>ULWX01033300.1_pt1 | contig 14532 bp, 20 predicted proteins | sample 1960851 | NCBI WGS metagenome assembly ULWX01 (sample SAMEA4835826, study PRJEB28245) | human gut metagenome | biome: gut microbiome; material: fecal sample | place: Denmark | collected 2008 | reverse complement strand
AAGCTGGAATCTGCGGGGGTTTTCATTCGAATTCAGACGCCATCAGCGCGTTCCACGGATAAAGATCAGGCGGCTGCTGTTCAAAAAACAGTACCTCACCGGTCTCCGGGTGGGCGAAGTGCAGGCAGTGCGACCACAGCGCAATCGGGCCGTCATCCGGGAGCGTGCTGTATTTTCGGTCGCCGAAGAGGGGCATACCGCGCGCGGAAAACTGGCAGCGGATCTGGTGGGTCCTGCCTGTCTGCAGGTAGATGCGCACGAGCGACAGCCCGTCGCGCGCGGCGAGTACCTCGTAATCAAGCACCGCCTCCTGCACGCCCTTGGCCGGCTTTTGTACGACGTAGGTCTTGCGCTCGCTCGGATCGCGGGCAAGCAGATCGCGGTACGTGCCGGAGAGCGTCTCCGGCTGCCCGTGCACGGCGGCGAGATAGGTTTTCCCAAAATCGTGGCTGCGGATTTGCTCCGACAGCCTGGACGCCGCCTCCGGCGTGCGTGCCAGCACCATCAGTCCGCCGACGACCCGGTCGAGCCGGTGCACTGTGCGCACGCAGGCCTTCGGATCGCCCAGCGCAGCGCGAACCAGCTCCGGCACGCCGCCAGGCTCGTCCGTTGAGAGCACCCCGGCCGGTTTGATGCACACGAGTATGCTGTTGTCCTGATACAGAATGTCCATATGCCACAGCCCTCTTTGCTGTATGATGATTGCAGGCAGCATTATAGCATGTTTTGTGTCTTGATGGAATACGGTGCTTGGGCAATACGCGTGAAAGGTGTCAAAGAAACCATGGACCGAGAATTGCGATTAAACGATTAGATAATAAGTATCAGATTGAACCATAAAACGGCGCAGCAACTTGCTGCGCCGTTTTTGTATGGGTAACCGTTAACGTGCGTCCTTCCCCCAGCCGTCGAGCGGGAGGCGCTGAATGGCGCCGAAAATTTTGCTGCGCAGGTCGGGGTAGGTTCGGCTCATATCCCGCAGGAGCTGCTTGACCTCGTATCGGCGGCTGCCGCGATCCTGCGGGCAGGGGTTTTCCACGATGGGCAGCTCCAGCGACTTTGCGAGGTTGGCAATGCGCCCCTCACCGGCGTAGAGCATCGGGCGGATCTGCCACACGCCGGTGCGGCTCATATAGGTGACCGGCTTGAAGCAACTGATGCGCCCCTCGTACACGAGCGAGAGCAGGAAGGTCTCCACCGCGTCGTCAAAATGATGGCCGAGGGCGAGCTTCGTGATGCCGCGGTCACGCAGCGCATCGCACAGCGCGCCGCGCCGCATTTTGGCGCACAGGGAGCAGGGATTATCCTCCTTTCGCACGTCGAAGACGATCTCCTTGATGTCCGTTTTCAGGCGCGTATAGGGTACGTCCAGCTCGCGGCAGAGGTCTTGTACCGGATCAAAATCCATGCCATCAAAGCCCAACTCGATCGTGATCGCTTCGAGCTGAAACGGCTTGGGGTAGTAGGTGCGCAGGTGGTTCAGCGCCATGAGCAGCACGAGCGAATCCTTACCGCCGGACACGCCCACGGCCACGGTGTCGCCAGCTTCAATCATGTGATAATCGTCCACACAGCGGCGGATCAGGCCGGTAAAATCATTGAGATCGTTCATGGAAGTCCTCCAAAAAATAAATTTGAAACTGCGAAATCAAGAGTAAAAACGAGTAAAACAGCGATTTCAAGAGCAATTGCTGTCGTAAATCAAAAAAGCAGTTGACACGGGATTTTCCTTGTGTTATAAAGAGAAAGCGCGATTCGTGGTTCTTATTCTACCGTCGCGCTATGAAAATGTCAAAACGATTTCGTTTCAATTTGAAGTATGGAGGCACAAACATGTCCACGACTATGCTCAACAAGGACACCGTCGTCCGCAAGTGGTACGTTCTGGATGCAGCCGGCAAGCCCATGGGCAAAACCGCAGCGCTCGCTGCCGATCTGCTGCGCGGCAAGCTGAAACCCGACTACACCCCGCACGTTGACTGCGGCGACTTCGTCATCATCATCAACGCCGAGCAGGCAGTGCTCACCGGCAAGAAGCTGGAGCAGAAGTATTACCGCACGCACTCCGGTTATCCCGGCGGCCTGCACGAGACCCAGTACAAGAAGCTCATGAAGGACAAGCCGGAGCTGGCAATGCGTCTGGCCGTCCGCGGCATGCTGCAGAAGAACAGCATCGCCCAGTGGCAGCTTCGCCGCCTGAAGATCTATCGCGGCGCTGAGCATCCCCACGCAGCACAGAAGCCCGAAGTCTGGGAACGCTAAGAAGGAGGAATTGAACGATGGCAACTTATAAGAGCAAGAAAGCCTATATGTACGGCACCGGCCGCAGAAAGTCCTCCGTCGCGCGCGTGCACCTGTATCCCAACGGCACCGGCGCCATCACGATCAACGGTCGTGACATTGAGGAGTACTTCGGTCTCGACACCCTGAAGCTGATCGTCCGTCAGCCGCTGGTCACCACCGGAACCCTCGGCAAGGTCGATATTGAAGCGACCGTTTCCGGCGGCGGCGTCACTGGCCAGGCCGGCGCGATCCGCCACGGTATCTCCCGCGCCCTGCTGCTCGTTGACGAGAGCTACCGCGCGCCCCTGAAGGCCGCCGGCTTCCTGACCCGCGACCCGAGAATGAAAGAGCGTAAAAAATACGGTCTCAAAGCAGCCCGTCGCGCTCCGCAGTTCAGCAAGAGATAATAGGTTTGGTTTTCAAAAAAATCGCACGCACGAAAGTGTGTGCGATTTTTTGCGCGTCCAGCGTCTGCAACAAATTGTTGCGTGACAAATTGTGCGGGTTTTCGTATACTGGAGCTGGAAAAAAGACCGGGAGGCGGTTACTGTGGCGAGTGTGGGGAAGAACATACGGGCGCTGCGGCAGGTGAAGGGGATCACACAGGAGACGTTCGCTGAGCGGCTGCACGTGACGCGACAGGCGGTGTCGAACTGGGAGACGAGGCGGACGGAACCAGACTTGGATACACTGCAGGCCGTTGCCGCCGCGTTGGAGACGGAGTTTACGGAGATCGTCTACGGTCCGGGACATATCATGAACGCGGAACTGGAGCGGTATGTGCGCTTTCAGAAGAAAAAGGTGATCGTGTTCGCGGCGGCGGCGCTGTTGGTGGTCGGCCTGATTTTGCGCGCGACGCTGGTGCATGATCTGGACATGGCGCGCAAGAGAACCTTTGACATGACACCTTATTACATCGCCTCCACATCGGTGCGCAGCGTAATTTTCTTTTGCCTGATTGCGTCGATCCCCACCGGGATCGCACTCTTTTCGGACATTCATATTGGGAATCAGCGTCTGCGTCAGGCGCTGCTGGGGACTGGGGTCGCATTGCTTGTGCTGCATGTCTTGGTTTGCGCGGAACCGTTCCTGAGCGCTTGTGTTATATCATCGCGTGGAGAACTGAGCTGGCCATTTAACCGCTACTGGTGGGCTGTGTTTGTTTATAATGTCTGCGCGCAATATGCGCCGCTGGCGTTCGTGAGAGGCGCACTGACCAGTTTGGGATGGAACTAAGAGGATATCATATCAAGAGGCCACTGCATCGCAGCGGCCTCTTGATATTATGTTTGCCCTGCGCTTCGCTCCAGAGAACGGCGGATGTTGCCGTCGAACAGGATGCCAAGGCGATGGATGAGCGCTTCCGGATCCTGCTTCATGCCATCCTCCAGCCACTGGTACAGCAGGCCCGAGAGGGCGTAGCGGTAAAAATCGCAGATGAGCTGTTTGTCGCGCGTCTGAACCGCCAGCCCGGCGGCCTGCCGGTCGAGATAGCGCGACATGACCTCGGCCGCGATCTGATCGACGTACTTTTCAAGCTCTGCCCGGTGCACGGACTGAAAGATGTGGTAGACTGCGCGTCTGTTTTCCATAATGAAGCGACAGCCGCGGATGAAGCATTCCTCCCAGCTTCCGGTCTCCTCATAGTCGGCGATGGCGCGCTCCGTCTCAGTGTGGAACAGCGCCTTGGTGAGCTCGTACAGATCTGCATAATGGTAGTAAAACGTCCTGCGCGTGATCTGACAGTCCTCCACAATGTCCGTCACTGTGATCTTGTCGAACGGTTTTTCGGAAAGCAGCTTCACAAACGAACCCATGATCGCATTTTCGGTCAGATGTGCCACGGCGTACCTCCTGATGCAGTGCAGTTTTCTTTTCCAGTTTACCAGATTCGCAAGAGATTTGAAAGAAATTCCGTTTACTTTCTGTGTGAAAAACAGTAAAATAAACAAGATCAGGAGGACTGCCATGAAATCGGAACGCAACAAAACGATCGACCTCTCCGTCGCGGAGGGGCAAGCATATCTGGAGCGCTGTATTCGTGTGAACGCCCCCGCTGCGCGGGCAGAGGTGCTCGACAAGACCATCCTCGGCGATGCATTTTCTGTGCTCCAGTGCCTGCCGCGCGGCGTTGCAGACCTCGTGATCGTCGATCCGCCGTACAATCTGGACAAGGATTTCCACGGAAATGCGTTCTCCAAAACGAGCGACGAGCAGTACGCAGCGTACACGGAGCGGTGGATCGCACAGGTGCGGCCGCTGCTCAAGGACGCCGGCAGTCTCTACGTCTGCTGCGACTGGCAGTCCAGCCCTGTGGTCGGGCTGGCGCTCAAGCGCCATTTCATCGTACGCAACCGCATCACATGGCAGCGGGAAAAGGGCAGGGGAGCCAGACACAACTGGAAAAACGCAATGGAGGATATCTGGTTTGCTACCTGCTCGGACGACTACACCTTCCACGTGGAGGACGTGATGCAGCGCCGCCGCGTGGTCGCACCGTACCGCACGGACGGCGCGCCGAAGGATTGGGAGGAGACGGTGGACGGCAACTTCCGCAACACGTATCCCTCAAACTTCTGGGACGATATTTCGATCCCCTATTGGTCGATGCCGGAGAACACCGCCCATCCCACGCAGAAGCCTGAAAAGCTGTTGGCCAAGCTCATCCTTGCAAGCTCCTCCCCGGGGGACGTGGTGCTCGACCCGTTCGCCGGCTCCGGCTCCACAGCCGTCACGGCGAAAAAGCTCGGACGGCACTACATCGGCGTGGAGCAAAACCCGCAATACTGCGTCTGGGCGGAGCTGCGGCTGGAGCGCGCCGAGACCGACCGCACCATTCAGGGCTATGCCGACGGCGTGTTCTGGGAGCGCAACACCGCAGCACAGCAGAAAAAGCGCCGCTGAGTCCGCGCACCGGAAAATGGAGCACCGACGCGGTTGCGCTTGAATTGACGGCACAAAGTATGTATAATAGAATCATTCAAGCAAAAAAAGAAAAATCGAGGAGATTGTAACAATGGCAGATTACAAAGCGATCTATCAGACAAAGCTCACGACTGCGGAGCAGGTCGCGCAGCAGGTGCAGTCCGGCTGGGTCATCGGCATGGACGCCGGCCCGACGCAGACCCCGGCAATCATCGGCGCGATGGCGGAAAAGATCCGCGCGACCGATACGAAGGACGTCAAGGTCCACACGATGCTGGATTCCTATCCGTTTGCTTTTTATGAGGACAACACCCTGTTCGGCAAGATGACGGGCTACTCCTGGTTCTCCAGCGGCGGCGCGCGCAAGGCGGTCAACGGCGGCTATGCCGACCTGTTTCCGGCCTATTACCGTGACATCCCCGGCCATATCAAGCGCCTGTACGATTTCGACGCATATTGTGTAGCCGTCTCGCCGATGGACAGCCACGGTTATTTCAGCCTTGCGACCACCAGCTCTTACTCCGAGGCGATGATCTCCAAGGCCAAACGCATCTTCATTGAAGTGAATGAGAAGCAGCCGCGATGCCTGTGCGGCACCCAGATTCATGTTTCGCAGGTCGATGCGATCGTTGAGAATACGCACGACATTCCCGTGCTGCCGCCGGTCGTGATCGACGATGTCAGCCGCACGATCGGCAACCTCATCGCTGAGCAGATTCCGGATGGCGCATGCATCCAGCTTGGCATCGGCGCGATCCCGGATGCGACCGGTATGGCGCTCAAGACGAAGCACGACCTCGGCATCCACACGGAAATGTTCACCGACAGCATGGTCGAACTGCTCGAATGCGGAGCGGTGAACAACAGCAAAAAGCAGATCCACCGCGGCAAGACCGTGACGACCTTCGCCTTCGGTTCTCAGCGCATCTATGATTATATCAACGACAACCCCTGCTTTGAGATCCTGCCGGTGGACTACGTCAACGACCCGAACGTCATCTGCCAGAACGACAATATGATCTCCATCAACGCGGCGCTGGAGGTCGATCTGTTCGGACAGGTGTGTGCGGAATCGGTCGGTACGAAGCACATGTCCGGCTCCGGCGGCCAGATCGACTATGTGCGCGGCGCATGCCAGTCCAAGGGCGGCAAGAGCTTCATCGCGTTCTCGTCCACGGCCAAGGGCGGCACGATCAGCAAGATCAAGTCCATTCTGACACCCGGCGCTATCGTCACAACCAGCAAGAACGATGTGGACTACATCGTTACCGAGTACGGCATTGCGCATCTGCGCGGCGAGAGCCTCGGCTCCCGTGCCCGCCAGCTCATCTCCATCGCGCACCCCGACTTCCGCGACGAACTGACGTTCGAAGCGAAAAAACGCGGTATCTTGGTGTGATACCCAATTTGCAACCATACAACAAGTCCGATGGGATTTCCCATCGGACTTGTTTTGTCTGGAATCGGCAGCGGCCGGGTTATTTATGGCAGGGAGAGTCGCCGGCACAGGGCGTATCCGGGCGGAGACAGTTGTGGAACAGATCCAGCTTCAACTGAAGCGCCAGCTCCAGCCGGGTCACAGCGGCCAGAACGCGCTCCACACTCTTGTCGATCTTGACAAGGTCGTCTATATTCGTGCGGCACAGTTCGACAGTCTTCTCAATCTTCTTGTGCTCAGCCTCCAGAATGCGGGCCAGAGCCTCCTACTCCTTGGCAACGGCTTCGATTAACTCCGAGATCGCCTTGCAGCGATTGTCCTCCCGATGGGGCGGGGAGTTTTGTACGGTTTCCATAAAATGATCGTCCTCTCGTTGGAAATCGTGCCGGATGGCACAGTTCATTCTATGCCCACCGCCGGGTTATGACACAGGATGCCGAGAGATGGAACCGGGGAGATCTGGGAATGGACTTGATGGCAATGAGCGCCTCAAAGTCCTCCCGGGTGAGGGTGTTGAGCGGAGCGCCGGAAGCCTGCGCTTTCCTGATTATCTTTTTCCACTCCTCTTCATCGGAATCTCCCCACTCGGCAACACGAAGCGCAAACCGATCCATATCGTACTGCTGATATCTGGCCATGTCGCCGCCGACAAAGACAGGGATCGTGTACCGGGCTTCCGCCGCCAGTTCATAAAGGCGGGAGCGTACCCGAGCGTCCAGGTGGAAAAACTCGCAGAATCTGCCGACTTTCTCCATGTCCGTAGGACAGCGCCGGTTTGCCTCAATGTCGCATAGCCTGGTGGGAGAGATCCCAAGATAATCCGCAAGGCGGATCGATGTGATCTCCCTCGGGTCTTTCTGCCTTATCCGTTTTACGAACGTGCCGAATCTATCGCCGTTCTGCAATGTACCGGGTTCTTTCATAATCACACTCCTCGCATTTTCATCTGGTCGTACTGCCATTCCTTCATCAAAAGCCCCTGTCTGCGAAGCTGGATTGCTGCCGCCGTATAGGAAACACCGTAGGTATCGGTGACGACCTTTATCATGTTGTCCAGCTTGAACTGATCCTCCCAGTCTCCGTGAGGATCTTCGACCCAGATGCCCTCAGAGAACCCCGCCTCGCGGATGACCTGCCGCATTAAGGGGATGAAGGTAGGCCGCGGCATTGCCACTGCCGCCGCGAAAGTGCTGGCCTGGTGCTCTCTGAAGTCCTTCTGCGTTACGAGCGGACCCCGGCGCTCAATCGTAGTGCGCATGCACTTGACAGCATGCCCCTCTGATTCAAACAGTGAGATTTGATCAGGGTCGAGCTTATATACGCCCTGGTGCATGCAGTAGTGGCCGCCTTCATGCAGCGCCGTGAAGAGTGCGAAGGACTCGCTCTTCATGGTTGCGTTATCTATGAGAACCGTTCCGGCGGGGATATCTATGGAGGAGACCTTCATGCCAGAGCGGTCAAAAACCATGATCGCCTCGTCATTGAAGATTGTGGCACCAGCAACAGGCACGTTCCCTTCTGGGTAAAAGATGTCCTGAAACTCGACCGTTACGCCGAGATAGCTCTCCAGGAAATGAAAGGCATCGATCTTTCCAGGGGTTACAAGCAGTTCAGGCCGGTAGTCCCTGACGATCGCCTCTGCGTATTCCTGTATATACAGATCCTTGACGATCGGTGTCCGGTCTTTATGGTAGCATCTGCAGCTGAAATCGATCATGGTGTGTTCTCCTGGCTTATATGGCATGCGGGTATCCGCGTCGTTTTTTTTGTGAGCATATAATACTACTCCGATTTTTACACGTCAAGGTCGTAAACGTGTACCATTTTTACCTAAACGCTTGACAGGCGATATTTCGGCATATATAATCAGGCCATAAAGCGAAACGGAGGTCGAAACGATCATGAGCTCCATTCTAAAGAAATACAACTCCGCCAGGGAGAAAGAAGAGAATGTGATTGGCAGGCGAATCGCCGAGGCGAGGAAGCTGAAAGGCGTTAGCTGCCCGGAACTGAGCCGTGTACTCATGGAGCAGGGCTCGAAGATCAGTTCCCAGGTCATTAACAAATGGGAAAACGCCTACGCGGTCCCGACCGGGTATCAGCTGATCGCGCTCTGTCATGCCCTGGATATTGAAGACGGTCTTTCCTTCTTTACAAAGGGCTATAAACCAGACCTGAATGCGGAAGGAATGAAAAAGGTTCAGGAATACCGGGATGTACTTGTCGCTTCTGGCATGTTTCCTTTTGAGGAGCGGAAGATGGGCAGGATCATTCAGATGCCCGTTTCTCCGATCCGCGCTTCTGCTGGCACCGGCAACTACATCGATGAGGCTGACTTTGAGATGATCGATGTAAACGAGGATGACGTTCCCCTGGGAGCGGACTTCGGCATCTATGTCGGCGGTGATAGCATGGAGTCCATCTATCACGACGGCCAGTTGGTCTGGGTACAGAAGTGCAGCGAGATCCTGCCCGGGCAAGTTGGCATCTTCCTTTATGACGGCGACAGCTATATCAAGATGTATTCCGAGCGCATCCCGGATAATCCGGAAGAGTATACCTCCAGCGACGGCGTGATGCATATGCAGCCTGTACTTGTTTCCTTTAACAAGAACTATCCTGACAGGATCATTCGCCCCGGCGCAGATTTCAGAGTTTTCGGCCGAGTGCTTTGAGAGTCCGTTTTTTTGGACACCTTCTGTGTTAGGATTAGTGTAGAGGCCGGATTATAAAATGCAAAGGTCCGGTCGATTTTGCAGGAAGGAAGGTCTTTTCTATGAAGCAGTATGACGCGAAGTGCCCTCTGTGCGGCACGTTGAACCGCGGCCTCTATCTCGATGAGACCGATGGTTGGATGGAATGTGAGCACTGCCATGAGACGGTGCGTGTTCAGGAGTTTATCAAACTGAAAAAGATCCCTGTGTTTAACATGGGCCGCATTGCCGTGAACCAGGTCACGGCTTCCGCGTAAGAGCGCAGAGTAAGGAGGGTGCCCATGGATACGATCAGGCGCGTGGAAGAGCTCTCCTATGCGAAAGGCATCTCCCTTGCGCAGCTTGCCAGGATGAGCGGAGTCTCTAATTCCACGCTGAAAAACGCGAGAAGCAGAAACTACCAGCTTAGTGTTGATACCATCGAACGGCTGTGTATCGGCCTCGGTATCACGATGAGCGAATTCTTTGATACTTCTGACTGCCGTATAAGCGGCAGCTGATTTTCGAGAGAGGAGGTTGCGGTATGGCCGTGCCTGTGCGTTCCAAACCAGAACGGGTATATGTAAACGTTGTCTTGTCCGTTGACAGTACGGGCTTTATGAAGCCGTCCGCTATAAAATGGACAGACGGGCGTACCTTCGATATTGAGCGCATCCGCGACTTCCGACCGGCATCGGCAGCCGGTAACGATATTAATGGCGACTGCTATACCGTGGTCATAAAGGGGCAGGACAGATACCTCTTCTTTGAAGAGGCAAATCCCCACTTCTCCGGGCGGCTTGGCAGATGGTTCGTGGAGGTGAAAGCATAGGCATGGAAAACGATCATGTCTACATAGCGATAGATCTGAAATCCTACTATGCCTCCTGCGAATGCGCTGACCGGAAATTCGATCCTCTCACCACGAATCTGGTCGTAGCGGATATGAGCCGAACAGAGAAAACCATATGTCTGGCGGTTTCTCCGTCTCTGAAAGCGCACGGTGTCCCTGGACGCCCGCGGCTGTTTGAGGTCATCCAGAAAGTCAAAGAGATCAACGCGAAACGGCTGCGGGAGTACCGCAGGAGCATCGGTGACTGGAAAGCTGAGTTCAAGGACAAATCCTTCGACGCGGAGTTGCTGGCGTCAGATCCGTCGATAGAACTGGACTACTATGTTGCGCCGCCCAGGATGGCGCGGTATATGGAGGTCTCCTCCAAAATCTACGGAATCTATCTGAAGTACGTTGCCACGGAAGACGTCATCGTCTACTCCATTGATGAGGTTTTCATTGACGTCACGAAGTATCTATCCACCTACAACATGACGGCGAAGGAAATGGCGATGACGATGATCCGGGAGGTCCTGCATGAGACCGGAATTACCGCCACTGCTGGTATCGGAACGAATCTCTATCTTGCAAAAGTCGCGATGGACATCGTTGCCAAGCATGTGGCTGCCGACGAGAACGGGGTACGCGTTGCTGAGATCGATGAGATCTCCTACCGGCACATCCTTTGGAATCACAAACCTTTGACGGATTTCTGGAGAGTCGGCCCCGGGATTGCCCGAAAGCTTGAAGAGAACGGCATGTTCACAATGGGTGACGTGGCAATGATGTCCATGACGAAAACGCCGGTTCAGGTTTTCATTGAGAAGCCCAACAAGGGCGAAGAGCACTACCAGATCATGCGGGACGGTGAGGATCTGCTGTATAAGCTTTTCGGTATAAACGCCGAGCTTTTGATCGATCACGCATGGGGTTATGAGCCGGTCACTGTGGACTACATCAAGCAGTACCGGCCTGAGAGCAACAGTCTCGGGTCCGGACAGGTGCTCCACAGGCCATATAAATACGAAGAGGCTAAGATCATCGTCCGCGAAATGGCGGATGACCTTAGCCTTGAACTGCTGCGTAAAGGAATCGCTACAGCAAAAATAGAGTTGTATATCGGTTTCGACCGTGAAAGCCTGGTCGAAGAAAACGGACGCTACAAATACAAAGACGATCCTCAAGGGCGGTTTTATAAAGGGAAAGTGACCCTCGATGGTTACGGCAGAAAACATCCCAAGCATGCAAACGGAAACCGTAAGCTGCCGTTCCCGACATCGTCCACGAAGATGATCGTCGATGCGGCGCTCAGTATCTTCGAGGAGAAAGTTGACCCGCTCCTGCTTGTCCGGCGCGTGAACATTGCCGCTATGAACGTGATACCGGATTCTGAGGCACGGCAAATCCAAGCTGCCCACCAGGAGGAACAGGCACTTGGTCAGATGGATCTTTTCACGGACTATGAGCAGCAGGACGCTGAACAGGAAGAACAGCAAAACGATCTGGAGAGGGAGCGCCGTCTCCAGGAAGCGGTTCTCACCATCAAGGATAAGTTCGGTCGGAATGCCGTTTTGAAAGGGACAAACTTCCTGGAAGGTGCAAGATCCAGGGAGCGCCACAATGAAGTCGGCGGCCACAAAGCGTAAGGGGGGAACATCATATGGGTAATAGACCTTACGTTTGGAAGGGCGGCGAAGAGACCGACAAGTATGACGCCATTATCGACTGCCCGCACTATGTCTCGCAAAGGCGGCCCCACATGAGTATGATCGACCGTGCGGCGCAGTTTTCACCGTTCGATGCGCTTGAGGGATACAGTGATGAGATCGTTGAAACCGGTCGTACCACCGAAGATCGCATCGAGTTGTCTGAAGCACAAATGGATGAACTCAACGAGAAGATCAGCCTATTAAATGAAATATGTTCGGAGGCGGCACACAGCCGACACACCGGCAGCGAGATAATTCTTCCCACTGCAACCATAACATACTTTCTTCCCGACAAGGAGACCAACAGGCACAGCAAGAAGAGCGGCGGTGCCTACGTGAGTTTCACCGGGCAGGTCCGGCGTGTTGATATGACCCTCGGAAAGATGACGTTCCAAGGGAAGAACGGAAAACACAAGACTATTGCGATAGCAGATATTTCGGATATTCAAGGCGAGTTTGCAGAGAGGAGTACAGAATGAAACGATATAATGAACATGATCTCGAAAAGGTCCTCTCTGGCGATGTTTTGTATATGGCAATTGAAAAAAGCGGTTCGGAGCAACTTAATCAGCAAAGCTGCGACTGCAATCGGCTGATGATTGTCATGGCAGACAAAATCCTCGGCGTCGAGCATGAGGAGCACGGAGAAGATGGAACAATTGGATTTGAGAGGATATCTTCTTTTAGCAAAGAAATATACAGCTTGCGGATTTCTGCACCATCTGATGGGATCTTCAGATTTGTAAAAGTCTTCTACCAAGAGAATGGAGCAGTCGATGGAATAAAATATCGTTTCGGCGATCGGTATTTATTCATATTTGCTTCTGAGTACAACCTCATTGTAACAAAAAGCATTATGGATTTGACCGAGGAGGATGATACCCCCGTCCCGATATATGATCCATCTATTCTTTTTGATAATGGGAGATGAGAAAATGAGCAAAGCGCGTTGGATACAAAAAACGCACCTATTCCGAGCTGATGAGTTCGTATGCTCCATGTGCGAAACCTCATTCCCAAAGCCTTACGCTGTATGCCCGTCGTGTGGTGCTGAAATGAAGAAAACGAAGTATGACCCATCGTGGGTTGATGAAGCGGAAGGATTATCCGCCATTCTGGATGAGGACTGGTGAGGTGGAAAGAGCATGAGTTCTAAGGATCTTGTTTTAGGATCAGACAGAGTCTGCTTTCTGGTTTCTGGTGAAGATCTCGGCAAACAGGAATCTGTGTTTATCGATTTTCTCCGTGCCGAGGGATTCCAATGCAAATATGGATTCTGGGACTGTCCTTGGGTCTGGGTCAATATTGAAACGAAGGTTTATGGTCGTGGTAGACCAGGAGTCGCTTATGCCGGTGTTATAGGTGGGCATGCGATTACGATTGATGAGTTTAAGACCATATATGGAATCTACAAAAAGTACAACGGGCTAAAGGTTTTGGAGTTTCCCAAAAATGACGAGCAATAAAATGGCAAAGGGGTGAGATCATGGATATTAGTACTGAAATTGCACATCTGATGAAATATGGATCGACAGAAGAAATACGAGCCTATTTTGATAAGAAACGAAAGCTGCAGAAACAAGAGGACTTTTTTCTTTTATAAACGATCTGATTGATAATAGTCCTTTCAAGCGCGCAGAAGTAGCCCAACGCGCAGGCCTGTCACGTGACTATGTGGATAAACTTCTAAGGGGAGACAAGAAGACTACCGAGAGAGATTACATATTGGCACTCTGCTTTGCTTTGAAGCTGGATATCTGGGACACACAACATGCGTTGGAGTTATATCCATTTCCTATTTTGGATGATGAAGATCCCCGCAGCGCTGTGATAAAAACAGGGATCATGACAGGAATTGATCTGGATACGATGAATGAATGGTTAGAAAAAGCGTCGTTTCCCATGATCAGAACGTCCCCGGATATGCCCAGCGCAGAAGTTGGACCTGCGAGGTCCACTCTTTTCTCCGAGAGCGTATTAAACTCCTTATCAGAAAGAGCAAAGGAAGGGTGCATTTCTCCCGGGACACCAAAACCAATAGTTCAAACAAAAACAAAAATAGCGAGGGAGAAAGATGCGTGTTTGCACCCTTCACCTCGCTATAACGCTTGGTATAAGGCGTTTCTCTAGAGAAATAATTAAAAAGTACGCAAGCTATTGTATCATAGCTTGCGTACTAACGTGGCGGAGAAGGAGGGATTCGAACCCTCGATACCCTTATGGGGTATACACGATTTCCAATCGTGCGCGCTCGGCCGGACTACGCGACTTCTCCACGTCCGCTCGAACTCTTTCAACTCTGAAATTGTCAGCTTGAACATTATAATAAACATTCCCGATAAAGTCAAGCCCCAAAGCGCCACATTTCAAAATTTTGCACGGAATGATGCAGGCCCGCGTGCTCAAGCGCCACAAGCCCCGGCTCCGAAATCGGAGCCGGGGCTCGCGCGTTTAAGCCAGCGCGGCGGCGATCAGGGTGCGCAGGGCTGCGGCATGTGCGGTCTCCGCTTCCGACAGTTCCGCGTAAAGCGCGGCCAGTTCCGCGGTTTCCGCAGCCTGTGCGGCGCGGCGGTAGCGCTCCGCATTGGCCAGCTCGCCGAGATATGCCTTGCGCAGATCACCGAGCACGCTCCCGCGCATCGGACACGACCG
>ULWX01053699.1_pt1 | contig 14845 bp, 11 predicted proteins | sample 1960851 | NCBI WGS metagenome assembly ULWX01 (sample SAMEA4835826, study PRJEB28245) | human gut metagenome | biome: gut microbiome; material: fecal sample | place: Denmark | collected 2008 | reverse complement strand
GGCGCTGTAAGGCGCGAGCAGCGAACCGACACCCGCCAGCATCGCGGCGACGAACACGACGAGCATCCCCCGGCGCAGCCAGGTGAGGGCGGGGGAGTACGCGAAGCGGTTCCGGTGCTTTCTGCGCTTCCCGGAGGCCCACGAAACGATGTCCTGCATCACCCCCAGCGGGCAGATGACCGAACAGTACACGCGGCCGAAAAGAAGCGTCAGGATCACCAGGAACGCCACGACGCCGACATTCAGGGCCAGCAGGGCGGGCAGGAACTGGATTTTCGCCATCCAGCCGAACCACGCGTGAAGCGTTCCGGTAAAATCGAGGAACAGCAGCGTCGTCAGCACGAAGAAAAAGGCCGCGGCCGCAATTCTGATTTTTCGTAACATAGATTCAAGTCTGAATCTAGTGAATTTATTTCGGAACTCATGTCGTCTCGGGCCGTCGCCGTGGCCGCCGGGCCGCCCGAGACGGGGTTTTGGAGGTGGACCGGATTCGGGAGCGACGCCACCGGCGGCGAACAGGGCCAGCGGATTGATTTCAATGCAAATTACTCAACCATTCAACCGTTTCGGGATCGCGGTGATCCAGAAAACTGCTCTCCGGACGGTCCAGCGAGGCGATCACGGCCATGTCCTCGGCATCGAGCGCGAAGCCGAACACGTCGAAATTCTCCGCGATACGCTCCGCGTGCACCGACTTGGGAATGCAGACCACACCGCGCTGAATCAGCCAGCGCAGCACCACCTGCGCCACCGTCTTTTTGTACCGGGCGGCGACCGCCAGCAGGACTTCGTTCGAGAACAGCCCGTTCTTGCCCTCGGCGAAAGGCGCCCACGACTCGATCTGCACGCCCTTCGTGCGCATGAACTCCGCGGCGGCGGTCTGCTGGTGGAACGGATGGGTTTCGACCTGATTGACCGCCGGCGCGACCTCGTTGTGCAGAATCAGGTCCTGAAGGCGGTCGGGGTAGAAGTTAGACACACCGATGGCGCGGATGCGGCCCTCGCGGTAAAGCTCCTCCATGGCGCGCCACGAACCGTAGACGTCGCCGTAAGGCTGGTGGATCAGATAGAGGTCCAGATAGTCCAGCCCCAGCTTCGACATCGACTCCTCGAACGCCTTTCTGGCAGGCTCATAACCCGCGTCGCTGATCCACAGTTTCGTGGTGATGAACAGCTCTTCGCGGGGAACGCCGCTGCGACGGACGGCACGTCCCACGGCCTCCTCGTTACCATAGGCCGCGGCGGTGTCGATCGAACGGTAACCGATCTTCAGGGCGTCGCCGACCGCCCGTTCGCAAACCTCCGGGTCCGAAATCTGATAAACGCCGAAGCCGAGGACCGGCATTTCGACGCCGTTGTTCAATTTTACGTATTCCATACCTCACTACTTTTTTATTTTTCCGGCAAAACTTCGTTCAGGCACGCAATGCCGTTCAGCGTGCGGGGATAACCGATATAGGGCAGCAACTGGGTCACGACGGCCAGCAGGGTGGCCTTGTCGTTGCCTATGTTCGCATTTCCGGCGATGTGGCCCTTCACCTGCGATTCGCAGCCCCCGAGCGAGACGAGCATCGAGAAGGTCAGCAGCTCGCGCATCTTCACGTCCAGGCCTCCGCGGGTCAGGAAATCGCCGAAGCAGTTGTCCGACAGGTAACGCTGGATGTGCTTCTGGTTCGCGGGGGCCGCCTCGCGCATCCCGTCGATACGCTCCGCGCCGAAAATCGACCGCTGCACCGCCAGCCCCTTTTCGAAGCGGTCCGCGGACGAGGTCGTCGACTGCCCCGCAAGCGGCAGCGTCACGCCGCGCGCCTCCAGCACCTCGTTCGTAATCCCTACGAAGTCGGCGACCTTCGCCATGCCGACGTAGGGAACGGCCTGATAAAGCGTCTCCTTCACCTCGACGGGCGTCACTCCGGCGTTCAGCGCGCCTTCGAGCGTCGTCCGGTAGGCGGTCCGGCCCTGCGAGGCGATGTTCGAGGCCAGGATGCACAGCATGCGCGTCCGCGTGTCGAGCTGGCCGTAGGCGGTCACTTCGCCGAGCGCAAAGTTACCAAAAATTTCAAATAATTCGGGGTCCGCATCCCCAAGTTCCGGTATTCCGCCCGGAAACAATTCGGCCAGGCGGCGTCGGGCGTCTTCACCCAGGCGGGACACCGGGGCCGGGACGGAAGCCGTCGCTGCCGCATATTGCGCGTCGTCGACCGGTTCGAGCCATGTGTTCTCGTTGGTCGCGGGATTGCACGCGACGGCCAGATGCGAGAACCAGCTGTCGGGAGCCGCGCCGTGCCAGTGGACCACGTCGGGCGCGATCTCCACGATGTCGCCCGGAAGCAACGCCCGGGCCGGACGGCCCTTCTCCTGATAATAGCCCCGGCCCCCGACGGCGATCAGGAGCTGGCCGCCCGTATGGCTGTGCCAGTTGTTGCGGCATCCGGGCGAAAAGGTGACGTTCGACACGGGCGCGTTCAGCCGCTTGTCGTCCGTCAGCGGAGCGAGCCAGGCCTGCCCGACAAAGTACTTCGAAAACTGTTCCGGCAGTTTGTCGCCCACGGGAAACGGGCTGACTTTTTTCGGTATTTCCATATTTTGAGCATTTAAGGATTGCAGGATTCCGTCCGAAAAAAGGGCTGCGGCGGTCAGGGCCGCGAAGAGGATTCGTTTCATCGGTTCAAAAGAATGGTTTCACGATGCAAAAATAGGGTATTTCGCGCAACGGTTCCGTACCCCGATTACGGTTCGGCATACCATTATTACGGAGCGGCGTCATTTTCGGTCGGGTGAAGACCGTCTGCACGCAAAACCGGTTCTGCGCCCCAGACACAGAACCGGATCAAAAACGGATCGGCAGACGACTGCCTCCGAAACCGGCGTCTCGCACACCGGAAGTGAGGGGGGGGGTCAGCCCCGCCGGCCCTGATTGGCGACGGCCTCCATCAGGGAGGCGATCTCGGCCGGGTCGCCCAGGAAATAGTCCTTCACACAGCCCAACCCCTCGTCGAATTCGAAGACGTAGGGCACGGCAGTCGGAAGGTTGAACTCCGAAATGGCCTCGTCCGAAATCCCTTTCAGGTTCTTGATGATGCCCCGCAGGCTGTTGCCGTGAGCCACCACCAGCAGTTCGTCGTGGCGGGCCAGCGCCGGGAGTATCTCGCACTCCCAGTAGGGCATCGTGCGGGCCACGGTGTCTTTCAACGACTCGGTGCGGGGCAGCGCGGCGTCGGGAATCCCGGCGTAGCGGGGATCGAAGCGCGGATTGCGGGGATCGTCCTCCGGAAGCGGCGCGGGGGCCACGTCGTAGCTGCGGCGCCAGACGTACACCTGCTCGTCGCCGTATTTTTCGGCCGTCTCGCGCTTGTTCAATCCCTGAAGCATGCCGTAGTGCTTCTCGTTGAGCCGCCAGGTCTTCGTCACCGGAATCCAGTCCCGGTCCATCCTGTCGAGCACGACGTCGAGGGTCTTCACGGCCCGTTTCAGATAGGAGGTATAGGCGCGGCCGAAATGAAAACCCTCCTTGCGGAGCGTCTCCCCGGCTTTGACGGCCTCGGCGACGCCCTTCTCGCTCAAATCCACATCGGTCCACCCCGTGAACCGGTTTTCCCTGTTCCAGACGCTCTCGCCGTGGCGGAGCAAAACGATCTTTTTCATAACTGTCCGACTGCGTTTTCCGGTTCGGCGCGCACCTCGTTCTCCAGACGCCGGCATTCGCTGAAGTCCTTGATGTTCTGCATCGTGGTGCGTGCTATATTATCCACTGCTTCACGTGTGAAGAAGCCCTGATGCGAGGTGACGATCACGTTGTTGAACGACAGCAGGCGCGCCAGCACGTCGTCGTCCATGATGCGGTCGGAAGTGTCCTCGTAGAAGTACCCGGCCTCCTCCTCGTATACGTCCAGTCCGGCGGCGCCGATCTTCTTCTCTTTCAGTCCGTCGATCAGCGCCTCGGTATGGATCAGCTGACCGCGGCCCGTGTTGATGAGGATCACGCCCGGTTTCATGCGCGAAATGGCCGCGTCGCCGATCATGTAGCGCGTCCGGTCGGTCAGCGGACAGTGGAGCGAAACGATGTCCGCACGGGCGTAAAGCTCGTCGAGCGGCACGTAGGCGATGCCCGCCTCCGCGGCGTACTGCGGATCGGGAAACAGATCGTTGGCCACGACCTCCATGCCGAACCCCTTGAGAATGCGGATCAGCTCGCGGGCGATCCTGCCCGTGCCGACGATCCCCGCGGTCTTGCCGTACATGTCGAAGCCCATCAGCCCGTGGAGCGAGAAGTTGCCGTCGCGCGTGCGCCAGTAGGCGCGGTGTATCTTGCGGTTGAGCGCCAGCATCAGCGCCACGGCGTGTTCCGCCACGGCGTGCGGCGAATAGGCCGGAACCCGCACCACGGGAATCCCGTAACGGGCCGCGGCGTTCAGGTCGACGTTGTTGAAGCCCGCACAGCGCAGCGCGATCAGCTTCACGCCCATCCCGGCCAACTGGCGGATGGTCCCGGCGTCGGCCGTGTCGTTGACGAAGATGCAGACCGCATCGGAACCCTGCGCAAGGGCCACGTTATTGGCGTTCAGGAGGCTGCGGTGGTAGCAGATGTCGAACCCGTAGGTGTCGCGGATGCGGTCGAACGACTCCCGGTCGTAGGGCTGCGTGCCGAATAGCGTTATTTTCATAGTTGCACTTTTTTAATATAAAAACGTCTTCGGAGACCCGGATATTATGCGATGGTCACTTCATCGTCGAGGTAAACGTCCTGAATGGCGTGCAGCAGGGCGATGCCGTCCTTCATCGGACGCTGGAAGGCCTTGCGGCCGCTGATAAGCCCCATGCCCCCGGCGCGCTTGTTGATCACGGCCGTCGTGACGGCCTCCTGCAAGTCCGAGGCCCCGCGCGACTCGCCGCCCGAGTTGATCAGGCCCACGCGGCCCATATAGCCGTTGGCCACCTGATAGCGGCAGAGGTCGATGGGGTGGTCCGAAGTCAGCTCCGTGTAGACCTTGTCGCTGGTCTTGCCGAAGCCGACGGCCCGGAAACCGCCGTTGTTCGACGGGAGTTTCTGTTTCACGATGTCGGCCTTGATCGTCACACCGAGGTGGTCGGCCTGCCCCGTGAGATCGGCCGAAGCGTGGTAGTCGGCACCCTCCTTCCTGAAACCCTCGTTGCGCAGGTAGCACCACAGGATCGTCGCCATGCCCAGTTCGTGCGCCAGGTCGAACGCGCGGGCGATCTCGACCAGCTGCCGGCGGCTCTCCGGCGAACCGAAGTAAATCGTGGCCCCGACGGCTGCGGCGCCCATGTTCCAGGCATCGCGCACCGTGCCGAACAACACCTGGTCGTAGGTGTTGGGGTAGGACAGCAGCTCGTTGTGGTTGATTTTGACGATGAAGGGGATTTTGTGCGCGTATTTGCGCGCCACGGCGCCCAGCACGCCGAAAGTCGAGGCGACGGCATTGCAACCGCCCTCGACGGCGAGTCTGACGATGTTTTCCGGATCGAAATAGGCGGGGTTCGGGGCGAACGAAGCCCCCGCGGAGTGCTCGATGCCCTGATCCACGGGCAGGATCGAGACATAGCCCGTGCCGCCCAGCCGTCCGTTGGAGAGAATCCATTGCAGGCTGCCCAGCGTACGGACGCTGCGGTCGGATTCGGCCCAGATGCGGTCCACGGTGTCGGGTCCCGGCAGGTACAACGACTTTTTGTCGATGGTGCGGCATACGTGGGAGAGGTAGTAGCCGGCCTGCTCCCCTAAAATTTCAACTGTCTTGCTCATAATCGCTGTGTTTTGGTCATTTTACGAATCCCGTGCAATTCCGGGTCCAATCAGGTCCCGTTTACGGCCTAAAAGTTACCGAAAAATCCGGGAGGTTGTTCCCGACGCGGAAGGCGGAGCGCGGATTCGGACCGAATGGTACAGAGGTAGGACAGAAATGCGAAGCGGGCGCGCCCGTTCAGGGCATGCGGCGAGGCCCGTTCAAAGCGTTCCGGCTGCTGCGGGCCGGACTACGCAGGGACACAAACCGTCCCGGACGCAGAATTTACCACCCGGAGCGGACAAAAGTCCGAAATCCGGATACCTATTTTTTGTTGTTGCGGTACTCGGTGGGCGATTCCCCCGCGTGCTTCTTGAAAAAACGCCCGAGGTAGGACTGGTCGGGAAACCGGAGCCGGTAGGCGATCTCCTGCACCGAAAGGTCGGTCGACTGGAGCATCATCTTGATCTCCAGCATCACCGAACGGTCGATGAACTCCTTGGCCGAACTGTGCGCCACGCTGCGCACGATGGTCGACAGGTAACGGGTCGAAATGCAGAGTTTGTCGGCGTAAAACGACACTTCGCGCTCCTGGGCGCAATGCTCGTGCACGAGAGCGACGAAACGGTGGAACAGCTCCGACTGCCGCGTGGTCGTCTCCGGCACGCGGTGCTGCCGGGCTGCGAAACGCTGCATCTTGTCGTAACTCTCCAGCAGCAGATTCTGCAAACGGTTCTTGATGATCGTATTGCGGAACACGTTGCCGCGGTCGCGGTAGGTGTAGGCCGCCATCTGGAGCCAGATCGAAGCCCCCTCGACGATCCGCTGGGGCGGATGGGAGATCGGACGCTCGCGCAGGGCGTGGAAAAACGAAGGGTCCATCCGGAAGGCCGCCTCGGAAAAGAGATCCAGCGAAAACGAGCAGTAGGCCGCCCTGAAATCCTCCGTGCGGTCGGTGAGCATGAAGATAGATCCGGGCAGCAGCAGCACCATCGTATTGCGGCGCACCTGCCCCTGGTACTGGTTGACGGTGGCGTCGGCGCTGCCGCTGCGACAGAAGAGAATCGCACCTCCTTCCACACGGCAGGCGTAATTGCCGAAAAAGGCGAAATCGGATTCGCCCACAACAAATTGCTCCTCGGGAGTGGTGATTAGCGGATTGACCTGTGGCATACAATTCTTTTTTCGAACAAAAATAATGAAATTTTCGATAAATGTTCCATTTTTATTCCGAAAAGTACCAATTCTGTTCGCAATAAAGGGTACATTGATACCGTTTTTAAAATACTTTTGCACCTGAAAAAGTTTTTTAGTCCAATTAGTTAAAGGAATTGTTATGAAGCAAACATTTGTGAAAGCTGCCGTTTTGGCATGCTGCATGGCGGCCGTCGGATGCAAACAGGCTCCGATGACAATGGGCCCCGGCGAATACGCTGTAATGACCATCGCCACCACCGACCGGGAAATCCCGAGCAACTACTCGGCGACGATCCGCGGCCGTCAGGACATCGCAATCTATCCGCAGGTTTCGGGAACGATCTCACAGCTCTGCGTCAACGAAGGTCAGAAAGTCGCCAAGGGACAGACCCTTTTCATCATCGACCAGGTTCCCTACAAAGCCGCCTTGCAGACCGCCGAAGCCAACGTCGAGGCCGCCAAAGCCGGCGTGGCCACCGCACAGCTCACCTACGACAGCAAGAAGGAGCTTTTCGCCCGCAACGTCGTTTCGCAGTTCGACCTCTCGACGGCCAACAACAACCTGCTGACAGCCAAGGCCCAGCTCGCACAGGCCGAGGCACAGCGCGTGAACGCCGCCAACAACCTCTCCTACACGGTCGTGAAGGCTCCGACCGACGGCGTGGTGGGAACGCTGCCGTACCGCGTCGGCGCGCTGGTGAGCGCTTCGATCCCGCAGCCGCTGACCACCGTATCGGACAACTCGGAGATGTACGTCTACTTCTCGATGACCGAAAACCAGCTCCTGGCCCTGACACGCCAGTACGGCTCGATCGCCGAAACGCTCAAGAGCATGCCGGGCGTACAGTTGCAGCTCAGCGACGGTTCGACCTACGACCAGACGGGCCGCGTGGAGTCGATCAGCGGCGTCATCGACACCTCGACGGGCAGCGTGTCGCTGCGCGCGGCGTTCCCCAACCCGAACGGACTGCTGCACAGCGGCGGCGCGGGCAACATCATCCTGCCGAGCATCTACAAGGATTGCATCGCCGTTCCGCAGGCCGCGACGTTCGAACTCCAGAACAAAGTATATGTATATAAAGTGATGGACGGCAAGGCCTCTTCGGCGATGATCGACGTCGAGAAGATCTCGAACGGCCGCGAGTATATAGCACGCGCGGGACTCGTGCCGGGCGATGTGATCGTTGCCGAAGGCGTGGGTCTGCTGCGCGAAGGCACGCCCATCGTTCCGAAGGGCCAGGCCGCAGCAGCCGCTGCCGCAGCTCCCGCAACCGACGAGTCCGCCGCTCAAACCCAAACCGAGAAGGAGGAATAACCTATGACACTCAAGCATTTCATAGAACGACCCGTATTGGCGTCGGTCATATCAATCGTAATCGTAATCGCCGGTCTGATCGGTCTGGCGACACTGCCCGTCGAGCAGTATCCCGACATCGCGCCCCCGACGGTCATGGTGCGCGCCTCCTATCCGGGAGCCAGCGCCGAAACGATTCAGAAGTCGGTCATCGTACCGCTCGAACAGGCCATCAACGGTGTGGAGGACATGACCTACATGACCTCCAGCGCAGCCGTCGGCAGCGCCTCCGTGACGATCTATTTCCGCCAGGGAACCAACGCCGACATGGCGGCCGTCAACGTGCAGAACAAAGTGTCACGCGCCACCGGCCAGCTTCCTCCCGAGGTCACGCAGATCGGTGTGACGACCATGAAGCGCCAGACCTCGATGGTCAAGATTTTCTCGCTCTACAGCCCCGATGACTCCTACGACGAGACCTTCCTGTCGAACTACCTGAAGATCAACGTCGAGCCGCGCATCCAGCGTATCCGCGGCGTCGGCGAGGTGTTCACCCTCGGCGCAGAATACTCGATGCGCGTCTGGCTGAAGCCCGACGTAATGGCCCAGTACAAGCTCATCCCGTCGGACGTGACGGCGGCGCTGGCCGAGCAGAACATCGAATCGGCGACCGGTACGCTGGGCGAGAACTCCCAGAACACGTTCCAGTACACGATGAAATACCGCGGACGCCACCAGACGCCCGAAGAGTTCGGTGAAATCGTGCTGCTCTCGAAGCCCGACGGCACGCTCCTGCGTCTGAAGGACATCGCCGACATCGAACTGGGCAGCGAATCCTACGCTTACAAAGGTTACACCAACGGCCATCCGGGCGTCAGCACGATGATCTTCCAGACGGCCGGTTCGAACGCCACGCAGGTCGTGAACGACGTCAACGCCCTGCTCGACGAATTGCAGGCCGAACTGCCGAAAGGCATCGCCATCGCACATCTCCAGAGCGTGAACGACTTCCTCTACGCCTCGATGAAAGAGGTGGTCAAGACCCTGTTCGAGGCCATTCTCCTCGTGATCCTGGTCGTGTACGTCTTCCTGCAGGACATCCGCTCGACGCTCATCCCCACGGTGTCGATTCTCGTGGCGCTGGTCGGAACCTTCGGCTTCCTCGCATTCGCCGGATTCTCGATCAACCTGCTGACCCTCTTCGCGCTGGTTCTTGCGATCGGTACGGTCGTCGACGACGCCATCATCGTCGTCGAAGCCGTGCAGGCACGCTTCGACGCGGGCTACAAATCCTCCTACATGGCGACCATCGACGCCATGTCGGGTATCACATCGGCCATCGTGACCTCGACGCTGGTCTTCATGGCCGTGTTCATCCCCGTCGCCATGATGGGCGGAACGTCGGGCGTCTTCTACACGCAGTTCGGTATCACGATGGCCGTGGCCGTGGGTCTTTCGGCCGTCAACGCCCTTACGCTGTCGCCGGCGCTCTGCGCCATGATCCTGAAGCCGTACCTCGACGAGAACGGCGAGATGCGCGACAACTTCGCGGCGCGTTTCCGCAAGGCCTTCAACACGGCATTCGGAGCCTTGGTCAACAAGTACAAGCACGGCGTGATGCTCTTCATCAAGCACAAGTGGCTGATGTGGTCGACGCTCGGCCTGACCATCGCGGCGCTGGTTCTGCTGATGAACACCACCAAGACGGGTCTGGTTCCCGACGAGGACCAGGGTACGATCATGGTCAACGTCACCACGGCCCCGGGTTCCTCGCTCGCCGAGACCCACAAGGTCATGGAGCAGGTTTCGCAGCGCATCAACGGCATTCCGCAGATTCGCGACTACATGCAGGTGGCAGGTTACGGCATGATCGCCGGACAGGGTTCGTCGTACGGTATGGCCATCATCAAACTCAAGGACTGGGACGAGCGTCCGAACAAGGAGGATGACGTGAACGCCGTCATCGGCCAGATTTACGGCCGCACCGCCGACATCAAGGACGCACAGATCTTCGCCGTGGCTCCGCCGATGATCTCGGGTTACGGAACCTCGACCGGTTTCTCCATGCACCTGCAGGACAAGACCGGCGGCGACCTGACCGAATTCTACAATATTTACCTGCAATTCATCGGCGCGCTGAACCAGCGTCCGGAGATCGCCCGCGCATACTCGACCTTCAACATCAACTTCCCGCAGTACATGGTGGACATCGACGCGGCGAAGGCCAAGCGTGCCGGCATATCGCCGACCTCGATCCTCTCGACGCTGGCAGGCTACTACGGCGGCCAGTATGTTTCGAACATCAACCGGTTCTCGAAAATGTACTATGTGACGATGCAGGCCGATCCGAAATACCGTCTCGACACCGAGTCGCTCAACAACGTCTACGTGCGTTCGAGCAGCGGCGAGATGGCTCCCCTGGGCCAGTTCGTAAATCTGACGAGGGTTTACAGCTCCGAGGTGCTGAACCGCTTCAACATGTACAGTTCGATCGCCGTGAACGGTACGGCCGCCGACGGTTATTCGTCGGGCGACGCCATCCGGGCCATTCAGGAAACGGCCGCGCAGGTGCTTCCGAAGGGCTACGGTTACGAGTTCGACGGCATCACGCGCGAGGAGGCCCAGACGGGCAGCAACACGGTCATCATCTTCGGTATCTGTATCCTGCTGATCTACCTCATTCTGAGCGCGCTGTACGAGAGTTTCCTCATTCCGTTCGCCGTCATTCTGTCGGTTCCGTGCGGTCTGATGGGTTCGTTCCTGCTCGCCAAGATGATGGGACTGGAGAACAACATCTACCTCCAGACGGGTATCATCATGCTGATCGGTCTGTTGTCGAAAACGGCCATCCTGATCACGGAGTACGCCGCCGACCGCCGCGCCGCGGGCATGAGCCTCTCGCAGGCCGCCGTGTCGGCCGCCAAAGCCCGTCTGCGTCCCATTCTGATGACCGTCCTCACCTGCGTGTTCGGTATGATCCCGCTGGTGCTCTCGCACGGCGTAGGCGCAAACGGCAACTCGACCCTCGGTGCAGGTGTCATCGGCGGTATGATCGTAGGTACGCTGGCGCTGCTGTTCCTCGTGCCGACGCTGTTCATCGTCTTCCAGACGTTGCAGGAGAAAGTCAAGCCCCTGGAATTCGATCCCGATCCGCAGTGGGCCGTGCGCGCCGAACTGGAAGAGTGTAAAAACGAGAAAGAGGAGGAGTAACACATGAAAAAGATCCTGATTATATGCGCCGCGGCGGCGCTGACCGGCTGCGGCATCTACAAACCCTATACCCGTCCCGAGGTGACGACCGCAGGGCTGTACGGATCGGCGGAGACCGCCGACACGACCACCCTGGGCGACATCCGCTGGCAGGAAATGTTCACCGATCCCCAGTTGCAGGCGCTTATCGCGCTTGCGCTGGAGAACAACACCGACCTGCTGTCGGCAGGCTGGCGCGTGAAGGAGGCCGAGGCGACACTTAAATCGGCGCGTCTGGCCTACCTGCCGTCGTTCAACTTCGCCCCGCAGGGCAGCTTGAGCAGCTTCGACGGCGGACCGACGGCGAAAACCTATTCGATTCCCGTGACGGCCAGCTGGCAGATCGACATCTTCAACGGACTGACCAACGCCAAGCGCAAGGCCAAGGCGCTCTACGCCCAGAGCAAGGAGTACGAGCAGGCCGTGAAGACGCAGCTGATCTCGGGCGTGGCCAATCTCTACTACACGCTGCTGATGCTCGACAGCCAGTACGAGGTGACGGAGGAGACGGCCGCCAAATGGCGCCAGAGCGTCGAGGCGATGCGCGCCCTGAAAGAGGCGGGCTACGCCAACGAGGCCGGAGTGGCCCAGTACGAGGCCAACACGCTGGCCATCGAGGCATCGCTGCACGACCTGGGCTACCAGCGTACGCAGGCCGAGAATTCGCTCTGCTCGCTGCTGGGAGAGGTTCCGCACACCATCGCACGCGGACGTCTCGAAAACCAGCAGCTGCCCGACGACCTGACGGTCGGCGTACCCCTGCTGATGCTTTCGAACCGTCCCGACGTACGTTCGGCCGAGTATTCGCTCATGCAGTCGTACTACGCCACGGCGAGCGCCCGTTCGGCCCTCTATCCCTCGATCACGCTGAGCGGCACAGTGGGCTGGACCAACAACAGCGGCGCAGGCATCGTCAATCCCGGCAAGCTGATCTGGAACGCCGCAGGATCGCTCCTGCAACCGATCTTCAACGCCAACGCCAACCGTGCCCGCGTGAAGATCGCCAAGGCGCAGCAGGAGGAATCGAAGCTGTCGTTCCAGCAGACGCTGCTCAACGCAGGCGCCGAGGTCAACAACGCCCTCACGCAGTGCCAGTCGGCCCGCGCCAAGGCGGACCTCCGCGAGCGGCAGATCGAAGCGCTGGAGCGCGCCGTGGAGTCGACCGAACTGCTGATGCAGCACGGCTCGACCACCTACCTCGAAGTGCTGACCGCCCAGCAGTCGCTGCTTTCGGCACAGCTGTCGCAGATCGCAGACCGTTTCGACGAAATCCAGGGAACCGTGAACCTCTACCAGGCTCTCGGCGGCGGACGTGACATTACGGAGGAAAAATAATGAAACGGGGAGTGACCAAAGAGGAGATCATCCACGCTACGCAGGAGCTTATCGCCCGGAACGGCATCCGTGCCGTCCGGGTCGATGAGATCGCGCAGACGCTGGGAATCTCGAAACGCACCCTGTACGAAATGTTCACCGACAAGAATGACCTCGTAAGCGCATGCCTCGAGGCCATGAGCCACCAGCAGCGGGAACGCATCGTCGCCTGCCGCAAACGGCGCGGCGGCAATCCGCTGCAAAAGGTGCTCCGGCTGACGAACGAATACATCGACAACCTCTATACGGTAGACCACCGTTTCCTGTCGGACATCAGCCGCAAGATCATCTTCGCGGAGCACTACGACGAGCACCGGGAATTCTGGCGCAGGGAACTGACCGACTACCTCGAAACCTGTCGCCAGGAACAGCTTCTGCTGCCCGAAATCGACGCCCCGGCATTTGCCGAGCAGTTGATGAGCACGATCCTCGACCTGCGCCTGAACGGCACGGTCCGCGAGGAACTCCGGCTCTTCTGCCGGACGATACTCCGCGGCGCGGGGACCCGGAAGGGCATCGAACTGATCGACCGCAAACCGTGAGTTTCGCAATACGCCTGTAAAAAAGCCCCGCAGCCGAACTGCGGGGCTTTTTTTACGCCCGGAAACGACATGGCCGCCGGACGCCGCAAAGGCGTCTCCGTCCCCGTCCGAGGCCCGCAGGCCTCTGCGAAGCGAAGCCGCGGGTTCCGCGGAGTTTCAAAGCCTGCGGTCCCCGGGCCTGCGGAAGCCCCGCACGGCCCGGCCGTCCTCGATACCTGCGCAGCCCTCGGTCCGCCGGCATCTTCCGGATGCGAAAAAGGCTGCGAATCGTTCGCAGCCTCTTCCCATAACAGGTCGTTCTCTCAATAGATCCTGCCGGCATCGGCGCTCTCCAGATACCACTCCGCGTGCTCCGCGCCGTTGGACGAGACCCATGCCATGAAGTGTTCGTAGACGCCGCGGATGTCGTTCGCCTCGGCAGGGTAGCGGAACTCGCCCGGAATCATCAGCGCCCACATCATGTAGTTGTTCTTGGTCTGATCGCCCTCCGTCACGAAGAACTTGTAGGGGTCCGAAGGCAGGAACGAACCCTTGCCGATAATCCCCGAGCGGTCGGCGCATAGCCCGGCATGTGAATCTCGCTGGTGCGCTGCTTCGGCGCGATGAAGAAGTTCATCTCCGAATCCAGTACCGAGGCGATGTCCACCGGCTGCGAGAAGGTCACCGTCGTGGTGTGTTTCCGAATTGCGGCGGCGGGCTGTCCCTTCCAGGTGTTCGAGGCGCTCAACAGCTCCTCCGTCCTGTTGAAGAACGGAATCACGGCACAGGGGCTGTCGGCGTCGAGCCCCCGCGAAGCGAACGCACCGCTGCCGAAGCCCTCGTGCGACGAGACGACGCCGGCCACGTCCGACGTCTGCACCTTGTCCATCTGCACGGCTCCGGCGATGTCGTAGGTGGTCCCCGCAGCACGCAGTTCCCAGTTGATCGTAAGAGCCGAGACCTTGCCGCCGTCCTTCGACGTCATACGGTCGATACGGCTCACGATGACCACGTCGTTCATGTCGTAATCGCCCAGCCACGGCCAGTTGTCCTCGAAGCAATAAGTATAGGTACGTCCGGGAACGTTCGCATACTCGTCGGGTTCCGGCTCCGGATCGGGATTTACGGGGTCCTTGCCGCCGTTGCAGCCGTTTTCTGTGATGATCGTCGTCTGCGACGCCGACATCACGGCTCCGTCGGTCAGATAATCCTTCCGGATCGTGTAATCCTTATCCCGGTCGTTGTCATAAACGACCTCGATCGCTCCCGAGAAATAGGTTTCATGCCCTTTGCGGGTATACGCCTTCTCCGAAATCAGGACCACGGCCCTTGGATCGGCGTCGCCGGTAAACGTGAATCTGTTCCCGCCGCCCTTTTCGTCGGCGTTGTACTCCTCCATCGTGAAGATCGCGCCTCGGGCCATCGACACGTTCGTATTGTTGAATTCGACCCTTCCGGCATCGAGTCCG
>ULWX01036970.1_pt1 | contig 14910 bp, 17 predicted proteins | sample 1960851 | NCBI WGS metagenome assembly ULWX01 (sample SAMEA4835826, study PRJEB28245) | human gut metagenome | biome: gut microbiome; material: fecal sample | place: Denmark | collected 2008 | reverse complement strand
GCGTCGTGTCGTTTCTGGTGCTGTTTTTTCTGGCGAAGATTATGGGACACCGCCAGATCGCGCAGTTGAGCGTATTCGATTATATCAACGGCATCACGATCGGCTCCATTGCAGCCGAGCTGGCGACCGAGCTGGAAAAGCCGCTCCGTCCGCTGCTCGCAATGGTAATCTACGCGCTGCTGACCGTGCTGCTGGAGGCGCTGGCGCTCAAGTATCAGCGGCTGCGCAAATTTATCAGCGGCACGCCGAGCATCATTCTGGACAACGGCAAGCTGTACCGCGAGAACATGAAAAAGGCGCGGCTGGACCTGACTGAATTTCTCATCCAGTGCCGGCAGCAGGGGTATTTTGACCTCGGCGCCATCCAGACCGCCGTGTATGAGTCCGACGGCCGCCTGACGATTCTGCCGGTAGCGGAGCGCCGCCCGGCTACGCCGGAGGATCTCGGCGTCGCGCCGGAGAAGGAGCAGTTTTTCACCGAGGTCATCATGGACGGCCGCATCCTCGGCGGTAATTTACAGCGTATGGGCGTGAACGAAACGTGGCTGGAAAAGCAGCTTCGGGCGCAGGGCTACCACAGCGCGAAGGAAATTTACCTCGGCCTGGTGGACGGCAACAAACAGCTCTCTCTCTATCCCATCCAATGATCCGGCGCGGCAAGAGCCGCGCCGGATCCTGTTTTCTGCCCACATGGCGATCAGCCTATTGACTTGATCGGAAAAAGGAATTATACTTTCAGAAACATATTGAATTTATAGGAAACCCGGGGGCGCCCGGATGGAAAGGATAGAGCCATGAACGCATTGATCGCCATGAGCGGCGGCGTGGACAGCAGCGTTGCCGCTAAGCTGATGGTCGATGCGGGGTATACCTGCGCCGGCTGCATGATGAAGCTGTACGCCAACGAGGACGCAGGACTTTCCCGCGCGCAGACCTGCTGCTCGCTGGACGACGTCGAGGACGCGCGCGCCGTCGCCTATAAGCTCGGCATCCCGTTTTATGTTTTCAACTTTCAATCGGAGTTTCGGGAGCAGGTGATTCAGAAGTTTGTGTGCAGCTATGAATCCGGCCGGACGCCCAACCCGTGCATCGACTGCAACCGGTATCTGAAGTTCGGCAAGCTCTATGAACGGGCACGCGTGCTGGGCTTCGACTGCATCGTGACCGGGCATTACGCGCGCATCACGCACGACGGCCGGCGCTATCTGCTGCAAAAAGCGCTTGATCCGGAGAAAGATCAAAGCTATGTCCTGTACGGCATGACGCAGGAGCTGCTCGCCCATACGCGGTTCCCACTCGGCACGTTCCAAAAAGCGCAGACGCGGGAGATCGCTGAAAAAAGCGGCTTTCTCAACGCCAAAAAGCGGGACAGTCAGGACATCTGCTTCGTCCCGAACGGGGATTATGCCAGCGTGGTCGCGCGCCATGCGCAGCACCCCTGCCCGCCGGGCGACTTTGTGGACACGCAGGGGCGTGTCCTCGGCCGGCACAGGGGTGTCATCCACTATACGGTCGGCCAGCACCGAAAGCTCGGTCTCTCGCTCCCGGAAGCGCGCTATGTCTGCAAAATCGACGCGGTTGGGAACCGGGTCGTTCTGGGCGCGGAATCGGAGCTGTACAGTAGGGAGGTCGCCGTCAGCGAGTGCAATTGGATTTCTGGCGACGTGCCGGAGCACGAATTCCGCTGCCGGGTCAAGATTCGCTACCGCCAGCCGGAGCAGTGGGCGACCGTCATCCCGACCGGAAGCGACACCATACGCATCGTGTTCGACGCGCCGCAGCGCGCCGCAGCGCCCGGGCAGGCCGCCGTCTGCTACGACGGCGACGTCGTGCTCGGAGGCGGCACCATACAGCAGCCTGATTGAGACTTGCATTTTTTGTATGCCCATGCTATAATCATTCAAAATTTTGAATGATTTAATGCGAGGCGATACCTATGAAACGAGCGGAGCTTTGGCGTTCTGTAAAGTTTTTGCTGTTTTCCTGTTCGGCGGGGCTGATTGAGCTGGGCAGTTTTGCGCTGTTCAACGAGGTGCTGCATTGGCCGTACTGGGCGGCGTACCTGCTGGCGCTGGTGATGCTGCGGTGTTATGGAATTTCACGTGCAACCGGCACTATCATTCTTCCTTTCCCAGCCGCAAGTCAAGCTTGCGTCTGGGGGAGGCGGGACTGGGTACGTCACGAAATGCAGCGCACCCTTTTCGCAACAAAACCCCCTGCCGCTCCAAACAGAGCGGCAAGGGTTTTGCTCAGATTGTATAATCCGGGAAATATTTTTCCGCGAACGGGACATGCTGAACGGTGAACGTCTGGCCGCGCAGGTAGTTCAGCGCGCCCGCGTCGGTGGGAAAGGCGAACTCCAGCTTGTAGGAATACAGCGCCTGTCCCTTTTCGCCGTAACTGCGGTTCACGCGCTCGTTGCCGTACTTCCCGTCGCCGAGCAGCGGCCAGCCCGCGTCGGCCATCTGGGCGCGGATCTGATGCGTGCGCCCGGTGAGCAGGCGGCATTCCACGAGCGACAGCCCGTCTTTTGCGCACAGCACGCGGTATTCCGTCACGGCGGTCTTGGCGCCCGGCTGACTCGTCTTTTTCACATACACCTGATTTTTCACCGCGTCTTTGAACAGATACCCCTCCAGCCGCCCGGCGGCGGGGCGGGGCTTGCCGCGCACGGCGCAGAGATAGTATTTTTCGATCTCCCGGTCGCGGATCTTGTCGTTCAGGATGCGCAGTGCCTCCGCGTTTTTCGCGGCGATGACGATGCCGCCGGTGTTGCGGTCAATGCGGTTGCACAGGGCGGGCGTAAAGGAATTTTCGGCCTTCGGGTCCCACTCGCCCTTCTGGCGCAGATACGCCTGAATGTTGGAAATGAGCGTGTCCCAGCTCCAGTCCCCGGCGCTGTGGCAGAGCACACCCGGCTTTTTGTCCGCGAGGAGGATGTTTTCGTCCTCATACACGACGTCCAGCCGGGGCGTGGCGATCTTCAGCCATGCGTTGTCCTCCGACGGCTTTTCGAAAAACTCGTCGTTGATATAGAGCTGCAGCACGTCGCCCTGTACGAGCCTTGTGTCGCGCTTGGCGCCCTTACCGTTGACCTTGATGCGCTTGATGCGGATGTATTTTTGCAGCAGCGACTCCGGAAGCAGGGGCACGGCCTTGCCGACAAAGCGGTCGAGCCGCTGCCCGGCGTCGTTTTTCTGAATGGTGAACTCTTTCATGCAGGCATCCCTCTCCGGGAAGCCATTATCCGGGATTTTTGCGGGAATGTCAATATAAATTTGTGTTGACAGCAGGGGGCAAATCAACTATAATACTAAAGCGATTGTGCGAGGTGCGCTATGAAGCTGAATCTGAGAGAAATCATTGAAATTCCCGGCGGGAAGGTGCCGTTTGCCCAGACGCTGGACACGCAATGGCTCGATTTCCCCTCGGTGAAGGCATATACTGCGCCGATCACAGCCGAGGGCGAGGTGATCAACACCGCGGGCATCCTCACGCTGCAGGGGACGCTGCGCGCGCAGATGATTTGCGTTTGCGACCGCTGCGGAACGGAGTTTCCGGTGGACAAGACCCTCGAACTCCGCGCCGGCATCACGGCCGACCCCGCGGCGGACGATGATCCGGAGGTGTTCACGCTCGACGGGGACTGGCTCGATCTGGACGAGGTGCTCCATACGCTCTTCGTGCTGGATATGGACACAAAGTCCCTCTGCAGGCCGGACTGCGCCGGACTGTGCGATACCTGCGGCGCGAATTTGAATCTCGGCCCGTGCTCGTGCCGAAAGCAACGCGATCCAAGATTAGCTGTACTGGAGCAGCTTTTGGATAAACAAGATTAAGAAGAAAAGCTGCTCAAAACAGCTACTGACGAGGAGGTGTCAACATGGCAGTCCCGAAAGGAAAAGTATCCAGACAGAGACGTGACAAGAGACGCTCGTCCCACTGGAAGCTCACGGCTCCCGCGGTTGTGAAGTGCCCGAACTGCGGCGCATTTGTTCTGCCCCACCACGCCTGCAAGGCATGCGGCAAGTACGACGGACGCGACGTTATCAAGGTCGGCGAGTAAAAGAAAGCTGAGAAGAGGAGCGGAAGCCCCTCTTCTTTTGCTATGTCCGAAACCGGGAAAGGAGGTGCGGCGATGCACCGCTGTACGATCAGCCATGTGGACGCGGACAGCCCCCTGCGCGGCGCCGCGCATCCGGGCGACCGGCTGGTGTCCATCAACGGCAATCCCATCACCGATGTGCTGGATTATAAATATTATGCCTACGACACGCGGCTGACGGTCGAGCTGCAAACGCCGGACGGCACGGTGAAGACCGTGCACGTGGACAAGCGCGAGGGCGGCGAGCTGGGGCTGGACTTTGAGACCTACCTCATGGACAACGCGCATTCCTGCGCGAACCACTGCGTCTTCTGCTTCATCGACCAGATGCCGAAGGGTATGCGCCCGACGCTGTATTTTAAGGACGACGACGCGCGATTGAGCTTTCTGATGGGCAACTATATGACGCTCACGAACCTCTCCAGGCGCGAGGTGCAGCGCATCCTCGACCTGCACATCAGCCCCATCAACGTCTCGGTGCAGACGACGAATCCGGAGCTGCGCGCCTTCATGCTCGGAAACCCGCGCGCGGGCGAGAGCCTTGAGATCATGCGCCGGTTCGCGGAGGGCGGCATTGTGATGAACTGCCAGATCGTCTGCTGCCCCGGCTTGAACGACGCATCGGAGCTGCAGCGCACGATGGAGGACTTGGCGGCGATGCACCCGGCGGTGCACAGCGTGTCCATCGTTCCCGTGGGACTGACGAAGTTCCGCGAGGGGCTGTATCCGCTGAAACCGTTCACGCCGGAGCACGCGGCGGAGACGATCGACGCCGTTACCGCCTTTGGCGACACGTGCATGGAGCGGTTCGGCACGCGCATCTTTTTCTGCTCGGACGAGTTGTATCTGCAGGCGGGGCGGGAGCTGCCGCCGGACGAATTTTATGAGAACTACACCCAGCTCGAAAACGGCGTGGGGATGCTGCGGCTGCTGACGACGGAGTTTCACGCGGCGCTGCGCCTTTCCGACGCGCCGGACGGCGTGCCGTTTTCCATTGCAACGGGTGTTTCCGCAGCGCCGTTTTTGGAAAAACTATTCTATACGGCGCGGGAAAAGTATGATATACTGAACGGACGGGTGTTTTCGATTCAAAACGACTTCTTCGGCCACAGCATCAATGTCGCAGGGCTCATCACGGGGCGCGACCTGATCGCGCAGCTCAAGGGCAAGGACCTTGGCGAACGGCTGCTCATCTCTGCGAACATGCTCCGGCATGACGAGTTGGATTTTCTCGACGATGTGACGCTGGAGGAGGCGAGCGCCGCACTCGGCGTGCCGGTCTACCCCGTGGGGCAGGACGGATTCGAGCTGTGCGACGCCATGTTCGGCATCCTGCCGGAGCTGCATTTCCCGGACCGCAGCGCGCGCAAGCCGCGCGCGGATGAATTTTACCCGTACAACCCCCATAAGGAGGGATAATCAACCATGTCAAGACCTCTGGTTGCCATCGTGGGCAGGCCGAACGTCGGCAAGTCCATGCTGTTCAATAAGCTCTGCGGCCAGCGGCTGTCGATTGTGGAGGACACCCCCGGCGTCACGCGTGACCGGCTGTATGCCGAGTGCGAGTGGTGTGGGCGGACGTTCGACATCGTCGATACCGGCGGCATCGAGCCGAGCACCGATAATGAAATTTTGCTGTTCATGCGCGAGCAGGCCATGCTTGCCATCGACGCGGCGGACGTGATCATTCTCGTCACCGAGATCGGCACCGGCGTCACCGCCGCCGATCAGGAGGTGGCGAACATGCTGCTGCGCTCGAAAAAGCCGGTCGTGCTGGCGGTGAACAAGATGGACTCCACCGGCGCGGTGGACCCCGGTATTTATGAGTTTTACAGCCTTGGCCTCGGCGACCCGATCGCCGTTTCCGCCGTGCACGGCCACGGCACGGGCGATCTGCTCGACGCGTGTCTGGAGCATTTCCCGCCGGAGAACGCGGACGACGATGAGTCAGACCGCATCCGTGTCGCCGTCATCGGCAAGCCGAACGTCGGCAAGTCCTCACTCGTGAACCTCATCCTGGGCGAAAAGCGCGTGATCGTCAGCAACGTCGCGGGCACGACGCGCGACGCGGTGGACACCCGCTTTGAAAACCAATACGGCAAGTACGTTTTCGTGGATACCGCCGGCATCCGCCGCAAGTCCCGCGTGGACGACCGCGTGGAGAAATTCTCCGTTATGCGCGCGAAGCTCGCCATCGAGCGCGCGGACGTGTGCCTCATCATGATCGACGCGCGCGAGGGCGTCACGGAACAGGACACGAAGATTGCCGGGCTTGCCCACGAGGCGGGGAAGGCCTCCATCATCGTGGTGAACAAGTGGGATCTGGTCGAGAAGGAGACCGGCACCATGGAGAAAATGCGCAAGGACGTGCTGCGTGACCTGAGCTTCATGTCCTACGCGCCGGTGCTGTTCATCTCCGCGCTCACCGGGCAGCGCACCGAGCGGCTGTTCGAGCTCATCAACTATGTGAACGACCAGAGCGCCATGCGCATCACCACCGGTATGCTCAACAATGTTTTGGCCGACGCGCAGGCGCGCGTGCAGCCGCCCACGGACAAGGGCCGCCGTTTGAAGATCTATTATATGACGCAGACCGGTGTGAAACCGCCGTGCTTCGTCGTGTTCTGCAACAGCCGTGAGCTGTTTCACTTCTCATACCAGCGCTATCTGGAAAACCAGATCCGCGCTGTGTTCGGGCTGGAGGGCACGCCGATCCGCATGGTGATCCGGCAGAAAGGAGAGCAGGAATGATCCCTGCAATGCTTGCCGCAATTGCGGTCGTATCCTATCTGCTGGGCAGTCTGAACGGGGCGGTCATCGCCTCAAAGTACGTGTTTCACCGCGATGTGCGCGAATATGGCAGCGGCAACGCGGGACTTACGAATTTCTACCGCACGTTCGGCACGCCCGGCCTGCTCATCGTACTGGGCACGGACGTGGTCAAATCGCTGATCGCGGTGCTGATCGGCGGCGCGGTCATGGGCATCGTGGAGTATCCCACGGTCGGGAAGCTGTTTGCGGGCTTCTGTCTCATGCTGGGGCATATTTATCCCGTGTTTTACGGCTTTCGGGGAGGCAAGGGCGTGGTCTGCGCGGCGATGACGCTGCTGTGCGTGGACATCCGTCTCGGCCTGCTGGCGCTCGTGATTTTCGCGGTCATCGTTGCGTTCACGCGGTACGTGTCGCTCGGCAGCATCTGCGCGGCGCTCGTCGCGCCGCTGGGCGTCTGGGCGGAGTTCGGCGGCCTGTGCGGCTGGCTGTGCCTGTTCTGCACGCTGCTGCTCGTCATCAAGCACCGCAGCAACATCCGCCGTCTGCTGACGAAGACGGAATCCAAACTGGAACTGAAAAAAGACTTGTCCAATAAATTTGAGGACGAGGATTTTTGAGCCTCCTCCGCGAATCCGGGGGATGGGCATTTTGAGAGAAAGGGAAACAAACCAATGCTTGAACTGAAACACATCTCGTTCGAAGCAGAGACCGACGAGGGCGTCCGCCAGATCCTCAAGGACATCAACCTGACGATCGACGAGCGCTTTGTCGTCATCACTGGCCCGAACGGCAGCGGCAAATCCACACTTGCCAAGATCATTGCCGGCATCATTCAGCCTACCGGCGGCTCCATTCTCCTCGACGGGGAGGACATTACGAACCTGTCCATCACAGAGCGCGCGCACAAGGGCATTAGCTTTGCATTCCAGCAGCCCGTGCGCTTCAAGGGCATCACGGTGTTCGACCTCATCAGCCTTGCCTCCGGCAAGAAGCTGACGGTCAACGAAGCGTGCACCTACCTGTCCGAGGTCGGCCTGTGCGCCAGGGAATACGTCGGCCGCGAGGTCAACGCCAGTCTCTCCGGGGGCGAGCTCAAGCGCATTGAGATCGCAACCATGCTCGCGCGCGGCACGAAGATGTCCATCTTCGACGAGCCGGAGGCCGGCATCGACCTGTGGAGCTTCAACAACCTCATCAAGGTCTTTGAGCAGATGCACGAGAACATCCACGGCAGCATCCTCATCATCTCCCACCAGGAGCGCATTCTGGAGACGGCGGACAAGATCGTCGTGCTCGCCGCCGGCGAGATCAAGGCCGTCGGCAGTAAGGAAGAAATCATGCCTGCGCTGATGGACGCTTCCAGCGTGTGCAGCCGCCTGGTCGACAAAGTCTGAGGAGGTACGGGATATGGACAGCATTCAGAAAAGACTGCTTGAGGAGGTCGCCGATCTGCACGGCGTTCCGGAAGGGGCCTACAACATCCGCGCAGACGGCCAGCTCGCCGGGCGCAACACCACCGCCAACATCGACATCGTCACAAAGACCGACAAGCCGGGCATCGACATCATCATCAAGCCGGGCACGAAAAACGAGAGTATGCACATCCCGGTCATCATCGAAAAAAGCGGCCTGAAGGACTTGGTTTATAACGACTTCTTCATCGGCGACGACTGCGACGTGACCATCGTCGCCGGGTGCGGCATCAGCAACTGCGGCACGCAGGAGTCCCGGCACGACGGCATCCACAGCTTCTTTGTCGGCAAGCATTCCAAGGTCAAGTACATCGAAAAGCACTACGGCGAGGGCGACGGCCGCGGCACAAACGTCATGAACCCGACCACGATCGTCGAGCTGGGCGAGGGCAGCTATATGGAGATGGAGACCACCCAGATCAAAGGCATCGACTCCACCATCCGCAACACCACCGCGACGCTGGGCGACGGCGCCACGCTCGTGATCAAGGAGAAGATCATGACTCACGGCACGCAGTACGCGGAGACGAACTTTACCGTCGATCTCAACGGCGTGGATTCCAGCACGAATGTCATCTCCCGCAGCGTGGCGAAGGAGGAATCCAAGCAGATGTTCAACTCGAACATCCGCGGCAACAACAAGTGCGCCGGCCACTCCGAGTGCGACGCGATCATCATGGACAACGCCAGCGTTGGCGCGCGGCCGGAGATCACCGCCAACAACGTCGAGGCGAGTCTCATCCATGAGGCGGCCATCGGCAAGATCGCCGGCGACCAGCTCATCAAGCTCATGACGCTTGGACTCACCGAGAAGGAAGCGGAAGAGCAGATCGTCAACGGCTTTTTGAAATGAGGGGCGCGCCATGGTGAATGTGCTTTGCTACGGCGACTCCAATACGTATGGCTTCACGCCGGACTGGAAGAGCCGCTTCCCGCGCGAAGTGCGCTGGCCCGGCGCGCTGCAGGCGATGCTGGGCGACGAGTTTTACGTCGCGGAGGACGGACTCATCGGCCGTACCAGCGCCTTTCCGGACACGCATCGCTACGGCCGCTCGGCCATGGACTTTCTGCCCGTCGCTATTGAGAGCCACAGTCCGCTGGACTATCTCATTGTGATGCTCGGCACGAACGACTGCAAGACGGAAAAGACCCGCTCGGCCGGGGAGGCCGCGGCGGGGATGGAGCAGCTCGTGCGTCTGGCGGTCGGTATGCTGCCGATGTATACAAAGCTGGTGCTCATCACGCCGCCGCCGATCCACGCGCCGGTGACGGAGCGCGACCCGGACTTCGATGCGCAGTCCGTGACGGTGTCGGAGGGGCTGGCTGAGCAGCACCGCATGATCGCGCAGGCGTATGGCTGCCTGTATCTCGACGCCGGGACGGTCACCCGCGCCAGCGATCTGGACGGCGAGCATCTCGACGAAGCGGGACATGCGGCGCTGGCCGCTGCGGTCGCGGAGCTGCTTTTGCGGGACTCCGGCCGCGCCTGACAAGATCAAAACCATTCCTGCTGTACCATGCGCGCAGCGGGAATGGTTTCTTTTTCAGAAAAATGTTGAATTCCTGCTAAATTGGTGGTATATTAAAGCGCAACAATCAGAAAAGAGGGATTCCACATGACCAGAGAAAATGCTTGGGCACTTCTCACCCAGTATAACAAGGATCATTTCCACCTCCAGCACGCGCTGACCGTTGAGGCCGTCATGCGCTGGTATGCAAACGAGCTTGGCTACGGCGACGAGGCCGACAAGTGGGCGATCGTCGGCCTGCTGCACGATCTGGACTTTGAGCAGTATCCGGAGCAGCACTGCATCAAGCAGCAGGAGCTGATGCGCGACGCCGGCGTCGAGGAGGAGATCATCCATGCCACGTGCAGCCACGGCTATGGCATCACGGTGGATATCGAGCCGGTGCACCAGATGGAAAAGGTGCTTTACGCCGCTGACGAGCTGACAGGTCTGATCGGCGCGTGCGCGCTGGTGCGTCCGTCCAAAAGCGTCAGCGATATGGAAGTCAAGTCCGTGAAAAAGAAGTATAAAAGCCCGGCGTTTGCCGCCGGCTGCTCGCGCGAGGTCATCCAGCGCGGCGCGGACATGCTCGGCTGGGAGCTGACCGAGCTGATCGACAAGACGCTGCGCGCCATGCAGGCCAGCGAGGCCGAGGTGCAGGAGCGCCTTCAAAACCTGTGAGCAGACTGCCCCGCGTTAACAGCGCGGGGCAGTACAATTTTCCGAAAAAACTTCGGGCTTGGGATATTGACATTTTCGCTGAAGTCTGTTATGATAACCCTTGCCTGTGGGGGTATAGCTCAGCTGGGAGAGCGCTTGAATGGCATTCAAGAGGTCAGCGGTTCGATCCCGCTTATCTCCACCAAAAGTCCTGAAGTCTTGCGATTTCAGGACTTTTTTTATGTTTGTTTGGTTTTAATCAGGGGTATCGTTCAGCCGCTTGCACAGCAGGAGGCTGAACGGTACCCCTTAAAACTTGAATATTATTGTTCTGCTTGTGCGTCACCAAATAAGACGCGCAGATAATCCCGGCGGCCATATAAGATACGGTCTACATATACATCCATTCCATAGACGCGATAAAAAATCAGATAATTGCCTGAAATGAGATAGCGATAGTCACTGTCCACATTGGCAATTGATGCAAGCAGCGCACCCATTTCCGAAAAGCTCTCCAACTGGTCAACCGCATCCATGATATCACTGACGACTCGCTCTGCAGCGGAAGCGTTACACAAATCCGTCACAATATAATCCCAAATATCATCCAAATCCCGGCGGGCCCCAACGGAGTAATGGATTTTATTCTTCATTGGCTTTTGCGCGGAAATGCGCCCTCACATCCTCCGCCGTCAGCCAGCCTTCCTGCTCGCCGGACTTGCGGCCCTTGGCAAGCTCGTTCATCAGCCGAATGGTTGCCTGTGTCCTTTCATAGTCCTGCATATCCACAATGGCATACCTGCCGCGCCCATTCTTTGTAAGGAAGACAGGCGCGCCAACAGACACATCGTGCAATACTTCAGTGTAATTCCGAAGGTCAGAGATCGGTTTAATGTTCGGCATATCTGTCAGCCCCTTTCTGTTTCTAGTATACGCTGATCTGCTGTAAAATTCAACTGATAATTTTACAGCTATACAAGAAGCTTTCTAGCGTATTGAAGCGTACCTCCCAAGCCTGGCTACGTGGGTATGTAACCGATGGGTTCGGGAGAGCGCTTGAATGGCATTCAAGAGGTCAGCGGTTCGATCCTGTTTATCTCCACCAAAACAATATAATCCGAACCTTTATCCAATCGGAGATGGGTTCGGATTTATTGTTTATATCGAGGAAATTGAAGATTGGTAAACGCAAAACCGGGAGGACTGCCGAACATGGCAATCCTCCCGGTTCGTTTATGTAGAGCCTTTCGCCGCAGCTTCTTTTTTCTCTTTCCATTCGGCAAATGCCCGCTTGCCCTCATCGCTTTCATAATACTTCTGAATCACCGGCAGCAGACTCCTTGCCAGAGACTCATATACAAACTCTGGAATCTCAGCGGAGTTAACATCATTCACATCATAGCAGTTCTTTTTCTTCATTCTATTCCTCCCTTCACAGCGCACAGGTGCTTTTTTGGGCGCGGATGAGTAAAGATATGCCCCTCAACGTTTGCGTCTCTTGTGGAGCATAAAATATCCTATTTTCGACCTTTATCCTGACAGATTTTCGCCCGCCTCCTTCGGGCGGATCAGCTTTGCGTTGGACGGGTAATTGAGCGTGATCAGCGCTGGCTTTCCAAGGCCCTGTTTCTTGCGGCAGATCAATCCGCTATATTCCAATTCTCGGAATATGCGCGTGACACACTGCCGACTTCGATGCAGTTTCTTTTGCGCCTGTTCTACGGTGAAGTAGAGGCGGATCGTGCCGTCTGCCTCTATGAATCCGTTAACCTTTGAAATGCTGGCTCTGTCCAGCATAAGCGCATACAGCACCTTTGCATCGTTGGATAGATCCGCAAGGCTGTCCTCCATAAGAAACCGTGGGAAGGGTATGTACGATGCCGAAAGGCTCTCTGTAGTAAATCGTAAAAAATTCTGTGTCATTGTGACCTCCTATCCCATCCTATCCATCAAAAAACGGTATTGATTGGATTGATGGATGACTCTATTGAGCGTTAGTTTATTTCTTATTGATTTGGGTATGAATTTCATCCTCTGTGAATGTTCGGAAATCCGCCGTCCGGAAATCCAATAACGGTGCGCTCCGGAGCGTCTGGTTATCCACCATCTGAAAATCCGGTGACGGGAAATCCATACATGGATAATCCCGCTGTGGTCATAGTTCCGCCCTTTGCGACTGCTTGAGTAGTTCCCAAATTTCACACTGTTTCGCTTTCAACTCGACGATATCATCCTCGTAGAAATGCCCGGTGCTGTTGATCCGGCGGCAGATCTGGTTGATGTTTCCTGCAACTCGGCTGACGGCAGCAGCCAGTTTCTTTTGCTCGGTGTAATCCACTTTGATGATATAGCCGTCGATCGCCATCTTGCGTAGATAGGCTCCCATGTTATGGATGCCGAGCTGCGCCATCTTGTGTTGTATGAGTTTCTTCTCCTGTTCGGTGACGCAGAACTCAATGCGTATCGGTCTTGTTCGGCCTGCCACAAAAACACTCCCTTCAATTTACAACGGACATTATTCAGCCTATTGGGGGGTAATTCCCACAGATTTTTTGTTTTTTCTTTCACCATACAACGGACATTTTTTCAGCGTTTGTCCACCGGTACGCGAAGATTTCAATAAAAAACGCGCTCTCGGTTTTTCTGGAAACGAGAACGCATTGGAGATACATGTATAAGATTTTAGAGAATAGCAAGCACATCCGGTGTCCGTACACACCGGAAAAATGAGCGTTTCAGCCTTGCAGCCGATACGCTCATTTCCTCTTTTGGGAAAGTCCCAAACCCTTGATTTCTGAATTGGAAATTCTTTCTGAACTTTGCGGGAAACCTATTGATTTTATTCGCTAATCGGATTATAATGTAAACTGATTTATTGTAACTATGATCAGGTGAACAAGCCGAAAGGATAGACCGGGAGGGCTGCAACCATGAAGTATCTTTCTGTCCCGCAGACCGCCGAGAGATGGGGTATCTCGTCACGGCGCATACAGGTATTATGCAACGAGGAACGCATACCGGGTGCGGTGAAAATCGGCAACAGATGGGCAATCCCTGATGATGAGCCGAAGCCCGCAGACGCGAGAATAAAAAGCGGAAAGTACGTTAAGAAGCCCGCTAAAAATTAAAAATGAGCCGCAGACAATAGCGACTCTAACTCGAAATCGTGGGGAAAATTCCACCCCAGGGGTTCAAATGGGCGCACTTGTCCCTTGGTTAACAACGCTTCCTAATCGTCGATTCGACAAACTATGACATAAACATACAATAACACAGACTTTTTGATTACAAATTCTTTTAGGAGGATGAGTGTATGACAATAGATAAAAAGGCATTGTCAGAGGCTGATATCCGAACTAAATATATTACCCCTGCTATTGAGGCTGCTGGATGGAATAAGATGGCGCAGATGCGTGAGGAATATCCTATCACAGCGGGTCGTATTATTGCTCGCGGTCAAGTATGCAAACGTGAGAAACCACTGAAGGCGGACTATGTACTCTTTTATAAGCCCAACAAGCCAATCGCTATTGTGGAGGCAAAGGATAATAATCACACTATGTCAGACGGCATGCAGCAGGCACTGAATTATGCTCGTATGATGAATGTGCCTTTTGTGTTTTCGTCAAATGGTGATGGTTTTATTTTCCACAATCGTTACATACAAGAGGGAGAACGGGAAACTGTTCTTTCTCTCGACGAATTTCTTTCGCCTGAAACCCTTTGGCAAATGTATGTAGAGCAAAATAGCATCAGTCCCGCCCAAAGCAAAATTATAGATGAGCCTTATTATGTAGATAATCCGAACAAGCAGCCTCGCTATTATCAGATTAATGCGATCAACAGAACCGTAGAGGCAATTGCAGCCGGTCAGGATCGTGTTCTGTTGGTAATGGCTACCGGTACGGGTAAAACATATACGGCGTTTCAAATTATCTGGCGTTTGTGGAAGGCGGGAATTAAGAAAAGAATCTTATTCCTTGCAGATCGCACCGCTTTGATTTCGCAAACCTTCACAAATGATTTCGCGCCCTTTAAGGATAAAATGACCTGGGTAACAAAGCAGAACTTTGATACGGCCCATGAAATTTATCTTGGATTGTATCAGGGCTTAACAGGTGAAGACGAAGACGCCAACAGCTTGTTTAAGCAGTTCAGCCCCTCGTTCTTCGATTTGATTGTGGTGGATGAGTGTCACCGTGGCAGTGCAAAAGCTGATAGCCAGTGGCGTGAGGTTCTGGAATACTTCTCTGCCGCAACGCAGATAGGTCTTACGGCAACACCAAAAGAAACCAAGGAAGTTTCCAATATCGACTACTTTGGAGATCCCGTCTACACCTACACTCTGAAACAAGGTATCAACGATGGCTACCTCGCTCCGTATCGTGTTATC
>ULWX01020211.1_pt1 | contig 14928 bp, 11 predicted proteins | sample 1960851 | NCBI WGS metagenome assembly ULWX01 (sample SAMEA4835826, study PRJEB28245) | human gut metagenome | biome: gut microbiome; material: fecal sample | place: Denmark | collected 2008 | reverse complement strand
GCGGTGGACCTGCTGGTGGAGGAGCACAAGAAGCATCCGGGAAATCCCTACATGTTCCCGTCGCCTAAGACGGGAGGGATGTTCGATCCAGACTCCTTCCGGCATACCCACGAGAAGATCCTCAAGGCCATCGGCGCGGAGCATATCCGGTTCCATGATCTCAGACACACCTTCGCAACGCTGTCCCTGAAGAATGGGGTGGATGTGAAGACCCTGTCTAGTACCTTGGGACACTACAGCGCGGGCTTTACCCTCAGCACCTACACCCACGCCACACCGGATATGATGCGGGAAGCGGCGGATACGATGGGGGATGTGATTGGAAAGGCAATGTAATATAAACCCTGGAAAATATCTGGGGTTTACATTATGTTTTAATATACAGCATTTTACAATTCCCTTTATTTGCAATATAATTAAAATAGGCTTTAATCACATGGGGGAGTAGAAAGATTATGACGTGGATCCGGTTGAACAGAAAATACATAGTAAGGCTGACAAATAGATGGACGAGTAGAATATTTGCATTATTAGGTTTTATTGCAATATTTGCTCCTTTGAGTGGACTGTTAAAAATCCGTAAATCTGTTTCCTGCCGGATTTTTGCCAGCATTGCTATTTTAATTATTGTTTGGCTTATCTCGTTCCTAGTTTGCTGCATTTATGTTCGTTTAAAACGGCGGATTGCGATCCTTGAACTAAACGGTGGAAACCATGTATATGTTCAGTACGGAGATATCTTTTCTTCAGATGTCGTTTTAAATCCTCAGAAAAGAAGGAATGTTGTAATTGCGGTTAACCGCTGTTTTGATACGCTGATAGATGACGATTTAATTGCCACTAACTCACTACATGGGTTGGCTATGACTCGCCTGTATGAAAATGGCCTATATGATAGCAATTCCTTAAACGCTACAATTCAAGAAAATTTAAGATTACAGCAAATTCAATATGAAACTATCTCACGGGAAAACAAACGTAAAGGTAATTTGAAAATGTATCCCGTGGGAACTGTGGCTGAGGTTACTGCTACTCCGAACTGCAAGTATTTCTTTTTGGGCTTAACAGTGATGGATAAGAATTTAAAAACATCCGTTTCTGAAGAAGATTATCTAATAGCGTTAATGCGGCTGTTGGAATTTTGCAACGATAGAGCTCAAACATTTCCGGTCGTAATTCCACTAATTGGTGCTGGGTTGTCCAGAACGGGAAAAAGTGATCAGGAGATTTTAAGCTATCTTGCGACATTTATTAAGATGCACAAAGACCATTTTCATGGCGATGTACATATTGTAGTTCGAGAAAAGGATAAAAAGCGAATAGCAATTACCAACTTGTAAGGGAGGAATTATTTTATGATTTACGGTGCAGAATCTTTCAGACATAAACCTTATCGAACAAAAACGTATATTGCAGCTGATTGGGACAGCGATAATGATGCAGTTGAACAACTACACAAATGGAATAATAGTCAAAACTGGAGCCTAAGTTTCCACGATGCCCATGAATTAAAACAAGCAAAAGATAGCAGTTTAAATTGCTCCATTAAAAAATCACTGAAGGACCGAATGGATGCTTCCAAAACCTTCGTTTTGATTGTGGGGGATCATACGGATACCGTTACAAAAGGTAGTTGCCATCTTTGTGGTAGCTATAACAGCTATGTTGGTAGCTGTGCCAGAGGGTACACTGTTGATTACAGAAGTTTTGTCAAGTATGAGTGTGATAAAGCGGTTGAAGCGGGTATCAAAATAGTAGTTCTATATAAGTCGACTATAGTAAATAAGAGCAAATGTCCTGCGGCAGTAAAAAATCGGGGTACGCATGTGGCAATGATATATAAAGGGGACGATGGAAAATATTACTGGGATTACCAGGCAGTAAAAAAAGCTCTCCAATAGTAAAACAGGCAGCACCGGGTGGGGAAATTCCTGCCCAGTGCTGTCCCATTCTATCGGCTGCTATTGCCGTATTGGTCAGTGTATTGGTCGGAGAAAAAGCAGAAATTTAAAGCAAACTTTTTCATGGCGAATAAAAAGAAAAGTTCCTGATTTCGTGAGAAATCAGGAACTTTTTGGTGGAGACTACTGGACTCGAACCAGTGACCTCCTGCGTGTGAAGATCCGTCTGGACGTCAAAGCCCTGCTATTGGGCGCTTTCCGGTACTTTTTGCTCCGTTTTTTCAGAACAGGCAAGAGGTCATTGTCCACTGCGTCCACCCGCTGATATCCGGATATTGGTCAACGTATTGGTCAAAGGCCCGGCTCCACCTAATGAGCGGAGCCGGGGACTCTTTCCGTAAGAAGCAATCTTGCTGACGTGATCGTAGCTTGCAATCGGGAAAATGTCAAGGACTGTTTTCAGACCAGGCTATTCAGCCTGCGCATCCCTACCGCACTGCGTGGTGGGGAAATGTATCAATAATACGAAATATAGCAAAGAGTTCCCAAGACACTTTGAGGGAGCAAGCTGAGGTCTCCGTCTCTTAAAGTGCCGCGATTCATGTAAAAACATGTTCTCAATGTTTTACGCTTTGCAAATCTGAAATAATTCCTCGTTGTATTCAAAATGTGTTTTCATCTTTTCTCACATGACTTTTGGAAAACACGAAAGGCGATCGCGCACAAGATGATCTGCACCATAGAAGAGATGGGCGTTCCCAGTCCAATGTGGAACAGTGTCGCGTCTTCCAGGCGGCTCATCAAAAAGACCACCGGGATTCTGACGCAAAACGCACCCACCACGCCCTGCACCATCACAAACGCTGTCCTGCCGCAGCCGTTGAAATACCCAACGAAGCAAAACAGGATCGCCGTCAGCAGGCAGTCTATGGCATACGCCTTGAGGTACGCGTGGGCGTTGGCCATGACCAGCGGTTCGCTGGTGAAGATGCCGGAGAGAAGGGAGCCGCCGAAAAAGGCCAGCGCCCCCATCACGGCCCCTGCCGCCAAGGCGGTCTTGATGCCGTAAAACAGCGCCTGTCTGGACCGGACCGGTCGTCCCGCCCCGTTGTTCTGGGCGACAAAGGCTGAGATGGATTGCATATAGGCCGAGGCAACCAGCATCAAAAACACGCACACCTTCTCCGCCACGCCCACTGCCGCAGACTGGGCCACGCCCATTCCGTTGACGATCACCTGAATAAACAAAAAGGAAAACTGTACCAGCAGTTCCTGCAGGGCAATGGGAACTCCGATCTTGAAGATCCGCTTGATATAGCGCCCTTCAAATCGTATCCACCGCAGAGAAAAATCAAAGGGCAGCTTTTTCCTGCGAATCAGGCACAGCGAGCATCCCACACTGACGGCCTGGGCGGTGACCGTGGCAATGGCCGCCCCGGCAGCCCCCATGTGAAAGACGGCAACCAGAAGCAAGTCCCCGAAAATATTGATGACACAGGCAATGGCAACGGTAAGCAGCGGGGTTTTGGAATCGCCGATCCCCCGAAAAACCGCTCCGATGACATTGTACGCCGTGATAAAGACCGTCCCGATGCCGCAGATCCGCACATACTGACTGGTTTGGGTAAATGCTTGCGCCGGGGCATGCATCCATGCTGCCAGCTGGTCGCTGAAGGGCACCACCGCAGCGGTCACCAAAAGCGCCACCACAGCAAAAATCGCAATGCCGCAGCCGATGCCCCGGCCGGCCTGCTCCCGATTCCCCGAGCCGATGGCCTCTCCAACAAACACGGTGACGCCCATGGTCAGTCCTGTGATGACCATGGTCACCATGTTGAATAGCTGACTTCCGGATGCCACCCCGGATTGCTCATTGGTCCCGGCGAATTGCCCCACGATGATCAGATCAGCCGCTCCATACATGGCCTGCAAGAAAAGCGCCAGCAGCACCGGCACGGCAAAGGAAATCAGGGTGCGCAGGATATTCCCCTGGACCAGATTTTGTTCCACGTTCCCATTCATGTCCCTGCTCCTCATCGCGCAAACCACTTTTCCGCATAGGCACAAACAGGTGGGATCATGTCCTTGATGGAGACCCCGCTTGTGTTCATGCACAGATCATACCCCCGTACGTCCCCCCACGGATACGGGCAGAGCAGGGCGTGTGTCTTTGCACGCTGCTTGTCTACCTGCCGGATCTGCTTTTCGTATTCCTGATCAGAGCGCAGGATCCCATTTGTTTCCCGCTCCCGGCAGCGTCGGATCTTCGTCTCCATATCCGCATACACAAACAGCCGCAGCGGACGGTATTCCTCCAAAATCACATTTGCATTGCGGCCCACCAGAACGCAATTTTGGTTTGCAGCCAGCACACGGAGCAGCTTCGTCTGCCGGGCCAGGAGGTCGGCAGCATGATGTACCTGGCAGGAAAATGTGCGTCCAAATGTCACCGGATACAGGGAGCCCAAGGGGCCCCGTTCCAGAACCTGTTCCAGATAGTCCGGATCCATATGGGTATCCTCCGCAAGGGCCGTCAGGATCTCCCGGTCATAGTAGGCGTATCCCAGGGCATCTGCCAGCCGCTTGCCCACTTCCCGGCCTCCGCTGCCGAATTCCCGGCTGATGGTTATGATGTTCATGGCATTCCCTCCTAAAAAATAGAGCCGGATAAGAAAACGGGAATTTCACCCGTCATCTTATCCAGCTCGCAACGTCCGTGGTTGCTCACCCTCCGATGAACGATGGGATTGTAGCAGATCTCTCCAAAACTGTCAAGGCGCATTTCAACCAGGACAGACGGTATGAAAACAATATTTAACCGTAAGATCACTTTGCTCTGAATTTCCAATAAATTCTACACGATTCAGCAGGGTAGTGACAATAGAAAGAGAAATGCCTTTCAACGGTTATTTTGTAATATCGTTAATCCATTTGCGGCTGCGCAAACGCAAAATGCTCAAGGGTGTTTTGATTATATTCTCCGCTTGAATACATACACAGACTATTTCGACAGGAGCCCCTATGACCAGACCGGTGAGAGCAGTCAAGGGAATAGCTACTAGCCATAATGGGCTCAAATCGATAACCGAAGCTATTTTGGCGTCACCGCCGCCCCTGAAATTCCCAACGATATTGGTTGTGTTGAACGCCTTTGCCGGTACCATAAAAATGTACACCACGCACATTACTACCGCAATATGAGACGCCTGATCCTGGAGGTGGAACATCGGATAAAGGAAGGGGATAAATACGGTCGGTAAAAGAATTGTCAGAATCACCGATACTCCAAAACCAAGGGTCAGCGACACGATTAAAAGTCGCCATCCCAAACGATATATTTCCTCACGGCTCCTACCCTCTCCAATATATGTTCCCACCAGGATCGAAGAAGCGCCTGCGACGCCAAAACACGCGACTGTGGAAAACTTGTCGATGTTTCCCATCACAGCGTGCGCTGCCAGCATATGAGAAGAATCATCCATATGCCCCATAATTACCGTCATGATAGAAATGCCCAGCCCCCACATCCCTTCGTTAACCAAAACAGGCACCGCATATCGGAAAAAGTCTTTCACATTTTTTCGTCCGGGACGTAACAGCAGTTGAATATTCAGAGGAATCCGCTGATTCTTGGCAGCATAGCTCCAAGTAATTATAAACTCCACAATCCGAGAAATAGATGTGGCTAATGCAGCTCCTGTAATGCCCATAGCAGGAGCTCCTAACTTTCCGAATATCAATACATAATTTAAAGCAGTGTTCAACAGCATAGAGAACCCAAAGACAATCATGCCCATTGCTGGATTTTCTGCACTGCGCTGCATTCCTATGTAGACAGAACTGGCGGTATTAAAGATATATCCAAGGCCCACAATCTGTAAATATGGTGCACCCAATTCGATTAATACGGCATGATTGGTTACAAGCCCCATAATAAAATGCGGAGCCAAGAACAATATCGCTGCTGCAATGGTTGATACTGTCACCGCAATATATAACGCGATTCCCATACATCGATTAATGGCCGCTATGTCCCTTTTTCCCCAGTACTGGCTGGTGAGAACTGCCAGCCCGCTGATAAACCCAAACACGATCATCTGCATGAAGAAAATAGGAGAGTTTGCAGCTGTAACTGCGGATAGCTCCAGCTGCCCAAGCATTCCTACCATAAAGGTATCTACAAATCCAAGAGAGGTCGTAATCAGGTTTTGTATAACCAAGGGTAAAGCCAACGAAAACAAGCGTGCATAGAAACCTGCTTCCTGATGCTGGCTGTTGAATTTCATACATAGCTCCTTTTACGCAGAAATCTAATGAGTGCAACTACACGGTTTTTGATTGTGTTTGCTTAGTGGTTTATTTGTGAAAAGGAAGTTCTCTCAGAAGGCATAGCCCAAACTATCCTTCCGAGAGAACTTCTTGACCACTTTATTTCCAGCTGTTTCAGACACAGCGATTGTTAGTGGTTATTTTTTTCAATATACCTCTGAGGGACGGAAATTTTTTCAATGTTGCAGCGGTTGGATTTGTAACCAGGGAAACCGCTGTATGGATCCAGATGGAACGAACCAACCAAATCATTGGCATTTGCTTCGCTATAACCGTGATAGAGATGAACGTCTCCCGGTCGGATCTTTCCAGAGGGATTCACTGCCACCTCAATGCTCCCTACCGCATTGAAGACACGAATCCAGTCGTTGGGCTTCAGTCCAAGCCGGTGTGCGTCTTCCAGGCTGATGTCCGCGGTGGGATACTTACGCATCTGCCGCAGCCAGGGAACTTCATGGAGACGAGAGTGGATGGTGTTGGGGATCCGGGCTCCGGTATCCAGTGTAAAGGGATACTTTTCGCCGTCGGGATCATCGTCCAGCGGATCGCGGAATGTAGGAATTGCGCTCAGACCGTGGCTTTCCTGGAACTCCTCCACGGCGGTGGATTTGAATTCAAACTTCCCGGTAGGAGTCTTGATGCCGGCGGCAAGATACGCTCCGGGGACGACGTCCTTGGCCTCCGGCACGTGCACGGGAAGGTCATTGGCCTGCATGTCCTCAATGGTAATACTCAAATCCTTGATCATGTAGCGGATTCCGGCCTCATAACCCTCTTTGAGTAGATCGTCATCAAGATCCATGATATTGGCAAGATCCTGCAACATCTGCACATCACTTTTTGCCTGATACAAAGGCTCAATCACTGGGTTGGTATATGTGGCAAATCCACCGGGATATACCTTGAACTCGCCGCGCTCAAAGGAGGAACAAGCCGGGAGCACAATATCGGCATGCTTGCATGTATCTGTTAGGAACAGATCCGTATTGACAAAGAAGTCCAGCTTATCCAGTGCCCGATAGAATGCAGGCGTATCGGGGAACATTTTGGCGTTCATGCCCATGGCAAACACAGCTTTGATGGGATAGGGTGTTCCTTCTTCAATCTGACGGCGAAGATCCATGGCCTGGAACTCCGGAACCAGCTTGGTCCACAAAGGAAAGCGACCGGCACCGATGGACTCACTGCGCGGGCAAGGCTGCTTTTCCAGATAGTAGGCATGCTCGTGGGTTTTGAAGCCGGCAATCTGGTCGTAGTAGGTGGCCTCCACAGGCAGACACCCACCAGCGCGGTCAAAGTTGCCGGTCAGGGCGTTGAGGCAGATGATGGCCCGGTAGTTCTGGAATCCGTTCAGATGGTGCGTTACGGGGGAGGGAGAATCGTGAATTGCTGCAGGCCCATTTGTAGCGTACAATTCCGTAGCGCGATAGATATCATCCGGATTCAGACCAGTGATTCGGGCCACCTTCTCCAGATCAAACTGCTTGACGTAGTCAGCATACTCCTCATATCCGTAGGTATATTTCTCGATGAATTCCTGGTCCACCCAACCGTTGTCGATGATGATTTTTGCCATGCCCAGGGCCAGGGCACCGTCGGTGCCTGGCCGCAACTGTAGGTGGATATCTGCCAGTTTTTCCGTAGCGGGAGTCTTTCTCGGATCAACAATAATAAATTTTTTCCCGGCTTCCTTCAGTGCCAGCAGACCCGGAGCCACAGTGTGATTGGAATAGAACCCGTTCAAAGCCCATCCCAAAATAGTATTGGCGTTGCCGTAGTCAGGCTCGATGATGGTGCCGCAGGTGGCCATCCAGGCCATTTCCGTAGACTTCCAGCACACACTGCACTCAGAGCCGTAGTTGATGCTTCCGAACGAATAGGCGAAGCGGTGGAGAGTCTGGCGGTACCACTTGGTAAATCCGGAGAAAAAGGCCACGGAATTTGCACCAAACTGTGCTCGGAAATCCAGAAGCTTTCGAGAGATTTCGCCATAAGCTTCCTCCCAGGAGATGGGCTCGAACTCACCGGAACCACGGGGACCTACCCGGCGTAAGGGCGTTTTAATTCGGTCAGCACGGTAAATGTACTGGCGGTTTGCGGATCCCTTGGGGCAGAGCTTTCCTTCGTTGAAAGGATGTCCCTCAGTGCCCTCGATTTTAATAATCTTTCCATCCTTCACATAGGCGTTGATGCCGCAATGGGTGCCGGGGCAGCAAATATCGCACAAGGTGTGCTTGACTTCGATCCCAGTCTCAGGCCCCGGAATTTTTGCTTTGATTAATTGCTCAACTGTCGGTTTCATAATTACCTCGATCTTAAATAGTAAACAGTTTCCCGAGCTGCGGGATCTTGGTACCAACGCTGGAGTGCCGTAAAGCACCCCAGAGGGTGACCTGATTGCTGGTGAGAACCGGGAGGTGATAATCCTCTTCTGCCAGTGCAATCAAATCCAGCACATTCAGGCCTGTGCAGCTGATAAACAGGCAGTCTGCTCCGGATTTGTCCAGCTTTTTTAGGTTTTGATAAACCAGGCTAGGCTGGATCTCTGCAATGTCATCTTCGGGATACTCCATGCCACTGATGTGGGTGACGTGGATTCCGTTTGCCTCAAGAAACTGCCGCTCAGCTTCATTGGTGTTGTCTGGATAAGGCGTGATTACCGCAGCATTGCACACGCCTAGTGCCTTGAAAGCTTCCACCAGCGCACTGCTGGTGGTCAGACCGGGACAGCCGCTGGCCTTTTCGATGGTCTCAATGCATTGCTGGTCAAAACCGGGGCCGCCGATCAGGCTGCCAGAGGTACAGCCGAACATCACGCAATCGTGGGGAGAACCGCGAAACACTCTGGAAGTTTCCTCCAAATGGGCCACCATGTCCATCAGACCTTCCGGTGTGGGAGTTCCCTCGTAGGGGATGCGCGTAGTGTTGATGCCAACGCCCTGGGGAATAAAACGATGGAAGTCAGCTTCCATGTTGGGGCCTGTTCCGGGAGAGATCAGTCCGATTTGTGCGCGCCAGTATAACATGTCATGCTCCTCCTTTTCAAAGAATGCCAAGCACCGACGTGGCCGTTACAGAGTGATGTACTTGGCAATTTCGCCCATGTCTTCTACCTTGTCCAGGTTGAAGATAAACTCGCACAGGGCATCCTGCTTCTCCTCGCTCATCAAATCGCTGGTAGCCAGCTTGAACACATCGATGCACTCCTGGCGGGTGTAGTCGTTCTTGGGGTGACCCTTGGGGAACTGCATGGATTCCTCGTACACAGTGCCGTCCTTCATGACGATCTTCATACCATACGTGGGATAGGAGCCCTGCTGGAACATTGTGAAGTTCTGGGGGATAGTGGAGATTTCGCCGACACCATGTACCTTTCCTGCAAGTTTCAGGATTTCAGGGTCACTGAGATACTTTGCATCCAGCCAGTCATAGCCGACCTTGGGCCCTTTGAGATACATAGCCATGCAGAAGGGAATGCTGAACTGGGCGCGGACCAGAGATTCATAGGCCTCGGCGGGCGCATCTTCACTGCGCTCGGGGATATAGGGAGATACCTCCATGCGCTCGATGTCGTCCGGATTGAACTGATATTTGCGATACAGTTTGTCAATGAGGTCCATGGGAGTCTGGATCCACATATTGACGGGCCAGTTTTTCATGATCAGCTCCATAATCATGTGGCGCTTGCCCAAGTCCTTATCATACCAATCCCAGTCACACTGGTCGGACACACCCAGATAGTAACCACCGTCGTCTTCCAGTGAGTTCATCAGTGTAGAGATACCGGCCTCCGTAATCAGGGAGCACTCCACGCCCAACTGAGCCGTCAGGCCGTGGGTAAAGTGATAGAAATCACTGAAGCTGGAGTGAATGACGTTGATGGCCACCGGGGTCATGTGGGCAGCGGTACCCAGCAGCTGGTTCATCTTGTCACCCTGGATGCCCATAAGCTTGCCAGAAACGGCGGTGGGGGCAAAAATCTGCCAGCAGTGCAGGCCCCAGCCCTGCTCAAACCGCTCGTCAGAGGGCTGAACCGCCATGGCCACCCGCTGATAGATGTCGTAACCGCCCACCAGTGCGGTCAGATAGTCCTTGCCGCTTTTGTGATAAGCCTCGGCAACCGCCAGTGCTGTGGGGACAGCGCCGGCAGAGGGATGGCCGGTCCAAGCGCAGTCCTCCCAGTCCAGAAGGTCCGCCATTGTGCCGGTTGCCAAAACCGCATTTGCTACGCCAACCTTGGTGCCGTCGCCGATGATCGTAGCTTCCACGCCACCGCCGCCCAGGGACTTCGCAATTTTAATAATATCCTGCGCGGACTTGGAGCGCATGGAGGAAATGGCTGCGCCCACTGTGTGCAGAGTGACTAGTTTGGCGCGCTCCAAAACCTCCTCGGGAATGTCTTCATACTTCAGGTCAGACAGATAGTCCGCAAGAATTTTGGTATACTGTTTCATATTGATGTATCTCCTTTACATTTTGATACGGCTCGGATAGAATATGTCTGAAAATCTTTTTTGGGGGTATTTTATGCACGTTGAGTATTTGCAGTATCTTTTGGAGGTTTCCAATTGTTCTTCCATTTCCGCGGCAGCGAAAAAGCTTTATCTCAGTCAGACCAGCTTAAGTGCGATCATTGCCTCTCTTGAAAAAGATTTGAACATCACCTTTTTCAAACGGACCCACAAAGGTGTTACTGTAACGCCGGAAGGCAAGCAGGCTCTGGAAATTATTCAGGAGATGCTTGAGAAAAACGAGGAGCTCCATAATCTAGTAGACTCCACGTCTGCCATAAATCGCCTTGTTAATGTAGCCGCATTTCCGTCTGTTGCCAATACGCTTTCCGTGTATCTGACGCGCCTCTTTGCCAGAGAACATCCAGACACGTCCTTGAGAATCCATGAGCTGCCGTACAGTCGCACGTTCAATGCGATCAGTGAGGGCCTTACCCATATTGCGGTAGCGGCGGAAAACAGCAATTTCATCAACATCCATCACGAAATGGTCAAGCGCGGGATTGAAATCGAACCGCTCTATCAGGATCGCTTCTATCTGATTGTCTCTCCGGAATTCCGACTCGCGGACCGTAGGAGCATTGACCTCTCCGAAATACTAAATGAGCGGCTGGCTTTCACACATGTGTATCCGGCATTTCATGATCGAACTTTTGCTCCGGTGATTCGAAAATTCGCTCTTTTTGTTATTTTAAGCAACATCGAAGCCGTCAAGCAAGCGGTAGCCGAAAACAGCGCGATTGCATTGGTTCCGGGCATTGCGATGCTGGATGACCATCGCATAGAGCGCGGCCTGATCCGTCAGATTGAGGCAACGGGTTTTGACTCCGAGCTTACAAACTACCTGCTCTATGAAAAGTACAGCATGCTCACCACAGCGGAGCGGGCGGCGCTGGATGGAATCAAGGCGTTCTACAGCGCCCTCCCGCGTCCCCCGGAGCATGTGTAACCGGAGGCATCAGAAGAGGAAGGTGGCCGCAATGTAGACGGCAATGGCGGGAATCAGGAAGCATACGCAATAAACCAGACCGTACTTGTAGATATCTTTGGTAGTCAGCCACTCATTGCTGTAAATATACGCCGCCATGCCCGAAGAACCAGGCAGGATGAAGCCCATGTTGGCAGTGAGCACAATGGCCATCGCCACGACCATGGAGTTGATGGACAGCTGTTCCGTAATAGGAATGACAATCGTCAGCATGACCAGGGCGGTGGCCATATTGCTGCCCAGGTTGGTCAGAATCAGCATGACAACGATCACCACGGCAATGAACAGCACGGGACTCATCGCGCTGAGAATGGGGGCGATGGCGGATGTCAGCAGCTCGCTGATGCCGGTTCCGTCGGAGGTCACGGCCCGGGCAGCGGGGATCACCGCCGCGCACATCATCAGAATATTCCAGTTGGCGCCCTCCTTCACGACCTTGGGGAAGTCCAGCAGGGGACGTCCATCCAGCCGCACGATCATGGCCAGGCAGAACACGATGGTAAACCATCCGCCCTGGGTCACGTTGTTAAGGAAGATGCGGATTGCATTGTCCTCCGGGAAGAGGGCCGTGCCGATGATATAGAACACGATCAGGGCAAAGCAAAGAAGATATCCTTTGTTCTGCTTGGTCAGGTGGCTTCTCTCCCCGCTCTTGAGGGAGGATACATCCATGGTCTTGAGCTTTTCAAAGTCGCACTTGAAGATGTACTTCATCGCCACCACGATGAGCGCGGCCATCAGGGTCAGCACCACGAAGCCTAGTGCGAAATACAGCACATGGTTAAATGCTACGCCGGTCATGTCCTGGAACGTCATGGACAGGGCGAGCAGCCAGCTCTGGAAGGAAAACAGACCCTCATACATAATGGAGGTCAAGAAGCTGGCCAGAATCAGCATAGTACTGTACCGCTCACCCTTTTTGTACCCGGCATAGTCTGCGATGTAGTAGAAAATCGTCCAAGAGAGAACCACCGTTACGTTAGAGGTAACCAGCGGAGCACAGATGCCAAAGGCAACGATATAAATAAAAGTGAACAGCATGGGACGACCGTTGAGGTATTCTCGCGTGATAATCCAGCGGGCAATGACCTCACCCAGACCGCTGGAGGCCATGCCCTCCGCCAACACCAGCAAAATCAGCATCATCCACACGATGTCACTGCCAAAACCAGCAGCAATGGAATCTGCCACACTGCAATAGCCGGACAAGCCAAGAGCAATTACCGTCAGCATGCTGGGCCAGACGATATCAACGGCGCACAGCAGGTAGATCATTCCGACGAAAATGCCTAGAACGTTCATGCCCAAATCTGTTACCCCTGGTAGAGGCGGCAGGAAACCAGTTCCAAACATAATAGCGATGCCGACCAGACTTTTGACATAATAGGCCGTGTTTTTCGGTTTTGCTTGTAAAGTCATAAATCTCTCCCTTTCTCTAAATGTGTATTGCTCTGATTGCTGTACCTTTATTTTACAAAGGTATGATTTGTCCGTCCAATAGTTTGCCTTGTTAGTCGGCTACCGAAAAAAATGGAGACATGCGGACATACTGCTGCAGATTCCAAACGCAGAGCAGCTCCCCGGCCTGCCTGAACAATCAGGTAGACCGGGGAGCTGTCTCGTCCGGAAAGAAAACCGTGGCTTGCCGGCATTAGGCCTTGTCGGCAGATCTCGGATTCATGTATATAGGATTATAGAATGCATGAGTCCGAAGAAGGGGGCATCTTAGGTGTGCCTGCTCCACCCCGGCCACCGGGATTTCCGGCATCGACTATCATATTTTTCGTTAGGCAAGTAACGGATATCCCGATTGGACGATTCCCTCAGTTTTTTATATGATAAAGCATAAGTTGTTGGGACACTTGACGTCAGTCCTGACTTGCAGAGGTACGGGAGAAATATTTTCCGAAAGAAACAACTGTTTCGGAACACAAAAGGAGGATCATTGAATGTCAGAAGCTGTAAAAAATGTGAATAGTGTTATCTTGCCATTTGCTGTTTTGCTGATTGCTTTTGTCGTCGTACAGGCAACTTTGTTTTTGCTCCATGCGTTAAAATTCAACAAAACGCATCAACTTTTTACCACTGAAGAAGTTAAAAATGCTATGAAATCCAGCGTTATTGGCAGTATAGGGCCTTCTTTTTCAATTATTGTTGTTGTATTAGCAATGATTTCTATAATTGGCCCTGCGGTAACTTGGATGCGATCCGGTGTAATTGGAGCTGCGGACTTTGAACTGTGGATGGCGGACATCGTGGCAACTTCTTTGGGCGTTCAATTAGGAAGCGCTGAAGTAACCGAATCTTTATTTACCGTGGCAATTTTCGGAATGGTATTAGGGTCGGCGCCCTGGATGCTGCATCTGATCCTGACTTGTAAGCCGCTGGATAAAGCCGTCATCAAATCGTCATCCAAAAAGCATTCTTTTATTCCTATGCTCGGTTTTTCTGCTGAACTGGGAATGATGGCTTACTGGGCCTTGGAAAACGGCACGAAAGGCATCCCCGAGACCACAGGGATTTTTACCAGTATGATCGCGGGGGCCGCCGTAGTTCTCTTCTGTCAAAAAGGAAATCACCCAAAACTTAGCAACTGGATTTTAGGCATTGCAATGATTGTCGGAATGACATTTTCTACTTTGGTAGCACATGTACTCCCATGATATCAAGTGATATTATAACTTTCTCATATTAAGAAAAGGAGAACGTGATATGGCAAGGGAAATTCGAAGCTCTGCAGAAGAAAAAATCCTTGAAGATTATCATGGAGATTATTTCAAAACGGTCCACAGGATTGGAAGAAGCACCATGGTGATTGCGCTGGTGCTCTCTTTCGCTCCAATTTTCTACATGCAGTTTGTAAAGGGGTGGTCGGCCCCGCTTGCGAGCTATTTGAACGTGGCATTTGCAATTGCAGCACTGTGCGTGGGCTTTTGGCTGACAGAACCATTCCAGTGGTTCCCTATACTGGGTGCAGCTTCTCTCTACATGGGATATCTTGCAGGAAACGTAAAAAATATTCGTGTCCCAGTGGCCCGACAACTTCGAAATAAATATGGGTTAGATGCTCAAAGCCCCAAAGGGCAGATCATAACAACCATTGGCTGTGCAATGTCTGTATATACGAACCTCGTTATATTGACCGGTATTGTACTGCTGGGAAACTGGCTGGTATCTGTTTTGCCCGCTGTAATAATTG
>ULWX01000418.1_pt1 | contig 15158 bp, 9 predicted proteins | sample 1960851 | NCBI WGS metagenome assembly ULWX01 (sample SAMEA4835826, study PRJEB28245) | human gut metagenome | biome: gut microbiome; material: fecal sample | place: Denmark | collected 2008 | reverse complement strand
ATTGCGGCTTCCGGCCTGACGCCTGCTGTCATACGCTTTCTGCTTTTTTGCGTCACAGTTGGCCGACGCGATGCCGCCCGGAGGAGACTCTGTGTTCTCGTACCGCGACGTTTTTTGCCTTTTACGGGGCCATGTAAAACAAGCTCAAATTGGTCTGGCAGACCCAACCTGGCTTTATAGCTGTTTGAAACAGCATCGGCTCATAGATGGAAATCTCGGGCTTATCTCTGCCGCACCTTGAGCAGTGGGCATTGCCCCTTTTTCTCTGCCTTTTCAAAGTGGACACAGGCTACCGCCTGGTATTGCGTTCCGCTTCTCTCCCGGCTGATTTCCAAAGAAATCAGCCGGGTTTCCTGCGCCTTCAAAGAATTAGATGGTATCTGGAAGAATTTTTGCGTGGTTTTGCCGTATTCTGAGCTGCTGTGATAAGCATTTGTTGGCTTCATAGCCGAGACGATGATCTGGTGAATGCTTTGCGCTGTCTTAGGGCTCAAGCCCTTGAATGGTCTCTTGCTCCGGTTCCAGTCCACCCGGCCCTTTTCCGTGTCGCTTATACCTTTTACAGCAACATAACAGATGGCACCGCGGTGTCATTCTCAAACTGCTGGTTTTAAATACGACAGAAAAAATATTACGTTAAAAAATATGGCGGCTGAGGAGCGGGTTTATCACTCCACAGCCTGCATAAGCATATAAGCATTACTTATGCGCTATACGTACTGTTTCCAATGGAGAGACGGAGGGGGGCGGCGCGCTTCCCCGGCTTCATCCAGCTAAAAATAATTTGATTCAAAAATAATATTATGTCTTATTTTTTGCTTGTTTTCTGCGATGTCATGAAGTATGATAGGGGTGTAAGAGACCGGCGTCCTCCAAAACGGTATATACCGTTTTTATTTCCGCTTTGCGGAAATAAGGAGCTTTGTTTTCCGGCGAAAATAACAGAAGAAGGAGCGAGAAAGATGAAAACAGGTAAGAAACTGCTGGCTCTGCTGTTGGCGGTCGTCATGACGATGAGTCTGCTGACCGTGGGGGCGTTTGCGGAGGAGACCCCTTCGTCCGAGACGCCTTTGGAGCAGCAGGATTCCGGCAGCGGGAACATCCCGGACGATCCGGCAGAGGGACCTGCGGATGACCTGACAGGCAATTCTGAGGATGGGGCCGCAGGCGAGTCCGACGCAGCCCTGACGGCGGCAGACACTTCGTATGTGGCAGAGGTCGACGGTCAGCAGTATGAAACACTGCAGGCTGCTGTTGACGCTGTGCAGGGCAGCGGCACGATTGAATTGACGAGCAGTATTGCATTGTCAGATCAGGTGACCATTGACAGCGGAAAGACGATCATTTTAGACATGAATGGTGAGACGTTGTCTATTGGCTTTTCGGACAGCAGTAAAAATTTGATCGTAAACAATGGCACACTTACAATTACAGGCGACGGTACCTTTGATGCAACTGAGGCGACAAGCTACAAGGGCTTCATCAATAACTATGGCACGTTGACTGTGGAAAACGGAACATTTCAGATAGCTGATAAAGCCATGACCGTTCATCTGAGAAATCAGGATGGCGGTAAGGCTGTGATTAATGGCGGAACTTTTAGCGGTGGGGCAACGATTGTTCGCAGCTTTGAAGGCTCCAATACGACAATTACCGGCGGAAGCTTTACAAATAGTGTTTATCCCGCTGTTGATGTAAACGGAGAAACGCTGATTACCGGCGGAATTTTTACGAATACGTCTTGCAGCAGGTGCGATAGCCAAAATTGGGGATATACGGTCCGCAGCGGCGTGGACAACGATCCTGATGCCAAGCTGACGATTACGCCGTCGTCTGAGGGAAGCGTTGTTGTGACCGGCACGCAGGGAGCCCTTAGTGCGACCGCTGGGACAATGGAAGTCAATGGCGGCAGCTATAAGACGGTAGATTGCGCCCAGAAGCATGGCGCTGTATTCTATGCGCTTTATGTGGCCGGAGAAGCCGGTGCCGTACAGGTTGTTGTAAATGACGGTACATTTGTGACGGAGGGGAAGCAGACTGCCGTTCTGGTTGGAAACAGCAACGACGGGGGCCTGAAAGAACAGGCGGTTCTCCAAATCAGAGGCGGTCAATTCAGCGCACCTGAAGGAATTCCGGCCTACAAGGTAGATGTAGCCTTGGGCGGATTGAACATCACTGGCGGCACATTCTCCAGCAAAGTCGATGAACAGTATCTGGCCGAGGGCTATGTGCAGAACGCCAACGGCGAGGTCGGCTCCCGGGAAGAGATGATGGTTGCCGAGGTCACAACCGCAGAGGGGGTGGAACAGTATACCTCCCTGGCAGAGGCTGTGGAAGCGGCTGCGGACAAGTCTGTCATTACGCTGCTCAAAGATACAGAGGGCGACGGAATTGTGATCGATACATCCAAAAAGAACCTGACGATCGACTTCAATACCCACTCCTATACGGTCAGCGGAAGCACGGTGGGGTCTTCCGGTACAGAAACCAACGCGTTTCAGTTCTTGACGGGTGGTTCCCTGACGCTGAAAAACGGGTCTATCATCTTTGCCAATCAGAAGACCCTGCTGATCGGCCTGCAGAACTATTGCAACCTGACGCTTGAGAATATGGTGATTGATGCCAGTCAGGCAAGCGCACCCTGTCAGTATGCGATTTCCAACAACTGCGGTACTGTTCAGTTTATCGGAAATACGAGTATAAAGGCATATAAAAACCAAACGGCTTTTGATTCCTGCAAGTTTGGCAGTTACGAGATTCCCACGGTGAAGATCCATACCACAGGCACCATTACCGGCGATATTGAATTGAGCGGCGGCAAGCTGGAGATTTCTGCCGGCACGTTTGAGGGAAATATTCGTACGGTCAGCGGTTACGCAGAGGGTGATGCAATCATCACCGGCGGCACGTTCTCCAGCGATGTGAGCGAGTATCTGGACGAGGGTCTTGGACAGGATGCCAACGGTACTGTGGGCAAGGTCGAAGAGGGATTTGCTGCCGTCAGAATCGGCGATACCTATTATCAGACGCTGGCCAAGGCCATCGCCGAAGCAAAAGAAAATGATACCATCACGCTGCTGAGAGAGGTGGATCTTGGCAGCGACAGAGTTACGATCAACAAAGCGGTCACTCTGGATCTGAATGGCTGCACGCTTACAAGTTCTAACGCGACCAATACGCTGTGGCTGGAAGCCAGCCGTGTGACCGTTCAGGACAGCAAGGGGAACGGCAAGATCCAGAATACTGGCTCCGGCAGCAACAATATTGCAGTTGTTGTCAATGGTCAGGGCACTGAGGCGTATTTCAAAAGCGGTACGGTTTCCGGTAACTATGCCGTCTTTATTCAGAACGGAGCAAAGGCCGTAATTGACGGCGGCAAATACACAGGCACCTATGGTATCAACACAGTTGGTACAGGTAATGAGGCAAACAAAACCGCTGTGGAGATCAACGGCGGGGAGATACAGGCGGTCGCATTTGCGGTTGCCGGAAATGGCTCTGCCGACTATACGGAGACAGTGATTACCGGCGGCAGACTGGAATCCACTGAGGGAAATGTCATCTATCATCCCCAGGTAGGCGACCTGACGATCAAGGGTGATGCAGAACTGATCGGCCCGAACGGCGTGCAGTATTGCGGCGCCGGTACGCTGACCATTGCTGAAAATGCTGTGATTACCGCAACGCTGCCCTTTACGGAATTTCCCACCAAGCCCGCTTCCCAGGGGGATGGCAGCACCGATGATGGCGCGGCCCTGTCTGTTGTTTCCCGCGGCGGCGGTTACCAGGGCGAGGGGCAGACCATGACCGTGAATATCACCGGCGGTACGCTGACCAGCCGCAACAATGCGGCGATTGCCGTATACCGTTTGGAACGTGTAGACGGCCAGTGGACAACAAATGAGAATACCAAGATTGTCAGCTACCTTGCGGCGCTGACAGTCAGCGGAGGCAACTTCTCTGCCGGCAGCAAAAAGGACGCTTTTGAGATTGATACCCGGGCTGCCGACAAAATCAGTGTTACCGGCGGCTACTTCACCTCTGATCCCAGCGATTACGTACCGGAAAATGCGGAACCCAAGCTCTTTGTGGTCGCTTCCGACAAGACGGGCTACGCCTACATGGTGACCACCACGGCGCCTACGGAGGTCGATCCCATTGTCACGGAGAAGACGGAGACTGAAGTAAGCGAGAGTATCAAGACGGAAGACAAGGAAAAGATCGAAGCGGTCATCGACAATGCGCAGGTCAGCGGCGTTTCTGACGCGGTGACGGAGTCCGCGCAGAATGCCATTATCAATCAGGTAGAGGAAGCACTGAAGCCCGAGGATAAAGTGGTGGTGGAGATCACCGTGAGTCTGACCGCCGATAAAGCGGATTTGACCACAGAGGACAAGATGTATGTCTCCTATAAGGCAGAGCCTGTGGCGAAGGTCATAGTCAACGGCGAAGACAAAGCGGAGAATATTGCCGTTCCCAACGACTATCTGGACGGCCAGACCCTCATTGAGGTCCGCCTGCCGATTCCGGTGGACTTGGAGCCCCAGGAGATCATGCACATTGCGGATGACGGCACCCGTGAGCGATATCTGAATGGTTCCGGCTTCACTGTGGAGGATGGCTGCGCGGTGCTGCATGTTAAGCATTTCAGCACCTTTGTGCTCAACGGCCAGCTGACAGTTGCCGCCAAGATCGGTGAGAGCGAGTACGGCACGCTGCAGGAGGCTGTGAACGCCGCGAAGTCCGGCGATACCATCGTTTTGACGCAGGATTGTGACGAGAAGATCTCTGTCTCCGGTAAGAGCGTGACCATTGACCTCGATGGACACACTTATGATAAGGACAAGATCACGCTGGGCAGCCGCTGCAGCATGAGCGTGAGCGATGATAAGATCACGATTACTTATTCCGCTCCCTCCGGCGGCGGATCCTCTTCCTCCAGCAGCGGTGATTACACCGTCAGCGTGGAGAACAGCAAGCACGGCACCGTCACCGTCAGTCCCAAGCGGGCGGACAAGGGCGATACCGTGACCATCACCGTCAAGCCCGACAATGGCTATGAGCTGGACGAGTTGACTGTCACCGACAAGGACGGCGACACTGTGAAGCTCCAGAGCAAGGGCGGCAACAAGTACACGTTTACCATGCCCGGCAGCAAGGTCACTGTGGAGGCCACGTTCACTCTGGAGAAAGAGGAGAACCTGCCCTTTGCCGACGTGGCGGAGGACTATTGGGCCGTGGAGGAGATCACCTGGGCCTATGAAAACGGCTATATGAACGGTGTCAGCGCCGAGCGGTTCGCCCCCGGCAGCACGGTGACCCGCCAGCAGCTGTGGATGGTTTTGGCCCGTCTGACGGAGTTCAATCCCTCCAACATGACCGAGGCGCAGCACTGGGCCGTGGAGAGCAAGATTTCCGACGGCAGCAACCCCGGCGGCGCCCTGACCCGCCAGCAGATGGTGACCATCCTGTACCGCTGGGCGCAGCAGATGGGCTATGACGTGTCCGGGCGGGCCGATCTGTCCGCGTTCCCGGACAACGCCTCCGTGGCCGCTTACGCCACGGAACCCATGACCTGGGCTATCGCAGAGGGGATCATCTCCGGCACCACTGAGGGCCTGCTGAACCCTGCCGGCACGGCCACTCGCGCCCAGTTTGCGGTGATTTTGTACCGGTTCTTTGAAAATGTGATGTAAGTACCATGCTTTGCTTCAGGGCGGTCCTTCGGGGCCGCCCTGTTTTTCTGTCCGATGGCGGGATGCAAAGCCATCAAGATACGAGATGAATGGATATATCTCCTGCATGTGCCGCAATGTCTATGAAACTCCCTGGGACGCACTGTGCGTCCCGGGGAGTTTCGGGCATAGAGGGGCGTCCCATGAAGTCGCTGGCCGTACGGCAGGACACGGCAGCGAGGGGCCAGACAAGGAGCAAAGAGGGATCCATTCAACCGTTAGGCCGGCGGCGGTTCCTGAAATAGAACCGGAGGGCGGCAGGCAGACGCGATCCGCTTCTCTGCATGTCAGCTTTGACGGCCCAAGGCAGGAGGCTGGACCTCGTCCGGAACTGCCGCTGACATGCAGATGGAGGGGATGTGTTCCTTCCCGAGGGGGGACCTGCTCCTTGACGGAAGAGAATCCTTCCAGCACAGCTTTAACTTCGATTTTACAAACAGGGGGTGGAGCGACCCCCGCCTCTCCCTTTATACTGGTATCAACCGACGGGCCGGCCTTGTTGGAGAAAAATATTTCGCCTCTTCTACAAGCGGCCGATTCCCGCTGAGGGGGGGCTTTTCATGAGAACAGGCACCGCCTTGTAAGTTTGCTACGGGATAGGAGAGATCAGATCATGCGGCAGGATATTCGGGTTTTGGACCGGGTGCGCGGCGCCTACGCCTCCCTGCGGCCATCGGAGCAGCGGGTGGCGGACTATGTGCTGAAGGACCCGGAGACCTGTACCCGGTGCACCATTTCGGAGCTGGCAGACCAGGTGCAGGTGAGCCAGCCCACAGTGATCCGCTTCGTGCAGGCCCTTGGATTTGACGGCTACCGCAACTTCAAATACTGCCTCATCCGGGACCGCAGCGGCGGCGCGGCCCGGGAGGCCTGCTTCGACCACTTGGGAGGCTTCGACTTGAAGCCCTGGGACCAGCTGGAGGACCTCCCCCTGAAAGAGGTTCGGGTGTCCGGCGGCCTGCTGGAGGAGGCACTGAAGTCCCTGTCCGTCCAGGAGCTGGACCGGGCCGGGCGGATGCTTGCCACTGCCCGGACCATCGACATCTACGGGGTGGAGAACTCCTGCACGCCGGCCAGTGATCTCCTGACCAAGCTGACCTATCTGGGGCTCTGCTGCCGGATGCACACCGACGCCTATCTCCAGCAGATCGCCGCCGCCCATCTGGGGGTGGCGGACGTGGCGGTAGCCTTTTCCCACTCCGGCTGCTCCATGGATACGGTGAAGGCGCTGAGACTGGCCAGAAGGGCGGGGGCAAACACCATCGCCGTCACCAGTCGGAAGAATCCTCTCTTGGCCAAGTACGCCGACGTGTGCCTGTATACCGGGGGAGAGGACACTGTGATCTACGGCACAGCCATCTTCTCCCGCATTCCCGATCTGGCGGTGGTGGATCTGCTGTACATGGGGATCATTCAGAGCGACTATGAGCGGTTCTCCCGCAGTCTGGACAAAAGCGGAGCGGTCATTGCCGACCGAGGCTATCCGGAGGCGTGAGATTCCCCGGCGGGGGCTTTCTTTGTAATTTTTCTACAAGGAAGGCCCCCTGTTTTTGATGCCTTTTTACGTTTCTCTAACGGAAAATTAAACCTTTTACGCTTGTTTTGCGGAGCTGGAATTTGCTAGGATTACACCGTCGCCGGACGTGCGGCGGCGCCCACAAGAACTTTTGAAACCGAGAAAGGAGCGGTTTTTCATGCTGGAACTGGAGCATATCCAGAAGGCATTTGACGGCGTGCCTGTACTCAAGGACCTCTCTCTCCAGGTGGAGGACGGAGAGATCGTCTCCATCCTGGGGCCCTCTGGCTGCGGCAAGACCACCCTGCTCAATATCATCTTGGGCATCGTGGATGCCGACCAGGGAGAGATCCGATACAGCGGGGAGGATCTGACCCGCACCCCCATGGAGAAGCGGGGCTTCAACATCGTCTTTCAGGACTACGCCCTCTTTCCCAATTTAAACGTACAGCAGAACATCACCTACGGCCTGCGGAACAAGCCCGGCATCTCCTCCCGGGAGGAGGTGGATGAGCTCATCGACCTGCTGGGCCTGCGGGAGCACCTGGGCAAGCGCATCGACCAGCTCTCCGGCGGCCAGAAGCAGCGGGTGGCCCTGGCCCGCACCCTGGTGATGAAACCCCGGATTCTCCTGCTGGACGAGCCCCTGTCCGCCCTGGACGGAGTCATCAAGGAATCCATCAAGGACCGGATCAAGACCATCGCCCGGGAGTACCACCTGACCACCATCATCGTCACCCATGACCCGGAGGAGGCCCTCACCCTGTCCGACCGGGTGCTCATCATCGATCAGGGGTCCATCTCCCAGTACGCCAGGCCGGACGAGATCGTCCACCAGCCCAGGAACGACTTTGTGCGCAAGTTCATCCTCCGCCAGCTGGAGATCAAGCGCGGCAATATCTACGCCCTGTTCGGCGACCGCCCGCAGCTGGCCGGCGAGGCTGTTTGAGGAAAGGCGCCATGAGACGGAAAAATTGGGAGCTGAAGGGGATTTTCTGGATCATCACCCTTCTGTTCGTGGGCTTCCTGGCCGCCCCCATCCTCCTGCTGCTGGGCAAGTCCCTGGTGGGGGAGGGCGGATTTACCTGGGAGTTCTATGCCTCGGTGGTGACCCGGGAGGGATTTCTCACGGCCCTTGGCAACAGCTTTGCGGTGGCGGCCGCATCGGCCGTGACGGCCACGGTCATCGCCTTCCTGATGGCCTATGCGGTCCACTACACCGGATTGCCCAGGTGGGCCAAGCGGCTCATCACCGCCATCGCGACCCTGCCCATGTTCCTGCCCACCATCACCTATGGCTTTGCCATCATCTACTCCTTCGGCAAACAGGGGCTGCTCACCCGCCTGCTGGGGCGGCAGTTCTTTGACATCTACGGCTTCGGCGGGCTGCTGGTGGGCTATGTGATCTATACCATTCCGGTGGCCTTCCTGCTGATCCACAACACCATGGGTTTTGTGGACAAAAAGACCATCATTGTCTCCAAGGCCATGGGGGACCGGGACCTGGCCACCTTCTGGATCGCCATTCTTCGCCCCCTGCTGGGAACTCTGGCGGGCGCCTTCATTCAGGCCTTCTTCCTGTGCTTCACCGACTTCGGCATCCCCGCCTCAGTGGGCGGCGGCTATGAGGTCATCGCCACCCTCCTCTACAACCAGATGCTGGGCGGCATCCCCGACTTCAACCGGGGGGCGGTCATCGCCATGATCCTGCTCATCCCCTCCATCGGCAGCATCTGCATCCTGCAGCTGCTGGAGCGGTTCAATATCCGCTATACCCGCATCTCCCAGGCGGACCTGCGGAAGAACCCCCTGCGGGATACGGGGTGGGGCGTCTCCAGCACGGCGATCTCAGTGGCCATCCTGTCTATCTTCGCGGTGATCTTTGTGGTCCCCCTGGTGGAGGAGTGGCCCTATCAGACCAGCTTCTCCCTGGAGCACTTCGCCGCCGTATTCACCGACAGCGAGCTGATTACCGTCTACTGGCACTCTCTGGTGATGGCCCTGCTCACTGCCTTCCTGGGCACTCTGGCGGCCTACGGCGCCGCCCTCATCACCGCCCGGAGCACCTTGCCCCCGCGGTACAAGCGGGTCATCGAGAGCATTGCCCTGGTGACCAACGCCATCCCCGGCATGGTGCTGGGTGTGGCCTATCTGTTTCTCTTCTCCGGCAGCGGCCTGCAGAATACCCTGCTGCTGATGATCCTGTGCAACATCGTCCACTACTTCTCCACCCCCTATCTGATGATGAAGAACTCCCTGTCCAAGATGAACGCCGGCTGGGAGACCACAGCCATGCTCATGGGGGACAGCTGGCTCCAGACCATCCTCCGGGTGGTCACCCCCAACGCTCTGTCCAGTCTCATCGAGGTGTTCAGCTACTACTTCATCAATTCCATGGTCACCATCAGCGCCCTCATTTTCATCGCCGGGGCCCGGACCATGGTTCTCACCACCATGATCAAGCAGCTGCAGTACGTGAACCGCTTCAACGAGGTGTTCGTCCTCTCCCTGCTGATCCTGGCCACTAACCTGATCGCCAAGGGGCTCTTTTCCTGCCTGGCCAGCTATAAGGCATCCCATCCGGTGAAAGAGCGCCGTTCCATCCAACTCTTTGGAAACAGAAAGGAAGCAGTCCAATGAATTTCAAAAAATACCTCGCCCTGGGAACCGCCCTGACCCTGACCCTTCTCGCCGGCTGCGGCAGCTCCGGCTCCGGCGATGACCAGATCGTCATCTACTCCAACGCCGATGAGGAGGCCGTCACTGCCATGGAGAACGCTCTGGACGCAGGCGGCTATGAGGGCAAGTATATCGTGCAGACCTACGGCACCTCCGAGCTGGGGGGCAAGCTGCTGGCCGAGGGCACCAACCTAGAGGCGGATCTCGTGACCATGAGCACCTTCTATCTCCAGAGCGCCCAGGAGCAGAACAACATGTTCCTGCCCCTGGACTTTGAGGTGAACACCCTGGAGGAGGTGCCTGACTACACCGCCCCCATCACCTCCCAGGAGGGGGCCATCATCCTGAACACTGAGCTGATGGCCTCAGAGAACCTGCCCACTCCCACCTGCCTGAAGGACCTGGCTGACCCAGTGTACGCCGGACAGGTGGCCGTCACTGACATCCAGTCCTCCTCCACCGCATGGCTGCTGATCCAGGCCCTGGTGGACGCCTACGGCGAGGACGGGGCCGAGGAGACGCTGGCCGCCATCTATGACAACTGCGGCGCCCACATCGAGACCTCCGGCTCCGGCCCCCTGAAGCTGTGCCGGGCCGGCGAGGTGGCCATCGGCTTCGGTCTGCGCCACCAGGCAGTGGCCGACAAGGCTGACGGCCTGCCCATCGACTACGTGGACCCCACGGAGGGCAACTTCTCCCTTACTGAGTCCGTGGCCGTCCTGGACAAGGGGGAGGACACCAACCCCCTGGCCATGGAGATGGCGCGGTGCATCATAGAAAACGGCCGCGCCGAGCTGATCCAAACCTACCCGAATCCCCTCTATGAGGGCGAGACCGCCGACCCCGCCAACCAGTCCGACTACCCCAGCATCTTTGACGAGCCCCTGACCTTCGAGCTGTTCACCGCCCACCAGGAGCTCTCCGAACGGGCCAAGGGCTGAACTGGCTTGTCTGTGAGAAAAGGAGGAACCGACCATGAATACCTATAAACTACTGACCCCCGGGCCCCTGACCACCACCGACACGGTGAAGGAGGAGATGCTGGTGGACCGGTGCACCTGGGATGACGACTACAAGGCCGTCACCCAGAAGATCCGCCGCCAGCTGCTCCAGCTGGGGCACGTGTCGGAGGATGACTACACGGCCGTCCTGATGCAGGGCAGCGGCACCTTCGGAGTGGAGAGCGTCCTCTCCAGCGTGGTGGGGGACGAGGACAAGGTCCTCATCTGCTCCAACGGGGCCTACGGGGTGCGCATGACCCGGATCTGTGACCGGAACCGCATTCCCTATGTCCACTACGCCGAGAGTTATGACCACATCCCCGACCCCGCCCGCGTCGCCCGTCTGCTGGCTCAGGACCCGGCCATTACCCACGTGGCCATGGTCCACAGTGAGACCACCAGCGGCATCCTCAACGACATCCAGTCCGTGGGCAAGGTGGTCCGGGACGCCGGGCGGACCTTCATCGTGGACGCCATGTCCTCCTTCGGCGGGGTGGATATCCCCGTCTCCGACTGGGGCATCGACTTTCTGGTGTCCAGCGCCAACAAGTGCATCCAGGGAGTACCCGGCTTCTCCTTCATCCTGTGCCGCCGGGACAAGCTGCTCTCCAGCGAGGGCAAGGCCCGCTCTCTGTCCCTGGACCTGCTGGACCAGTGGAAGGGGATGGAGAAGGACGGCAAGTGGCGCTTCACCTCCCCCACCCATGTGGTGCTGGCCTTCTCCAAGGCACTGGACGAGCTGGAGGCGGAGGGGGGCATCCCCGCCCGGCACCGCCGCTATGCCGAGAACAACCGCCTGCTCATTGAGAAGATGCGCGCCATGGGATTTGCCCCATACATCGACGGGAGCCGACAGGGCCCCATCATCACCACCTTCTTCTATCCCGCCGGGGTACCCTTCCAGTTCTCCGAGTTTTACACCTACATCAAGGAGCGGGGCTACGTCCTCTACCCGGGCAAGCTCACCGATGCAGATACCTTCCGGGTGGGCAACATCGGAGAGATCTACCCGGAGGATATTGAGAAACTTGCTTCCATCATCGCCGGCTTCCTGGCTGCCCATAAGGAGGAGATCGCATGATCCAGGCCGTCATCTTTGACTGGGCGGGCACCACTGTGGACTACGGCTGCTTCGCCCCCGTCCAGGCCTTTCAGGAGGCCTTCGCCCACCACGGCGTGCCGGTCACCCTGGAGGAGACCCGTAAGCCCATGGGTATGCTGAAGCGGGACCACATCCGCACCATGCTCCGGATGGAGCGCATCGCCCGGGCCTGGGAGGAGACCCACGGCCGCCCCGCGGGGGAGGAGGACGTGGAGGCTGTGTACGCCCTGTTTGAGCCCAAGCTCTTCTCCATCCTGGACCGGTTTTCCACACCCAAGCCGTTTGCGGTGGAAACAGCGGCCGCCCTGCGGGAGATGGGGCTGAAGATCGGCTCCACCACCGGCTATACCGACTCCATGATGCACATTGTCGCACCCACGGCCGCCCGACTGGGCTACGCCCCTGACTTCTGGATCAGCCCCGACGGGGTGGGCGGCAGGGGCCGTCCCGATCCCTACATGATCTTTGAAAACCTGAAGGCGCTGGAGGTCCCCAGTGTGAAGAACGCCGTGAAGGTGGGGGACACTGTCTCCGACATCCGGGAGGGGGTCAACGCCGGCGTGTGGTCAGTGGGGGTCATCGAGGGCAGCTCCGTCCTGGGTCTGAGCCAGACAGAGTACGAGGCCCTCACTCCGGAGGTGCGCAGGGATGTCTGCCGCCGGGCAGAGGAGACCTTCCGCACCGCTGGAGCCCACTTTGTGCTGAACGATTTGTCCCAGCTGCCGGAGCTCATTCGGATGATCGGGTAATCACAACCCAAGTACATCTCAACTGATGCTGCCCCCAGGCCATGCAGATGGAGAAACCGACAGCAGCCCATAACCCGCAGGCCGTTGGTTCAAATCCGGCCTCAGCAGCCACAAAGCCGTCTGATTTTTTAAGAAATCAGACGGCTTTTCCGTGCATAAAGAGAACTGCCGGAACAGCCGGAGGTTCCCCAAAGCCTAAGCTCTGAAAAAGCATCCTCCTTTGCTGGAATGGAAGAGAGCTGCCAACCACCGGAACGAACAAAAGGAGGAATCAAGTCCGGATGAAATCTGAATGGGCGTCATCAATGAATGGATTTGGCAGTTAAGTGAGAGAAAGGCAAGGGACCTTCTGGAAATCAGCTATGTGGGCCGTAGACGTGTCTCCTACCATTTCCGGTTCTCAATTCGAGCCGATTGACTGGACTGAAAAGCGAGCAGAAGCAGCCGTTACAGGCACTGGGCCGGACTGTGCTGCCCACGATTCTCATACCATTAAGATTTTGCCGGCAGATCAGGAGAACAAACTCTCTATGTGAGAGGTGTGCCGGCTCCCGAAGTAAGACTTAGCGGCCTTCGGCTCCAGGTTTGTGGCTTTGCTTGGCCGGAACGGCGGGATCCTCCGCCGGACTGATTGCGCCCGAAGACCCCAACATTTCATTTCCGGGAATTGAATATTTCGCCTCACAAAGCCGCCGCCCCGATAGCTCTCTCCCCACGAACCGGGACGATGGAGGGGCCTGTCCGTGCGGCGGTTTGCATATACGCCGACAGCCGGAAAATCCGCAAAAATGATTCAGCACCTTTTCTTTTCGACAAAATACGATATAATAAAGAAAAACGCCTGTTCCACAGCCGGGACGCTGCCTCTCCGTTTGCATGGAATGGATTCGGTGGGATTTGCCGGCGGGAGCTGTTTGAAATTCAGAACACTGCGTATGGGGAGGAGACTCATGATTTCGCTGTTTCTTGTTGAGGATGAGCGGATTGCCCGGGAGAGTATCCGAGACAATGTTCCTTGGCAGGAACACGATATCCTGTTCCTGGGGGATGCGCCGGATGGAGAAGTCGCTCTGCCGCAGCTCCTGGAAAAACGGCCGGATATTCTGCTGACGGACATCAAGATGCCGTTTATGGACGGCCTGGAGCTGGCCCGGATCGTGCGGAAGGAGCTGCCGGATACCCGCATCATCATCCTCAGCGGACACAATGAATTTGAATATGCCAGAAAGGCCATCACCCTGGGCGTAAATGACTATCTGCTCAAGCCTGTCTCCAGCAGGGATATTCTGGAAGCCGTGGACCGCAGCAAGGCGCAGATTTTGGAATGCCGCGCACGGCGGATTGAGCGGCAGAGCTATAGCATCACACAGCGGGAGCTCTTTTTCAGCAATCTGTACAGCGGCATCCTGATGGGACCGGCGCAGATGCTCCAGCGTGCGGCGCAGCTCGGGATCTCTTTGGCTGCAGGAGCCTACCAGATCATCCTGACGGAGCTGGACGGTGTGATACCGGATCGGGAGGCGCTGCGGGACAAGCTGTATGCCGCGCCAATGGCATACGGCTCCGGCTTTGATGGGGAGCGGGCCACGTTCCTGCTGCTGGCGGAAGACGCGGCCGGGCTTCCCCCGAAATTGCGGGAGTTCTCTGCATGGCTGGATGCGCTGGCCGGGCAGGAGGGACTGAGCGTGCATCTGCTGCCTGGAAAACAGGCGGCCCGGCTCAGCGACCTGCCGAAAGCATACCATCTGCTGACGATTCAGAAAAAGCAGCGGGAGTCCGCAGACAGCAAGACGCTGTCCCACTCCACCTCCTTCCAGCGGGACACCCTGCTGGACTTTTTGCGGACTGGGAAGCCGTCTGCACTTCCGTCATTTTGGGCCCACTACCGGCCGACCATCGAGTCGGGGTATTCCTCCTTTGTCTATCGCTGCTATCTCTATACAGAGCTTTTCTTTGTGGTCCATGAGTTCTGCCAGGAAAACCGGATCCCCCTTCCGGAATCCCTGCGCCAGGAGGATCTGCTGGAAAAGCGTATTCTGCTGACGAATTCCGTAGATGATTTCCTGACGCTGGCTTGCCAGCTCTGCGAAGAGGTGATGGAGGTCCGCCCCGGGGGCAGCCGGCACACGCCCTCCGCAGAGCAAGCCAGAGCGTATATCGACCGCCACTATATGGACCCGGAGCTGTCCCTCTCCTCGGTTGCGAATGCAGTGTCTGTAAGCCCCAACCACCTCAGCACGCTTTTCAAATCCAAAATTGGCGTCGGGTTCAGTGAATATCTGACGGAGGTCCGAATTCGCCAGGCCAAACGCCTGCTGATTACCAGCGATCTGCGGGTCAGTGAGGTCGGAGAACGGGTGGGGTATCAGAATATGG
>ULWX01054674.1_pt1 | contig 15170 bp, 13 predicted proteins | sample 1960851 | NCBI WGS metagenome assembly ULWX01 (sample SAMEA4835826, study PRJEB28245) | human gut metagenome | biome: gut microbiome; material: fecal sample | place: Denmark | collected 2008 | reverse complement strand
CAGCACGCCGCTGGTATAGACGCTGCTGTTGGCGGCGAAGGTGGCCCATTCGGCGCCGTGGTTGATGTAGCGGTAAATGTACACGCCGATGCCGCAGAAAACGAGCGCGGCGACGAGCAACGCGGACATGGCGCGGCGTTTGACCTTGTTCATGCGCGCGCCCCCTTTCCGGATTTGACGGGCTTCGGCGGCTTTACAACGAAGCTGCCGCCGCGCCGCGTATCCGCGGCTTTGATGTAGGCCAGCAGCATCCAGCAGGAGAGGAGGCTGGTGCCGCCCCGGGATACGAACGGGAAGGTGACGCCCGTGAACGGCAGGATATCCAGCGAGCCGAACACGTTCAGCGCCATCTGCACCATCATCATCGTCACGGCGGAGCAGCCTGCGATCACGTAGTACGACGAGCGGCCCTGCGCGGCATTCTTCACGGTGAAGACCGCGAGCACCACGATGGCCAGCATGGCGCACAGCGCCACGATCAGCCCCAGCTCCTCACACAGCATGGCAAACACCATGTCGGTGTTTGCGGCGAAGATGTGCTTGAGCCAGCCGTTGCCCGCGCCCTGCCCGAACAGGCCGCCCGACGCGGCGGCGGACATGGCGCGCGTCTGCTGATAGCCCGCGCCGTTGACGTCCGCCCACACGTGTCCCCATGTGGCGAAGCGCTGCGCCACATAGGGCTTGACGCTCAACACCAGCGTGCCCGCCATGACGGCGGAGGTCACGGCCAGAAGCACCGTTGCAATGCTGCCGGAGCGCATGAACGCGATGACGAGGAAGGTTGCGAAAAACACCAGCGCTGAGCCGAGGTCGCCCATCAGGGCGAGACCGCCGACGCAGACGGCGGAAAACGCAATGAACAGCAGAATGCTCTTGCTGCGGAACATACGGTCAAGCGTCGTCGCGCCGACGTAGATGAACGCGACCTTGATGAGCTCCGACGGCTGCAGCGAGAAGCCGGCGATGGTAATCCAGTTTTTCGCGCCGAAGAGCGCCTGCGCCGCGACGAGGTTGAATGCCAGCAGCGCGATGGAGATGATGGCCGCCGGCCAGCGCAGCGCCTTCACATGGCTCAGATCACGCAGCCACCAGCCGAACAGGAAAAACAGCGCGATGCCCACGATGGTCAAAATGACCTGCCGGGTCATCTCGTCCGGCGTGGCCGAGGCGCACACGGCCAGACCGAGCGAACAGAGGAAAAACGCGATGGTCTCCACCTCAAAGCCGGAGCGGTCCATCGTGCGCATGAGGATGTAGCAGAACCATTCGGCCAGAATCAATGCAAAGAAGGCGAGAATAATGTTGAGCCGGTTCGCCGGGTCGGCGGAGACGATGAACTCCAGCACGAGCAGAAGCTGAAACAGCGTGAGGAAAAACAGCGTCGCGCCGGGGCCGATCTTCCAGCCCGCCGCAGTGCGCCGCTGCTCCTGCAGGGCGCGGTGCTCCTCGGTCGCGGCGGAGAACTTCAGCATGTGTGTGGTGCAGCGGAGAATGTCCCCGTCCACCACCGGCTCTGCGCCCCGAACGGGCTCGCCGTTGAGAAACACGCCGCCGCTGCGGCTGAGGTCGTGGATCTTCCACTCGCCCCGGTCGTTGCGCATCAGCACGGCGTGGACGCTCGCCACATCTGGAAACGGCAGCGTCACGTCCGCGGAGCGGGAACGGCCGATGATGCACTCCCAGTGCAGCAGGGGATAGACCTTTCCCTCCGGCGTGACGAGATAGCCCCATGTCTCCGGCTCCGCCCGTCCGCTGAGCATGGAGCGGACGCAGCGCAGCAGCACGACGAGCGCCAGCAGAGGCAGGAGAAAATGCGCGGCGTTGGCGCAGACGACGGCCAGGTCGGACATTGTCTCGGCCTCCTTTCTCCAGAATCGAATTTGACATTTAAATCAGGTAGTTCAATATTATACCACAGCGAAAATGCATTGACAACAGCCGCCGGGAAACATACAATATAGACACTATGATGAAACAGACGAAATTTTGGGTGATTTTGTTCTCCGTACTCTTCGTTTTGGGGTGCGGCGGCTTTTTGCTGCTGCGCAGCGGCGGCCACGCGGGGCATGTGGCCGAGATCCGCATCGACGGAGCGCTGTACAAGTCCATTGACCTCGACGCCGTCACCGTGCCGTATGAGATCGCGATTCAAACGGACTACGGTGAGAACACCATTTACGTGGAGCACGGTAAAATCTCCGTCACGCACGCGGACTGCCCGGATCAGATCTGCGTCAAGCAGGGCGCCATCCAAAGCTCCGCCGTGCCCATCGCATGCGTGCCGCACCACCTGTCTATTGAGATCGGAGGCGAGCCATGAGTAAAACGAAGAAGCTTGCGCTCATGGCGGCGCTCACCGCAATCGCACTGACTATCTTTGTCGCCGAGGCGCAGATTCCGCCGGTGGTGCCGATTCCGGGCGCAAAGCTCGGTCTGGCGAACATCGTTACGCTCGTGGCAATCGTGCTGATGGGCCGCCGTGAGGCGGGAGAGATCCTCCTCATGCGCATTTTGCTGGGCAGCATGTTCACGGGCAGCGTGTCGGCGATGATGTTCAGCATCGCAGGCGGCGTGCTCGCGTGGGCGATCATGTGCCTGACGGTTCGGTTTTTCGGCGAGAAGCAGCTCTGGATCGTCAGCGTCCTTGCCGCGCTGGGCCACAACGCCGGGCAGCTTGCCGTCGCCGTCTGGGTAACGGGGACGGTCTCCATTCTGGCGTATGCCCCGGTTCTGGTCGCCGCCGGCGTCATCACGGGCGCGTTTACCGGCATTGCGGCGCTGTATCTGATTCGCGCCGCACGGAAAGCGGGCTGGTTTCAGTGAAACCGTATGTTACATTTTATTCATAACTTTATGTCGAAATTTCTGCCGTTTTTGAGCCGCGACTTTACATAAGTCGCGGCTTTGTTGACATTTTGCATAAAAATCGGGCCATAAAATATGTCGAAACCAGATGAAATATCAACACAATCTTTTCGAAAATGTTAAATCTTTTTTAAGTGTTGACTTCTTGACGAGGGGGCGATATAATGCAGCCGCTGGGATAAGAGATGGAAAGTTTTTGTGGATTCTTCGGCGTCAAGGGGGACCCGACAGGAATCTTTGGCTTTCGGCAAGGAGCCGGAAGCACGGTGAAAATTTGCAATTATGGACATTATTACGAATTCTGATTCTAAAAAATTGAATCGGGCTGCGCGTCCGGCCAATGGCGGAGTGCTGAACCGCGGCTTCGATGCGGCGATTGATTTTATCGACGAACGGTTCGAGGACATCGCCCGGCTGATTGCCGCCTGCCGCCATGCAGCGGCGTGGCTCTGGGGCAGCAAGCTGTATTTTCCGCTGTGCTTTCTGGTGCAGGCGGGCTTTATGGCGGCGGGCCATCCGATCGTGGGCGGCATTCTGACGATGTCGCTGCTGATCTTCATGCTGCTGTTTTGCGAGGATCTGATGAGCATCCTCTTCCCGCTGGTGCTGTTGACGCTGCTGAGCACGGAGTTTTATAACGGCCTGTACGATCTGCTGCAGTTCTGGTGGATCGGCGTTCTGGCGGCGGCCGCGCTGCTCATTCACATCGGCGCGTATGCGAAAGCGCCGCGCAACGGCGGCTGCATGCACAGTCTGGTGGCCGTTTCGGTGGCGACACTGGTCGGCGGCCTGGGATACATATCGGCGGAGGAATATTTCTCTCCGACTGCGTTGTATTATTCGCTCGGTCTCGGTGTTGTGATGCTGCTGGTCTATGTGCTGGCCCGCTCCGAGGTGGGCCGCGCGCGGGATTATGACGTCGCAGAGCGCCTGATGCAGATGCTTTACGCGACCGGACTGTTCACCGGCTTTGTGGTGCTGCTGTTTTACGCACGCAACCTGCCGGAATTTTTGGAGGGCTTTTCGACGATCTATTTCTCCTACCGCAACTTCTGCGCCACCATGCTGCTGATGGCGCTGCCCTCGGCGGCGTACTTCGCCGTTCGGAACAAGCGGCATTTTGTGTCTCTGGCGTTCCTGTATCTGATGCTGCTGATGACCGGTTCGCGCAGCGGGCTGATTTTCGGCGCTGTGATGCTGGCGCTGAGCCTGGGCTATATCTATTACTGTGATACGGCGAACCGCCGGCTGTACCGCTGGGTTCTGGCGATCGGCGCGGTTCCGGCGATTGCGATGCTGGTTGTGGTGGTGCATACGCTGTTTGCCTCCCGTATGGTGGATGGCGAGCTGATCTCCATCGAGGACAGCCGCGTGACCTTCTTTGTGCAGGGTCTGCGCGATTTCGTGGCCAACCCGCTGTTCGGCTGCGGGCTTGGCTCCATGAACAACTCGAAGATTTTCCTCGGCGTGGAGGGCAGCATTGTCTGGTACCACAACCTGTTTGCACAGATTTTGGGCAGCATGGGTCTGGCCGGTGTCGTCGCCTACGGGTGGATGTTCCTTGACCGGGTGTCCCTGCTGTGGCACAAGCGCAGCAAGAAGACGCTGGCGCTGGCGCTGGTGTATCTTGCGATGCTGCTGATCTCAATGACGAACCCCGGTGAGTTCTGCCCGCTGCCGAACGCGCTGCTGATGGTGGTGCTGTTCGTGGTCATGGAGGAGCAGCCGGAGCATGCGGCGGTTCCCGCGTGAGCGGATCGCCCACTTCTTTGAAAGGGATCGGTCGATCCCGGATTGTGATTGAAAATGGTATTGTGAAAGGAGCAAGCCATATGAAACGTCTCAATTTTAAGTTTGTTACGACGGCAGGCTTTTTGCTCAGCGCGCTGCTGATCGCCGGCTGCGCCAGCCAAGGCGTTTCGGAGGAGCCGGCTGCAACGCCGACGCCTACGCCGTTTTCGGATGTGGATACCTCCGGCGGTATCCACGCCGGCGAGAATCAGGAGGCCTATGCCGTTCTGGTCGGCACGTGGGATTTGGAGCGCACGGAAAATACCGAGAGCGAGGAGCCGGCTGAAAGCGAGCAGACGCGGCAGTTTCATTTCCGCGAGGACGGAACCGGCTATGTCGTGCTGGCGGAAGGCGAGGAGCAGACCTTTGAGTTTGCGCTGGAGGGCGACCATCTGACCATCGTGCCGGAAGACGGCGCGGTGGAGCTGTACCAGTGCACGATGGAGAACGCCACCATGTATCTCACGCGCATCAACAACGACGGTACGCTGCAGACGCTGCGCGAGGTGTATGCGCAGAGCGACGTGCAGCCGGATCCCGTTCCGGATGCCGCAGTGTGAGGCGTTTCAACGATCGATAGCTGCATAGAACCCGGACGCATGATGCGTCCGGGCTTTTTGTCTGGGAAAGGGTTCGTCAAATTTCGGAAGTCTTTCTTTACAAATTTGACCGGTTCGTTTATCATAGATTGTAATTCTGTATGGCGTCGAACGTGCTTGTTTTTAAAAATTAAAAAAAGAACAAAGCACTTGTGCAACAAAACGACGTTTCAAGCATTATTCCTATGACGGGGTAAGAACGGATGTCTCATCTGAATTCAAGAAATTGCACATCAGGCGCCTCGTCCGGCCGGCCGCCGGATGACGAGCTGATTCTCCGGATTGCGCAGGGGAAGTCCGGCGCTCTGGAGCAGCTCTATCGGCAGACTGCGTCTGCGGTTTATGGCTATGCACTGTCCATTTTAAAGGACGCGACGGCCGCCGAAGACGTCATGCAGGACACGTTTGTCAACGTGCTGCAGTCCGCCACAAGCTATCAACCCTGCGGCAAGGCCATGGCGTGGATTCTGACGATCACGCGCAATCTGGCTTTGATGCGCCTGAGAAGATTTGAAAATAAGAATGTTTCGTTTGAAGAAGTATACCACACGGAGGACGAGTGCGATCATTTCGCACAAAGCGAAAACCGCATGGTACTGTCTTCGGTTCTGGAAAAGCTTTCGGACGACGAGCGGCAGATTGTCATGCTGCATGCCATCTCCGGCCTGAAGCACCGCGAAATTGCGGAAATGCTGGACATCCCGCAGGCGACTGTCATTTCAAAATACAATCGTGCACTTGGCAAGCTCCGCGCTCTGATGGGAGGTGACGACCTTGACTGACAAAGAAATACTCGACCGTCTGGCACGTGAGGTCGTTGCCGAAACGCCCGATTGTCTGGATGAGATCCTGGCGCGCTGCGCCGCGCTCGAGTCCGGCAAGGTCACGCCGCTCCATGCGCCGTCGCCGAAAAAGAAAAAACGCTCCGTCCTTTCCGGTCTCGTGGCGGCAGCCGCGGTGCTGGCGCTCGCCGTCGGCGGTGTGGGCTACTACGGGGCGGTGACGCCCGCCGGAGCGGTGACGTTTGATGTGAACCCCAGCCTGACCATGACGGTGAATCGCTATGGCCGGGTTTTGACGGTCGATGCGCTCGATGCAGACAGCGCTGCGGTCGCGGCCGAGGTCGACCTGATGGGCAGCCGGATGGATGACGCTGCCGATGCGCTCGTTTCTGAGCTGGTGCAGCAGGGCTATCTGAGCGAGGAGCAAAACACCGTGCTGGCCTCGGTTGAGGAGGGCGAGGGTGCGGAAGCGCTGCGCAGCCAGATGGCTGCCGTGTTGGAACATGCAGTGGAGTCACAGGGCATTGACCCTGCAATCCTCTCGCAGGTGGTCGAGGCGGAGGAAAACGCACAGGCGCTTGCTGCCGAGCTGGGCGTGTCGCCGGGCAGGGCGCTGCTCATTAATCGTATCTGCGCGCAGGTCTCCGAGCTGGAGCCGGAAGCGCTGGTTGGACTTCCGGTCAATGCGCTAAACGTTCTGGCAGAATCGAATGACGTGGATCTGGGAGACATCGAATCGGAAGGCGCTGCGAGTACCACCGGGTATGTCAGCGAGAAGGACGCGCTGCGGGCTGCGCTCGTGCGCTGCGGACTGGGCGCGGCGGATGTGCAGGTGGTACAGACCCGCTTCACTGTGGAGGACGGCGCGCTTGTGCTGGAGCTGACGCTGTCAGACGGCGAGCAGACCATCGTCTGCTGCGTCGATGCGGAGACTGCCGATGTGCGCGGAGTCGAAGGTTTGCAGGAAGAACCGGAACCGGAGCCGATCCCCACGCCCATCCCGACGCCAAGTGTACGTCCGACGCCAAAGCCGACGCCGCCCCCAATTCCAACACCGGATCCGACGCCCACCCCGACGCCCACTCCCACTCCCACTCCGACTCCGACGCCGGAGCCCGATATCGGCGAGCAGGCGGCGCTGCAGGCAGCGCTGGAGTATCTCGGCCTGAAGCAGTCCGATGTGGCGCATTGGAAAGCGGTGCTGGATTCGTCCGGCGGACAGCCGGTCTACCGTGTGCAGATTGACACGTGGTACTATTTCCACCCGCGCTACGACGTGACGGTCGATGCCCGCACCGGCGAGGTGCTTCAGGTGGACTACATCTATGCAGGATAACCGAGCAAAATGGACGCTCTTTGGAGCGTCCATTCTGCTTTCCGCAGAAAAATAAAAAATTTTTTATTTTTTGCGTTAAAAGAGATTGGATGGACATTATTATAACAGAACGGTAATCATACCGCTCTGGAAAACAGAGCAGAGTATGTGTGCGCTTGGTTGTTGACCGGTTACTTCACAAAACTACCCCACACAAACTTTTTAGCACAGCTCTGCAAGGGTCACGTTCCTCGCGTGACCCTTTTTTCTGCCCTGTTGGTTTACATAACATATCTTTCGCTGCAATTTTGCGAGGAAATGACAAAAGCGTAAGCAAAATATAAGAAATTCTTCAGAAATTGCTGCCGGTTTTCCTGTATAATGAGAGGACAAAGCCGCAGCAAGCGCTGCGGCGGATTGGAGAACCTATGAGAAGAAGACGAACGCGCACCCGCCGGCGGCTCCTGCCGCGGCTGCTTTTCGTGGCTGTGGTCATTGCCGTAGTGCTGCTCGCCCGCGCAGCGTACCGCAGCCCGCAGGTAAACGAGTGGCTGACGCATGGCGAAAGCACCGTTTCGGCCGGTACGATGCACGATCTGCGCGCCTACGCCCGAAAAAACGGCTTTGATGTGAGCGCGTACCCGGATGAACTAATTGCGCTTTATGAGCGCAACGAGGACGCCCGCCAGTTCGTGCTGGATTATCCGCTGAAAAAGGACGAGACGCCAACCGTGGATTTGAGCGATCTCGCCGGAAGCGGCTCGGTGCCGCTGCTGATGCAGTGGGACGAGCGTTGGGGCTACCGGGAATATAACGGCAACATCATCGGACTTGCCGGCTGCGGGCCGACCTGTCTGTCTATGGTCGCCATCTATCTGCGCGGAGATACCAGTATGACCCCGCTCTGGATGTGCCAATACGCCGAGCAGCACGGCTACTGTGTGGCCGGCAGCGGCACGACTTGGTCGTTCATGACCGAGGGCGCCCGCGCACTGGGGCTGGATGTGACGGAAATCCCCATGGACGAGACGCGCATCCGCAACAATCTGGAGGTCGGCAATCCCATCGTCTGCATCGTCGGCCCCGGCGATTTCACCACGACCGGACATTTCATCGTCCTCACCGGCCTGAAGGACGGCAAAATCACCGTCAACGACCCGAACAGCGTGAAAAATTCCCAAAAACTTTGGACGTTCGACCAGCTTCAGGGTCAGGTACAGGGACTCTGGGTGATGCGCTGACAACAGAAAATTTGCCGCCCATGCAAAAAAATGCATGGGCGGTTTTGCGCGGCGGCGGAATGAAGCGAGGGTCTTCTGACGCTGCGCCCCGACAGCAGGGAAGCTTCACATTCATTTCCCCGTTTTTCCTCAACAAATCCGAAACATAGTTTCGGATTTGAAAGGAAGAAGGCGGGAGCGGATATGGAGACGGCGCGCTTGCGCGGCGGCGGAATGAAGCGAGGGTCTTCTGACGCTGCCGCGCTTTTTTATTGCCGTTCTGGACGAACGGTAGTATAATAAATTGCTATTTTACGAAAAAAGGGGACGGAATGCAGTGGAATACCGTATGGAGCACGATACCATGGGCGAGGTCCGCGTGCCCGCCGACCGGTACTGGGGCGCGCAGACGCAGCGCAGCTATGAAAACTTCCGCATCGGCACGGAGCGCATGCCGCAGGAGATCATCCGGGCGTTCGCCGTGGTGAAAAAGGCGGCGGCGCGCGCCAATCTGCGTCTCGGCACGCTGGATCAGCGGCGCGCGGACGCGATCTGCACTGTTTGCGACGAGATTCTGTCCGGTGCGCTGGACGGGCATTTTCCGCTCGTCGTCTGGCAGACCGGCAGCGGTACGCAGTCGAACATGAACGTCAACGAGGTCATCGCCAACCGCGCCAATGAGCGTTTGGGCGAGAAAGCCATCCATCCGAACGATCATGTGAACCGCTCGCAAAGCTCGAACGACACGTTCCCGGCGGCGATGCACATCGCAGCGCGGCTGGCGCTGGAGGAGCAGGTGCTGCCCGCGCTGGACATGCTACAGGCGACATTTGACCGGCTGAGCGCGGAATATGCCGATGTGGTCAAGATCGGGCGTACACATCTGCAGGACGCGACGCCCCTCACGCTGGGGCAGGAGATCAGTGGCTGGAGCGCCATGCTCGCGCATGACCGGGATATGATCTGGACTGCGGGCGAGGGCCTTTCGGAGCTGGCGCTTGGCGCGACTGCGGTGGGCACGGGACTGAACGCGCCCGCGCAGTTCGGCGAAGTTGTGGCGGAAGAGGTCTCAAAACTGGTGGAGTGTGACTTCGTCACTGCACCGAACAAGTTCCATGCGCTCACGAGCAAGGATCAGCTCGTTTTCGCGCACGGCGCGCTCAAGGCGCTGGCGGCGGATCTGATGAAGATTGCAAACGACGTGCGCTGGCTGGCCTCCGGCCCGCGCTGCGGTCTCGGCGAGCTGCTGATCCCGGAAAACGAGCCGGGCTCGTCCATCATGCCCGGCAAGGTGAACCCCACGCAGTGTGAGGCGGTCACGATGGTGGCTGTGCAGGTGCTGGGCAACGATGCTGCGGTCGGCTTTGCCGCGTCGCAGGGCAACTTCCAGCTCAACGTGTTCATGCCCGTCTGCATCTATAACTTCCTGCAGTCGGCGCGCCTGCTTGCGGACGTCATGGATTCGTTCAACCGCAACTGTGCCACCGGCATCCGCGCCAACCGCGAGGTAATCGCGGCGCATCTGAACGAGTCGCTCATGCTCGTCACGGCGCTGAACCCGCACATCGGCTATGAAAACGCCGCGAAGATTGCAAAGCACGCGCACCGCACCGGTCAGACGCTCAAGGCCGCCGCAGTGGAGCTGGGGCTTCTCACGGCGGAGGAATTCGACGCCTGGGTCAAGCCGGAAAATATGGTACACCCGCTGTAAAAAGGAGAAATTACAATGGATTACGCAAAGGAATCGCTCCGGCTGCACGAGCAGTGGGGCGGCAAGATTGAAGTGGTGGCGACGGTGCCGGTCTCGACGAAGGACGACCTGTCGCTGGCATATACGCCGGGTGTGGCGCAGCCGTGCCTGGAAATTCAGAAGGACCCCGCCAAGAGCTACACGCTCACGCGGCGGCACAACCTCTGCGCCGTCATTACGGATGGGTCGGCCGTGCTCGGCCTGGGCGACATCGGCCCGGAGGCGGGTATGCCTGTCATGGAGGGCAAGTGCGTGCTGTTCAAGGCGTTCGGCGGCGTGGACGCGTTTCCGCTCTGTATTAAGACGCAGGACGTGGACGAATTTGTGCGCACGGTGTATCTGCTTTCCGGCAGCTTCGGCGGCGTGAATCTGGAGGACATTGCGGCGCCGCGCTGCTTTGAGATCGAGCGCAAGCTCAAGGAGCTGTGCGATATTCCCATTTTCCACGACGACCAGCACGGCACGGCGGTCATCACGCTCGCCGGGCTGACGAACGCCCTCAAGGTCGTGGGCAAGCGCAAGGAGGATGTAAAAGTGGTCATCTCCGGCGCGGGCGCGGCGGCGATCTCCATCTGCAAACTCCTGCTGTCCGCCGGCGTGCGCGACGTGACGCTCTGCGACCGGCAGGGCGCGATCTACGCCGGTCGCGGCGGGCTGAACTGGATCAAGGAGGAGATGGCCGCGGTCACGAACCTCCGCCGCCAGAGCGGCAGTCTCGCGGACGTGCTCGTCGGCGCGGATGTGCTCATCGGCGTGTCCCGCCCCGGCATGGTCACGCGCGAAATGGTGCAGACCATGAACCGCGACGCGATCATCTTCGCCTGCGCGAACCCCACGCCGGAAATTTTCCCCGACGAAGCGAAGGCAGGCGGCGCGGCGGTGGTGTCCACTGGGCGCAGCGATTATCCGAACCAGATCAACAATGTCCTCGCGTTCCCCGGCATCTTCCGCGGCGCGTTTGATGTGCGCGCGAGCGATATCAACGAGGAAATGAAAATGGCCGCAGCGCAGGCGCTCGCGGGCCTGATCTCCGAGGAGGAGCTTTGCGCGGATTACATCATTCCGAAGGCGTTCGACCCGCGCGTCGGCCCGGCGGTCGCCGCTGCTGTGGCGCAGGCCGCGCGGGACTCCGGCGTGGCGAGAATTTGAAATCAAAACTGGAATCAAGCAGCCCCGACCGGCATGATTGGCGGTCGGGGCTGCTTTTTGCGGTCTCAGAAAAAAATTCGACAAATGACAGGCATCCAGTGACAAGAATTCTCTCGTCCGGTAAAATGAAAAAATAAACAGGAGAGGAAATAACCGTGGGAAGCGCGTAAAAATTTGCTGTTTGCGCGCGGAACAACAAGAAAATGAAGTAGGGAGGATTCAAATGAAAAAAAGGGTATGGAGCTTTGCTTTGCTGCTGTGCATGGTGCTGACCCTGCTGCCCGGAACCGCACTTGCGGCGGATGTGGTGGCTTCCGGCACCTGCGGCGAAAGCGTGACCTGGACGCTGGATTCCAACGGCGTTTTGACGGTCAGCGGTACGGGAACCATGGAGAAACCGGACGGCGGGGTGATTTGGGGGTACGATTATCCGGATCTGCAAAAGGTCTGCATTGAAGATGGCATTACCGGAATCGGCAACAATGCCTTTAAGACTTGCCCGATGACTACGGTTGAAATTCCCAAAAGCGTGACCAGCATTGGTTCCCACGCGTTCGCTGGCTGCTCCCGGCTGCAGCGCGTCGTGCTGCCGGACGGCATTCCGGCGATCCCGGACAATGCGTTTTTCGCCTGCTTTAAGCTGACGAGCATTGTGATTCCGGACAGCGTGACCAGTATCGGGAACAGCGCATTCAGCAATTGCATCTCTCTGGTCAGCATTCCGGTTCCGGACGGCGTGACCAGCATCGGTGAGGGTGCGTTCAGCGGATGCGACGGCCTGAGAAGCATGACGTTCCCGGAGGGCGTTTCGGAAATCAGAGCGTATACCTTTTGGAACTGCGAGCGGCTGACGGATGTTACGATTGCGAAGAGCGTGACCGCGATCGGGGAAGGCGCTTTCTACGGCTGCCTTGATCTGATGAATGTTTACTACACCGGCAGTGAGAGCCAGTGGGAGGCCGTTGCGGTCGGATCGGACAATGAGGAGCTCTCCGGCGCGGCGTTCCACGCAAACAGCGTCGGCCCGCAGATCACACTCTATACGATGTTCTCAGACATGCCGGCAGAAACCAACTGGGCCTATCCCGGCATTGCCTTCTGCGTTGCGGGTGACCTGATGAACGGGGTCGGCGACGGGCGCTTTGACCCGAATGGCACGCTCACGCGCGCGATGGTAGCCACCATCCTCTGGCGGAAGGAGAACGCACCGGAGGCAACGAAGCCCTGCACGTTTACCGACCTGACGATGGACTGGTACAAGGACGCTGTCGCATGGGCGGCGGAGGCTGGCGTCGTCACCGGTCGTGACGCCGCGACCTTTGACCCGGACGGCGCAATTACGCGTCAGGACATGGCGACGATGCTGTACCGCTATGCGCGGTACAAGAACCCGTACATGACCCCGGCGGGTGATCTCTCCGGATTCTCGGACAGCGGCAAGGTCGCCGGCTATGCGCAGGCGGCGATGGCATGGGCAAACGCCAGCGGGATCATCGTGGGCAACGCTGTGGATGGCGTCAGCTACCTCGACCCGCTCAGCAACGCCACCCGCGCACAGGTTGCAACGATCTTTATGCGGTTTGAGGGATGAAGTGAATTGACTCGAACAATCCGTCCGGAGCAAATGCTCCGGGCGGATTTTTTTGCAGGTTTCTATTGACAAACACATGAATCCGTGCTTATATAAACACATGAACAATCATTCATATGTTTGAAAGGAGAAATCCCACTTGGACGAGAACAAAAATGCCCTTGCGCCGGCGTGCGACTACCTGTGCGTGCATGAGGATGCGGTGGCGAAGGTGCTCTCCGAGCTGCCGGACGACGAGCAGCTGTACGATCTGGCGGAGCTGTTTCGCATGTTCGGCGACTCGACGCGCATCAAAATCCTGTATGTGCTGTTCGAGAGCGAGCTGTGCGTGTGCGACATTGCAAAGCTGCTGGGCATCAGCCAGTCGGCAGTCAGCCATCAGCTCCGCAGCCTGAAGGCCGCGAAGCTTGTGCGGTTCCGCCGCGAGGGAAAGACCGTGTTTTATTCGCTGGACGACGACCACGTCCGCTCCGTGCTCTCTCTGGGTATGGAGCACATTCTGGAGAAATGAGGAGAAGACCATGATGCAGAAAAAGTACAGTATTGAAGTGGATTGCGCGAACTGTGCGGCGGCCGTGGAGCGCCGCGTGGCAAAGCTCAAGGGCGTGGAGGAAGTGACGATCAGCTACATGGCGCAGAAAATGCTCGTCACGTATGCCGCCGGTGCGGATGAACAGGCCGTGCTGGCGGAGATCCTCGCCGCGGCGCGCAAGATCGAGCCGGACTTTGTGATCGAGGCCTGACGCGATGACGAAGCATCAAAAAACCGCGCTGCTGCGCATCTGTCTGGCAGCGGCGCTGCTGATTGCGCTGCACTTTGTGCCTGTGGACGGCTGGCTGCGCTTTGCGCTGTACCTGATCCCGTACCTCACCGTGGGAGCGGGCGTTCTGCAGCGCGCGGTGCAGGGCATTGCAAACCGTCAGCCGTTTGACGAAAACCTGCTCATGGCGGTCGCCACAGTCGGCGCGATGGTGCTCGGCGAGTACCCGGAGGGCGTGGCCGTCATGCTGTTTTACCAGATCGGCGAGCTGTTCGAGGACTACGCCGTCGGCAAAAGCCGGCGGAACATCTCGGATCTGATGGATATCCGCCCGGACTATGCGAATCTGGAGACGCCGGACGGTCTGCAGAAGGTCGAGCCGGAGGCAGTCGCCGTCGGCAGCGTGATCGTCGTGAAGCCGGGCGAGCGCGTCCCGCTCGACGGCACGGTGCTGGAGGGCACCTCCGCGCTGAACATGGCCGCTCTCACGGGCGAGAGCGTGCCGCGCGACGTCGCCGCGGGCGACGCCGTGATCAGCGGCAGCGTGAATCTGACGGGCGTGCTGCGCCTGCGCGCGGACAAGGCATATGGCGAATCCACCGTGGCGCGGATTCTGGAGCTGGTGGAAAATTCGTCGCTGAAAAAGGCGAAGACGGAGAAGTTCATTACGAAATTCGCGCGCTACTACACTCCGGCAGTGTGCCTGAGCGCGCTGGCACTGGCGCTTTTGCCGCCGGTGGTGCGGCTGCTCATGGGTATGAACGCCGCGTGGGGCGACTGGGTCTACCGTGCGCTGACGTTCCTCGTCATCAGCTGCCCGTGCGCGCTCGTGATCTCCATCCCGCTGTCGTTCTTCGGCGGCATCGGCGGCGCGTCCTCGCGCGGCATCCTCATCAAGGGCGCGAGCTATCTGGAGATCCTCTCGAAGACCGATCGCGTGGTGTTCGACAAGACCGGGACGCTCACGCGCGGCACGTTTGAGGTCACGGATGTGCGCCCGGAGAGCGGCGTTTCTGCGCCTGAGCTGCTGCAGCTTGCCGCGGCGGCGGAGCGGTTTTCTGACCATCCCGTGAGTCTCAGCCTGCAAAAGGCGGCGGGCGAACTGCCGGAGACGCTCACAGCGACGGATGCGCGGGAGCTTGCCGGCCACGGCGTGATCGCCACGGTCGGCGGCGCGCAGGTGGCTGTGGGCAACGAAAAGCTGATGCGGCAGCTCGGCATTACCGCACCGGCGTGTGCGGATGTGGGCACGGTGGTGCACGTGGCGCACGACGGGCAATATGCCGGGCACATCGTGATTGCCGACCGGCCGAAACCGGGCGCGGCCAAAGCGGTTGCGGCGCTGAA
>ULWX01022060.1_pt1 | contig 15284 bp, 15 predicted proteins | sample 1960851 | NCBI WGS metagenome assembly ULWX01 (sample SAMEA4835826, study PRJEB28245) | human gut metagenome | biome: gut microbiome; material: fecal sample | place: Denmark | collected 2008 | reverse complement strand
GTTTTGGCAGATAGTGTTGCACTTGCTTGACAATCCGCCGCTGTCGCGCAGCGACTGAGAGGTCGCCTCCGCAATGAAAATTTTTTGAAAGGTCAAGGCGAACAATATGCTGTCCGCCTTGACCCTGTTTAGGTCTGTTATTCTTTTTCCTCAAGCCGTTTGACGCGATCTTCCAGCTTCTCTATTTTATCTTCCATCGCCATAAAGCCGGACACAAGCGCCGCAATTACAAGCGAGCAGGCCGCTATCGCCACAAACCAGCGCTCGTTGAAATCAAAAAGCATCCATCCGCCGAAACTAATAAATAAGAAACACAAAATCAGCGTCACGGCATAGATTTTTATAAATTTCATCGTTTTCTTCCTCCCGCTCACTCGTCCAGCTTGAGTACCGCCAGAAAGGCTTCGGTCGGTATCTGCACAGTACCGAGCTGCCGCATCTTCTTTTTGCCCGGCTCATGCCTCCGGCATGGCCTGTCGTTCGCTTCGCTCACGATTTGATTATATTTCACGCCGCACAGCGGCGGCTCGCTCCCGCTCGCAAGAGGGCAAAAATCACTCGTCCAGCTTGAGGACGGCCAGGAACGCCTCGGTCGGTATCTGCACAGTACCGAGCTGCCGCATCTTCTTTTTGCCCTCTTTTTGCTTTTCAAGCAGCTTCTTTTTGCGCGTGATGTCGCCGCCGTAGCACTTGGCGAGCACATCCTTGCGCATGGCCTTGACCGTCTCGCGGGCGATTATCTTGCCGCCGATGGCCGCCTGAATGGGCACCTCAAAAAGCTGGCGCGGAATATTGTCCTTGAGCTTTTCGCAGAGCTTGCGCGCTCTGGGATAGGCCTTCTCCCGGTGGGCGATAAAGCTCAGCGCGTCCACCTGGTCGCCGTTTATGAGCATGTCCACCTTCACAAGGTCGCTGGTCTTATACTCGGAAAGCTCATAATCCAGCGAGGCATAGCCCTTTGTGCGGGCCTTGAGGGTGTCAAAAAAGTCATAAATTATCTCGTTTAGCGGCATCTCATAGTGCAGCTCCACAAGGCGGGCGTCGAGATACTGCATGTTTTTATACACACCGCGCCTGTCCTGACACAGCGGCATGATGTTGCCCACAAACTCATTGGGCGTGATGATGGAGACCTTTACATACGGCTCGTACGCTTCCGCAATGGTCACGGTGTCGGGATAATTGTGGGGGTTATCGACCATGACGGTGCTGCCGTCGGTCTTGACGACCTTGTAGATGACGGAGGGCAGGGTCGTGACCAGCTCCAAATCGAACTCGCGCTCAAGGCGCTCCTGAATTATCTCCATATGGAGCATGCCCAAAAAGCCGCAGCGGAAGCCGAAGCCGAGCGCGACGGAGCTCTCCGGCTCGTAGGAGAGGCTTGCGTCATTGAGCTTGAGCTTTTCCAGCGCGTCGCGAAGATCCGGGTACTTGGAGCCGTCCTCGGTGTAAATACCGCAATAGACCATGGCTCTGGCGGGGCGGTAGCCGGGCAGCGGCTCGGCTGCGGGGCGCGGTGCCTCGGTGACGGTATCGCCCACGCGGGTGTCCTCGACATTCTTTATGCTGGCCGTAAAGTATCCCACGTCCCCGGCGGAAAGCTCCTCGCAGGGGTCAAGCCCGATGGGGCGCAGATGCCCCACCTCCAGCACCTTATAGCGTGCGCCGGTGGACATAAGCAGGACCTCGGTGTCCTTTTTGATGCGCCCGTCCATGATGCGCATAAAGACGATGACGCCCCGGTAATTATCATACTGGCTGTCGAAAATCAGCGCCTTGAGCGGCGCATCCGGGTCCCCGGACGGGGCGGGGACGTTTGCAACAACATCCTCAAGCACAGCGTCAATGTTTATGCCGGCCTTGGCGCTTATCTCGGGCGCGTCCTGCGCGGGGATGCCGATGATCTCCTCGATCTCGTCCTTGACGCGCTGCGGCTCGGCGGCGGGCAGGTCGATCTTGTTGATGACCGGCAGAATTTCCAAATCGTTATCCAGCGCGAGGTAGGTGTTGGAGAGCGTCTGCGCCTCGACGCCCTGCGAAGCGTCCACCACCAGCACCGCGCCCTCGCAGGCGGCGAGCGAGCGGCTCACCTCATAGTTAAAGTCCACATGGCCCGGGGTGTCGATGAGGTTGAGGGTGTAGTCCTCCCCGTTCTGCGCCCGGTATTGCAGGCCGACGGCGCGCGCCTTTATCGTGATGCCGCGCTCCTTTTCAAGGTCCATGTTGTCAAGGATCTGGTCGGACATCTCGCGCGCCTCCACCGCGCCGCACTTTTCGATGAGGCGGTCGGAGAGGGTGGACTTGCCGTGGTCAATATGGGCGATTATTGAAAAATTACGAATATGTTTTTGATCACTCATGATGCTACTCCCGCATTTTCATTTTCACGCAGTATTATAATGTTCAAATGCTTCTTTGTAAATACAAATTCGGTTTAAGTCCTTGAAAAAATGCGCGGATAGTGGTACAGTAGCAGAGTACAAATGTATATTTTTGGAGGTTATTTCTTATGTTTGAAAACTTAGTTGAGATACTCAAGGCAAATCCCCGCAAGATAGTCTACACCGAGGGCTCTGACGCCCGTATCCTCGAGTCCGCCGCCCGCCTGAAGAAGGACGGCTTCCTCACTCCGATTCTCGTCGGCAACGTGGACGAGGTCAAGGCCGCTGCCGCCAGGGGCGGGTTCGACATTGACGGGCTTGAGATCATCGACCCCATGAACTGCGACATGATGGACAAGATGGTTGACACCATGGTCGAGCTGCGCAAGGGCAAGATGTCCGCCGAGGACTGCCGCGCCGCGCTCCAGAAGGGCAACTACTTCGGCACCATGCTCGTCAAGATGGGCTATGCCGATGCTCTGCTTGGCGGCGCTACCTACTCCACCGCTGACACCGTCCGCCCTGCGCTCCAGCTTGTCAAGACCAAGCCCGGCGCAAACCTCGTCAGCTCCTGCTTTATTCTTGTGCGCAATGATGAGATGCTCTGCATGGGCGACTGCGCCATCAACATCTCCTATGAGGACAAGCTCGACAAGGAAGGCAATGTGACCCTCACCGCCGCTCAGCAGCTGGCCGAGGTCGCCATCGCCACCGCCGGCACCGCCAAGGTCTTTGGCATGGACCCCAAGGTCGCGATGCTCTCCTACTCCACCAAGGGTTCCGGCAAGGGCGTGAATGTTGACCTCGTGCGCAACGCCACCGAGATTGCCAAGGAAATGGCTCCTGAGCTCGCCATCGACGGCGAGATGCAGTTTGACGCTGCCGTCTCCCCCGTTGTCGGCCAGCTCAAGTTCCCCGGCAGCAAGGTCGCCGGCTATGCCAACACCTTCATCTTCCCGGAGATTCAGTCCGGCAACATCGGCTACAAGATTGCCCAGCGTCTGGGCGGCTTCGCGGCCTATGGTCCTATCCTTCAGGGCCTGAACGCCCCCATCAATGACCTCTCCCGCGGCTGCGACGCCGAGGAGGTCTATCAGATGTCCATCATCACCGCGGCGTTGGTCTAAGTCAGAACAGGCTCGTACCGTTCCGCTTCCGCCAAGCGCGGCGAAAACGAAACCACCCTGCCTTGCCTCCCCTTCGATAAGGGGAGGTGGCTTGACGTGAAACGGCAAGCCGGAGAGGTCGAAAATGTGCGTTATAATAAGCACTAAAGCTAATCGACGCACAGGTAACGACCTCTCAGGCGCTTTGCGCCAGCTCCCCTTTGCGAAGGGGAGCCACGGGATTGTGCAAATTTTCAGCAAAAAAATCCTATTTCACCACCAATAGCCGCTGCAATGCAGCGGCTATTTTCAAAAGGAGCGCGCATATGGATCGTGAAGAATACATGGCCGAGGCGCTTAAGCTGGCGCGGGAGGCATATGCCGCGGGCGAGGTACCGGTGGGCTGCGTCATTGCAGACAGCGAGGGACGGATAATCGGCCGGGGGCGCAACCGGCGCGAGGAATCCGGGGACGCCACCGCCCACGCCGAAGTCGAGGCCATACGGCAGGCCTGCGCCGCGCTGGGCGACTGGCGGCTGGATAGCTGCGCGATATATGTGACGCTTGAGCCCTGCCCCATGTGCGCAGGGGCGATAATCAATGCCCGCGTCGGGACCGTTGTTTTCGGGGCGCGGGAGCGGCTGAGCGGCTCCTGCGGGAGCGTTATCGACCTCTTTTCCGAGGGCTACGGCCACCGTCCCGCCGTCTATGCCGGCGTGCTCGGTGATGACTGCGCCGCCATCTTGCAGGATTTTTTCCGGGGAAAAAGATAAGCAAAAAAACTCACGGTCATTACTTTTGATCGTGAGTTTTTTGCTGGCCTTCTGCGGGTAAAATAGACTTATAACGCAAAGGAGGCCATTGTCTATGGAGCAGCATATTTTAAGCAGGGAAGAAATTAAACGGTACAGCCGCTGGCTGCGCACGGAGGAGCGCTCCACCGCGACGCTTGAAAGGTATCTGCGCGACATTCGCCGGTTCTATGGCTGGCTCGGCAGCCACGCCGTCACCCGGGAGCTTGTTGCCGAGTGGAAGGAGCAGCTATTATCAAGGCGAAAATCCACCGCCACAGTCAATGTGGCTTTATCCGCGCTCAACAGTCTTTTCCGCTTTCTGGATTGGAGCGACTGCCGCACACGGTTTCTCAAAATTCAGAGAAGCGCCTTCTGTGACCCCTCAAGAGAACTTTCCCGCGCAGAATACAGCCGCCTCGTCAGCACGGCGTGGCAGCGGGGAGATGAGCAGCTTGCGCTTATATTGGAGACTATCTGCGCCACGGGAATAAGAGTCAGCGAGCTGCGGTATATCACGGTGGAGGCGGCGCGGCAGGGCACTGCGGAGATACGCCTCAAGGGCAAATTCCGGGTCATTCTCCTGCCCGGAAAGCTCTGCAAAAAGCTGCTGAAATACGCCGGAAAAGCAAAAAACACCTCCGGCGAGATATTTCTCACCAGAATCGGGAGGCTGCTGAACCGGCGGCAGATATGGGCGCGGATGAAGGCCCTGTGCGCATGGGCGGGTGTTGCGCCGGAGAAGGTTTTTCCGCACAATCTGCGGCATCTGTTTGCCACCGCCTTCTACCGCGCGACGCGGGATATAGCGAAGCTTGCGGATATTCTGGGCCATTCCAGCGTTGAGACGACCCGCATATATCTTAAAACCTCCGGCGCGGAGCACCGGAGGGAGCTTGAGCAGCTTGGGCTGATTTTATAGGACAGAATAAACATTCCGTCTGCCTTCGGAAGTGATTTGAAACCGACGGCAGAGAATGAGCCGGAAAAACAGGCCGCTATCCATATGGCGGCACAAAAAAAGGCGGAAAAACAGACCGCAGAAAAAAATTCATTTTCTGCGGCTTGGTTATGTACGCCCAAAACAGCTTCGGCGCGTAAAAAACTTGCGTTGAGCGCCAAACTATGTTAATATAAAAACAAATATGTAGTCAAAACTGGCGGCGCGTTCGCCGTGTTTGGGACGGAATGTTTATTCCGTTTGCAAAGGGGTGTTTAGCAGATGAGTGCGGAAAAGACAGGCTCAAGTGGCGGGCGTTATCGGGATTTGACAGGGCAGAGATTTGGAAAGCTCATTGCGCTTGAGTGTGTCGGCCGCCGCGTATCGGATGGCAGTGCCTACTGGCGCTGCGCCTGTGATTGCGGCAGGTTCACCGTTACCAGCAGCAACAAGCTTTTGCAGGGCAAAACCACAAGCTGCGGCTGCCGTAAGCTGGAGGTCTTGACCGGCAGCCGCTCCTACATCGGCGGCACCTGTGTGGAAATCATAAGCTCGAAGAAAATTCCCGTCAGCAACACCAGCGGCATAAAGAATGTAAGCTTCAACCGCGGAAAGTGGATGGGGAAAATAAGCTTCGCGGGCAGGCAGTTTTATCTTGGCCGGTACAGAGATATTGAGGACGCGCAGGCGGTTGTAAGCGCCGCAGAGCAGATTCGGGACGAGGTGGTGGAGGAGATAGACCTGCTTCAGGACAGCGCCGCAGATGTCTTTGCCCAGCGCATCGCGGAGCTGCTGGAATATTTCAGGAATAAAGAAAAGATATAAAAACACCCTGCGGAAAATTCGCAGGGTGTTTTTTGCTTATATGGCTTATTGCTCGTAATGATGGGCGTCCTGAAGGACCATTTCCTTGACCTTGAGAAGCCTTACCTTGGTGGCGTTCTCGTTCTCCTCGAGCTTCATGGAGATATACTTGATATTCCCCTCAAGCTCCGGGATCATGACATACTCCAAGGCGTTGACTCTGCGGCGGGTCTTTTCAATCTCCTCCGCGAGCAGCTGCATGGTCTTTTCCACCTGCGCCAGCTCCAGCATATCCTCAAACACTCTCGCCATGTTATCCAGCGCATCGTCCAGCTCACCGGAGGTCTGGGCAAAGCCGTAGGGATAAATCTCGGCGGGGTCGTTATTTTTGGTGTGGAAGCTGTACCGCGGGACGTTGACGCTCATTATGTTTTTATACGTAAGCCCCAGCTCCACGCTCTGGCGGGGATAGAGCAGCGCCTGCTCCAGCATCTCGGGGGACATGATGGAGCTTGCCACCTGCAAGGCGGCAAAGGCACCTGTAAGCCCCTCCTCCACGCGGGTGCGCAGCTGCTTATTGAGCTTGACAATGTCCATAAACTGACGCATCAGCTCATCGCGCTTGTCCTTGAGCAGCTTATGGCCCCGGCGGGCGGTCTTGAGCCTGCCTTTGAGCTGGTTTAACACCATTCTGGTGGGCGTTACAGCAGTATTAGCCAAAAAGCATCACCTCCGAAAATAAGATTTTGGGTTTTACTTCTTGGGCATATACTTGTCGATCATCTCGGGCTTGATACGCTTGAGCTCACGCCTCGGCAGGATGCTCAGCAGATCCCAGCCGATATCCAGCGTCTCCTGGATGGAGCGGTTGGTGTTGTTGCCCTGGCTGACATAGCGCTTTTCAAACTCATCGGCAAACTTGGCGAAGAGCTTGTCGTCATCGGACAGGGCCGCCTCGCCCAGAATGGTCATGAGCTCCTTGGCGTCCTTGCCGCGGGAGTATGCCGCGAAGAGCTGGTTCATGGTTCCGGCGTGGTCCTCACGGGTCTTGCCCTCGCCGATGCCCTTATCCTTCAGACGGCTCAGGCTGGGCAGCACGTCCACAGGGGGCACGATGCCCTTGCGGTGCAGCTCACGGCTGAGGATTATCTGCCCCTCGGTGATGTAACCGGTCAGGTCGGGGATGGGGTGGGTCTTATCGTCCTCGGGCATGGTGAGGATGGGGATCATGGTGATGGAGCCCTTCTTGCCCTGACGGCGGCCGGCGCGCTCATAGAGCGTTGCAAGGTCGGTGTAGAGGTAGCCGGGGTAGCCGCGGCGGCCGGGGACTTCCTTCTTTGCGGCGGAAACCTCACGCAGGGCCTCGGCGTAGTTGGTGATATCGGTGAGGATGACCAGCACCTGCATATCCTTCTCAAAGGCCAGATACTCGGCGGCGGTCAGCGCCATACGCGGGGTGGCTATACGCTCGACAGCGGGGTCGTTTGCAAGGTTGGAGAAAACGACGGTGCGGTCGATAGCGCCGGTGCGGCGGAAGTCGTTTATAAAGTACTCAGACTCCTCAAAGGTGATGCCTATTGCGGCAAACACGACGGCGAAGGTCTCATTGTCGCCCAGAACCTTGGCCTGACGCGCTATCTGCGCGGCGAGGGCGGCATGGGGCAGGCCGGAGCCGGAGAAGATGGGCAGCTTCTGACCACGGACGAGGGTGTTAAGCCCGTCGATGGTGGAAACGCCGGTCTGAATAAACTCAGCGGGGTAGGCGCGGGCGGCGGGGTTCATGGGAAGGCCGTTGATGTCCATATGGGCATCGGCCAGAATGGCGGGGCCGCCGTCAATGGGCTGGCCCATGCCGTTGAAAACGCGGCCGAGCATATCCTCGGAAACGGCCAGCTCCTGCGGGTGGCCGAGGAAGCGGACCTTGGACTGGGCAAGGTTGATGCCCTGCGCAGCCTCGAACAGCTGCACAACAGCCTTGTCGCCCTCGACCTCAAGCACCTTGCAGCGGCGTACTTCGCCGTTGGGAAGCTCTATCTCGCCCAGCTCGTCATAGGTGACGCCCTCAACATTGCTGACGACCATCAGGGGGCTGGCGATCTCTCTTATAGTCTTATACTCTTTGATCATTCTTCCTCACCTCCGGCAATGATGTCCTGAACTTCCTTCTCCATCAGCTCGGTAATCGCGGCATAATCGGCCTCGAAGGTCTTGACGTCTGCCATCTTGGCGCGGCCGATCTTCTCACGGGCGGAGATGACGAACAGGCTATCCATATCCGCGCCCTTATCAAGCGCGTCACGGCAGATGGCGTCATAATGGAGGATGATGTCAAGGAGTCTGAACTGCTTTGCGTAGGAGGAATACGCGTCCTCGTCCACGAAGGCGTTCTGCTGAAGGAAGTCCTCGCGGATCATCTTGGCAGTCTCCATGGTGAGTCTGTCCGCGGGGGACAGCGCGTCCTGACCGACAAGGCGGACGATCTCCTGAAGCTCGCTCTCCTCCTGAAGGATGTGCATGGCCTTCTCGCGGTTCTTCATGTATGTCTCGCCGAACTGCTCGGTGTACCAGGGGCGCAGGGTGTCAACATACAGAGAGTAGGAGGTCAGCCAGTTGATAGCCGGGAAGTGACGGGCATAGGCAAGGCTGGAGTCGAGCGCCCAAAACACCTTGACTATACGCATGGTGGCCTGAGAGACAGGCTCGGAAATGTCGCCGCCCGGAGGGGACACGGCGCCGATAGCGGTGACGGAGCCGCGGCGGTCCTCAGCGCCAAGGCACTGGACGCAGCCGGCGCGCTCATAGAACTGAGCAAGGCGGGAGGCGAGGTAGGCGGGGTAGCCCTCTTCGCCGGGCATCTCTTCCAGACGGCCGGACATCTCACGCAGAGCCTCGGCCCAGCGGGAGGTGGAGTCAGCCAGAACGGCGACGTCATAGCCCATGTCGCGGAAGTACTCGGCGATAGTGATACCGGTGTAGATGGATGCCTCACGCGCGGCAACAGGCATATCGGAGGTGTTCGCGATAAGCACGGTGCGCTTCATCAGAGGCTCGCCGTTGCGGGGGTCCTTGAGCTCGGGGAACTCCATAAGAACGTCGGTCATTTCATTGCCGCGCTCGCCGCAGCCGATGTAGATAACAATGTCAACGTCGGACCACTTTGCAAGCTGGTGCTGCACGACGGTCTTGCCGGAGCCGAAGGGGCCGGGGACTGCGGCGGTACCGCCCTTGGCGATGGGGAACATGGTGTCGATAATGCGCTGGCCGCTGTTCATGGGGCGGCTGGGCACATACTTGCCCGCGTAGGGTCTGGCGATACGGACGGGCCAGTGCTGGATCATGGTGAGCTTATGCTCCTCGCCCTTGTCGTCTCTGACGACGGCAATGACATCGGTGACAACGTGCTCGCCGCTCTCAACGCTGAGGACCTGGCCGGAAATGCCGGCGGGGACCATTATCTTGTGGAGAATGGCGCTGGTCTCCTGCACGGTGCCGAGCACGTCGCCGGGGCCGACCATGTCGCCATATTTGGCAACAGGCACAAAGTCCCACTTCTTCTCGCGGTTGAGCGCGGGGACGTTGATGCCGCGGCTGATGCAGTCGCCGGACTGGGCGCGCATCTCGGGCAGGGGGCGCTGGATACCGTCATAGATATTGTCCAGCATGCCGGGTCCAAGCTCAACGGACATGGGCATACCGGTGGTTTCCACGACGGCGCCGGGGCCAAGGCCGGAGGTCTCCTCATAGACCTGGATGGAGGCCTTGTCGCCGGTCATATTAAGTATCTCGCCTATGAGATGCTGAGAGCCGACACGCACAACGTCGGAGACGTTAGCGTCCGCCAAGCCCTCGGCAACCACAAGCGGGCCGGAAACTTTGGTGATAATTCCGCTCATTTACATATCCTTCCTTTCCAAAGAAGAAATTCGCTTTGCTCCTTTCTTCTTCCTTTTCAGAACCGGGCCTTCGTGCTGCCGGAGGGGTCGGCCGGTTCATGCTATAAGTTTTGCCGCGGCGCGGCAAAGATCAGTCGCCCAGAATGTTCGTGCCCACGGCGCGCTCAACGGCGGCCTTGAGGGCGGACTGCCCGATGCCCAGAGGGCCTTCCCTGCCGGGGATGAGAATAATGGCGGGGGTGGGGCTGTCCTTGAACTTGTCTATCTCGGCGGAGAGCTCCTGAGCTAAATTTTCCTCGATGTAGATTATGGCGTACTCGCCGCCCTCCCGGGTAAGCTGGCGCAGAGTGTGCCCGGCCTCGGCCGCGTTTGCGGCGGGGTAGGTCTCAAGGCCGAGGGCCTTGAAGCCCATGACGGTCTCTCTGCCGCCGATGACCGCAATTTTAAGCATATAGATCACGCAGCCTTTCCCGTATGATTTCCGGTGAGACGCCGGAGAGCCTGCCGGTGAGGATCATCCGCACGGCGGTGATCTCCCCTTCCACGGCGGCAAGATACGCGACGACCGGCTCGCAGCCGTAGCTTACAAGCTGGGCATCGGTCAGATACGCCGTCACCGCGTTGTCGCAGGCAAGCTCGAAGGCCGTGACGCTGCCGCCGGATACGGCCTCAACGCCAAGTGCCGCGGCCTTGTCCAGAACCGTGGAGGCAAAGAGCGCGGCCACGCCGTCAATATCGCCGGCGGCGGCAATACGCGCCTCGTCCACGCTGCCGCCCGAGAGCAGCACCGACTGGAGAAAGTCCCCGTTCTTGCCCATGCGCAGGGTGCGCACGGCGCTCTTGAGATTGGCGCAGTCGGTCAGCAGCTCGGCATAGCCGATAAGGAAGCTGCTCTCCGTTGCCTGTGCCGCGTTTTTAAGCTCGGTGAAATACGCCTGATCCAGCACGATATCCGCAAGCTGGGGGTTGGCGGTGCGGGCAAGGACGGCTTTGGCCTCGTTCATGGCCTCACCCATCAGATCCGGCAGCTCCACCCAGTTGCCCTCGTTGTAAGCGGCGGTCAGCTCCTCCGGCGCAATTCTGCCGGACGCGCTGAGCAGGCGGCTTGGGTCTGTGCCCATGGCCTCGGCCTTGACAAGGGTCTTGGCGTTATGGTAGTCGTATTTCATTTTGAACACGTCCACTATATCCTTGCTGGGGCTGAGCAGCTCAAGCTCGTCAAACACCTCTGCGCGGTGCGCGGCGAGCGCGGCCTCGATCTCCCCGGCGCTCATAGAGGACATATCCTCATATCCGCAGTCGGTCAGAAGCTTTGCCGCCTCTTCAAATGAGGGGGCGTCGAGCATGCGCTCGGCCCGCTCGTTTGTTAGGAGCTTCGGCTCTCTGGCGCGCAGTGCAGCGGATATATAGAGATACGCTTCATTTTTAGTTGACAAATTTTTCCCTCCCTGTATCGGGATTATAGCGTCTCTTATTCAAAGAGAACGCCCGCTATCTGCGCCGACATATCGGCACGGCACAGCTCAACAAGCAGCTCCACGGTGCAGTTGACCTCAATATTGCCGCGGCGAAGGATAAATCCGCCCTCAAAGCTGCCCGCGTCTCTGGCAAGGCTGAGCTTGCCGCCGGAGAGCTTTTCATTGGCAGCGGCGACGACGAGAGCGCCTATGCTGTCCCTGTCGGCGGCGTTGAAGAGCATCTGCTCCTCGCCGGTGACGGAGGCGGCGGCAGCGGTCTTTGCGAGGAAGTCAATATACTGCTCCCGCGGGAGCTCGGTTATTTTTTTGCGCGCAAGCTCGAAGCTTTTGGAGACCATGTCCTGCTTGAGGGCGAGGACGGCCTTCTTAGCCTCCATCTGCGCTATGCGCTCCGCGCTGTCCGCCAGATCCTGGCACTCGGCAACGCCGGCGCGAATCTTCTCGCGGTACAGCTCCTGCGCCTGCTTGTCATAGCTGTCGCGGACGCCGGCACACTGCTGCTCAGACTGAGCGCGGATCGCGGCGGCCTGCGCGTCAGCGTCGGCGCGGATATGCGCGATTATTTTTTCAGTGCCTTTCATAAAAAACTCCGTTCTGCTTTTATATTTTGATTCGCCCACAAATGGTAAACGATGATTAAGTCGGCAAGAGCGATTTATTCAGCGTTTGCCCCAAAAAAATCAGATGAACAGGAGCATCATCATGGATGCCAGCAGAGACAGGATCGCGTAGAACTCGACGGTGATGCAGAGGATCATACCCTTTGCCCAGTGGTCGGGGTTCTTGGCAAGGAGGTTGACTGAGGCAGCGGCGACCTTGCCCTGTGCAATAGCGGAGACCATGCCGCCGATGGCGATGGGCATGCATGCGGCAAAGTAGCGGCAGCCATCAACGAAGGAGAGGTCAGCGGCGGTGCCGTTGAGCAGGCCCATGTTCATGATGGCGACGAAGAACACGACCAGACCGTACAGACCCTGAGTACCGGGGACGACCTGAAGGATCATCGCCTTACCGAACTTGGAGGGGTCCTGGGTGACAAGGCCCGCGCCCGCCTGACCGGCGATGCCGGTGCCGATACCGGAGCCTGCGCCCGCCATGCAGGCGGCAAGGCCGGCGCCGAGAAGACCTATTGCAAGGCCAGAGTGTGCAAACAGAAATTCCATTTTTGTTTCCTCCTATTATTCTACTGTGTTATAGTACTTGGTTTTTATCTCCAGCGGAGCGAAGGCGCGCCCGCCGTCTTTATAGAACTTGCCGAAATATTCAAGGCACTGCAGCCTCAAATCGTGGACATAGCAGCCCAGCAGGTTAAGCCCGAAGTTCAGCGTGTGACCGGTGATGAACACCGGGATAAACAGCCAGAAGCTGTTTGTTATACCGCCGATGGTGTTGAAAACCGTGGCGATAACGCTGCCGGCCAGCATAAGGGCCATGATACGGGAGTAGGACAAAATGTCGCCGAACCAGCCGGTAACCACGTTGTAAATCGTGCTGAATATGCTCAGAAGCTTGCCGCCAATGCCCTTTGCGGAGCGCATGCCGCCGAAAAGAATCATCACAATGCCTATAACCAGCACCACGGTGCCAACGGTGGCGTTGCCGATACCGGCGGCCTTGTTAAGGGCAAAGAGGATTATGCCGATAAGCGTGACCCACAGGGCGCCTTCCTCCCAGAGAGCACCTGCGGCATCACCCTTTTTGACCTTTTCAACGGCGCTTATCACAAGGCCGGCGTTAAGGTGGATAATACCCAGGGCCATTGCGCCGACAAGCACCATCATGCTGTCGGTCATGGGGTTAAAGAGGTTTGGCAGAACGCCCCAGCCCTCGGGCTTGCCGAGAATCTTACCGATCTGCTCCAGGGCGTTGCCGAAGAAGCCGCCCGTAAGCGCACCCATTATAAAGGTGGATATGCCGCCCCAGAAAAGCAGCTGACAGAAGGAGAGGGTGCCCTTGCGGGGCTTTATCTTCGCCATTGCCACCACCGCCGCGATTATCATCAGCAGGCCGTAGCCCATGTCCGCCATCATAAGCCCGTAAAACAAAATGAAGAACGGGGCCATCAGGGGGTTGGGGTCCACCCCGTCATAGGCGGGGAGGCTGTACATATCCGTGACCATGTTAAGGCCGTTTGTCAGGGGGTTATTCTTGAGCTTGACAGGGACTTCGGGATATTCATCAGGTTCGGGGTCCCGGCTGTCCCAGGCACACTCATACTCGTCAAAGAGCCGCGCGAGCTCCTGCTCCCGCTCGGCGGGCATCCAGCCCTCCATGATGAGGGTGCTGTCCGTGCCGTAGAGCTTTTCTTCCGCTTCGGCAAGGGCTATCTGGGTGCTGATCCTGTCAGCCGCAAGCTTCAGCTCCTGTCTATGTACCGCCTCGTCCACAAGGGCCGCCGCACAGGATTCCTTTTCGCGGGCAAGGTCGCGCAGGGCCTCATTGGCTCTCAGGGCGCACTCCTTTGCGCTGCCCTTCATGCCGCCCAGCGACGCCGCCGTGAATCCGAAGCCGCGCAGGCACTCCTGCACAGCCGCAAGCGCTTCCTTGATGCAGACAATGACGACATAGCTCTGCGCCTTGTCCTGAGAGACAAGAAACAGCTCCGCTTCCTCGTTGGCGCTTTCAATGGCGGCGCTCACCTCGTCCACGGATATCCTGATCGGGAAGCTGCCCATGAGCACCGAGCAGCGCTGGGTCGCCTCCACGTCGAGGGACATATCCAGCTCCCACCAGGGTTGGAGAGATTCTATCAGGCTGCGCTGGCGGCTCTCCTCCGCGCTGATGCGCTTGAGCTTGTCATCAAGCCCCAGGATATTGTCGCTTACGGACAGGGCGGCGGCAAGGCCGCTCGCGTCCAGCAGGACATCATCCTCAGCCTCCGGCTTTGCCGAGAGGAGCTTCCCCTTCGCGGGGGCCGCCTTATCAAGCAGGGCGATGGCGTGGTTAACGGAGGCAAGCTGGGTTCTGAGCGTCAAAAGCTTGCTGCTCTCCCGGCTGAGCACCCCGTCCAGCCCGTCCTGACTCAATTCCTCTCCGATTTCCGAAAACTCCACGCAGCCGCGGCAGGCAAGCTCCCGCAAAAGCTGCTCCTTCTGTGAGCGGACAACCATAAGCCGGAGCCTTTTCATTTTCAAAATGGCCATATCAGTTGTTCACTATCCTTTCTACCACGAGAGCAGCCGCCTGCTCAAGCCTTGCTTCCGCTTTGGCCTGAAGCACGGCCTTTTTGTTTTCAAGCTCTCCCGCAAGCTGCGCGGTTTCGCCCTTGACCTTTTCCTCGGCCTGAGCGCGAAGCTGCAAAAGCTCACCCTCAGCCTTGGCGGCAGCCGCCTCCAGCGCCGCCTTACCGGCACGCTCCGCGTCCGCAAGGCGCTGCTTTGCCTCAGCCTCCGCGGCGGCAACAGCCGCCTTGGCCTGAGCTTCAGCCTGTGTAATGCTCGATATCGCTTCAAATGACATTGGCACACCCCCCTTTAATTGACACATTTTTTGTGATAACCCGGCAGAGACTGGGCCTTTTCCCGGGAAAGCCGGACCTAAACGCCCGGAAATCCGGGGGATTTTTGTTCCTCGGGCCCCTTTCTCCGCGCCTTTGTCAACAACACTCCGGAACCGAAAAACTTCCGAAAAGTTTATACAATAGTATCATTGTACAACACTAAGGTACCAGATTCAAGCAAAAACTGCCCTTTTCTTTGACAAAATAACTACATCTGATGCCGCTGCTTCTGTCAATGACCTTCGCCGCATTTGCCTTCTATTGTATTGTTTTATTATAGAGCTCCGTTAATAATTTGTCAAATAATATTTGAAATAATTTCCAATCGTGGATAAATGTATCTGCACGCGGCGATTAAACTCCACCGCAGCCCAAACGCTACACCTCATCCA
>ULWX01005495.1_pt1 | contig 15284 bp, 20 predicted proteins | sample 1960851 | NCBI WGS metagenome assembly ULWX01 (sample SAMEA4835826, study PRJEB28245) | human gut metagenome | biome: gut microbiome; material: fecal sample | place: Denmark | collected 2008 | reverse complement strand
ATCGTCACCACTGCCACTGTCAAGGCCGTCAACCTGAGCACCTTTGAAGTGGTTGATATGACTGCCACTCTCGAGGGTGCATTCGCTGACAACTCTGCCGCACTCAAGGCCGTTCAGAAGGTCTGGGAAAATGACGAGTTCAACCCTGTTGCAGTTACCAGTCTGTCTTGCAAGGTCAAGACCTATGGCATGACTGCTGTCCAGTGGTTCGACAACGCCGATGTTATTGAGGAAACCGACATCACCCCTGAGGAAGCGGCCCAGTTCGGCAAGCGTCAGAAGAAGTCTGACGAGAACGCACAGTAAGTTTATCCACCCAACAAACACATAACAAGTAAGGAGTATCACTATGAATATCATTTCCAAGTCCGCTAACGTTGCATCCGCTTTCGACCTGTACAAGCTCGTGCAGTCCCCTGTGCGCAAAAAGCTTACCGATATCAAGGGCCAGACCATTGAGCTGGACAAGTGGGTGCTGTACACTGAGCCTGACAAGGATGGCAAGGAAATGTCCCTGCTGGCTATGTCTACCGTTGACGGTACTGCCTACTGCACCAACTCTGCAACGTTCTGCCGCTCCTTTGAGAGCGCCGTGGCAACCTTCGGTCAGTTCGGCGAAGAGTTCCACAAGATTCAGGTCACCACCGGCACTTCCAAGAACGGTCGCGACTACATTGACTGTGTGGTTGTTGGTTGATCACACAGGTAAACAACTAATTAAGAAGAAAGGCGAAGTTCTTCTTAAATAAAATCACTTACAGTTCCCGGCTGGTGGGCCAATTCACTGGCCGGGATTCTTTTATAAAGGAGATGAACAAATTATGAATCATCGCCAACAAGTAGCCGCTATGCACGCTAGAGAGCTGGCAAATGCCAAACAGCAGTTGTTGCTCAAGGTGAATAAGTATATTCAGGAAGTGAGGGCAGAAGGTGGTACAGCAGAGGTAACACCGCAGATACAGCGATTGATTGAGCTTGACAAGTATCGCTTGAGAGATGTTCAGAGAATGCGGAAGATTGCTAGTGACCCAAAAAATGTACAGGAATATGTGTATGCTGAGAATGCACAAGGGCAAGTGATTAGTGGTGAAAAAGCTATAAAGCGTTATCAGTCTTATCAACATTCCAGAATTGCCAAGCCAGCTGACCAGTTCAAAAAGAGTGTTGAAACAGTAATTGATACTGTTAAAGAGATGTTTGTTGACATGAACGCATACAACGAATTTTCCCGTAAGTTGAATGCTCTTGTTAATCAAGACATTAATGAACCTACTGAAGAGCAATGGTTTGTAACACACGGCGCATATTTATCACGGTTGAAGAATCCCAAGGAGATTGAAGCATCAAAGAAATGGTTCATGTACCTCAATCGAGAAAACACCAGAGACATGGAACGAGCCTTTAACACCCTGCTAGAACAGGAAGGTGCAAAGGAAGTCGCTAGGCGTATAAACGAGAACTTAACGAAAATTATGGAAGCGGCTGTCATTGCGGCAATTGGTTACAATGAACAAGCTGGCTCTGCTGTACAGGATGTTCTAATAATACTTGCTCCAAGAGCAACCCGAGAACAGGTGCAGTCAATGCAAGAATTGTATGACAGCCAGTTTGAATACAATGATTATGAGGAATGATATCTAATGTCACGTTCCGAAAAGTGGCGAACTTTCAGTGCTGACTTTGAGACAACAGTTGAAGATAATACGAGACAACAGACAGCGACTGAGGTGTGGAGTGCCGCTAGTGTTGAACTGTGGACTGAGGACGTTATGGTTTTCCATTCCATTGGTGAGCTGTATGAGTATTATGTATCACTGGATGAGAACATTGTGGTGTACTTCCACAACCTCAAATTTGATGGAAACTTCTGGTTGTCGTATCTACTCTATGACCTCAAATTCAAGCAAGCCTTTGACCCGTCACCAGACCAGAAAGGCGGAAAGTTCAAAAAGAACTGGGAAATGCCTGACAGGTCGTTCAAATACGTTATCTCAGACATGGGACAATGGTACACTATGACTATCAAAGTGAATGGACACTACATTGAACTTAAAGACAGTCTTAAACTACTGCCATTCAGCCTTAAACAAATTGGTGTCAGTTTTAAGACCAAACACCAGAAACTAGATATGGAGTATAAAGGGCACAGATACGCTGGTTGTCCTATCTCTCAAGAAGAACTAAAGTACATTGCAAATGACGTTCTAGTTATAAAAGAAGCACTTGAATTTATGTTCTCAGAGGGCCACAAGAAACTTACAATCGGCTCGTGCTGTTTGGACGAGTTCAAGAAGGGGCACACAGTCGGAGACGATTACAGCACGCTGTTCCCAGACCTGTACAAAATACCACTTGACCCAGAAGTTTATGGTTCTAGCACAGCTGGAGAATGGATTCACAAGTCGTACAAAGGTGGTTGGTGCTATCTGGTCAAGGGCAAAGAGTGTAAGGAGTATAGAAACGGTGTGACAGCTGATGTTAATAGCCTGTATCCATCTGTAATGCACTCTGAATCATGCTCAGATTATCCTATTGGTAAGCCTAAGTTCATTCATGTTGAAGCAACCGATGGTGATATCTGGGACGCATACAATTGCCCTATCAAATATGACCCGTTCTGGTTTCAGCCGACAGAAAAGCCTAAAAAGCTGTGGGAATACGGAAAGTTCTATTTCTTCCGCATTAAGACCCGGTTCTATCTGAAACCCGGTAAGTTACCTTTTGTACAGATTAAAGGTTCTTGGATGTACAAAGGAACAGAAGCACTGGAAAGCTCAGATATTGTTGGCAAAGACGGTATTCCACGTTCAGAATACTATGACATTGACGGTAACTTACACGATACACGAGTTGAGCTTACATTAACACAGACAGATTTCATTCTACTGCGTGAACACTACAATCTAGTTGATTATGAACTACTTGATTACTGTGAGTTTGATTCAACTATTGGCCTGTTTGACGAGTACATTGACAAGTATGCCGCAATCAAAAAAACAAGCAAAGGCGCTATGAGACAACTTGCAAAACTATTTCTAAACAACTTATACGGAAAAATGGCATCTAGCACGAACAGCTCTTTCAAAGTTGCGTTTGAAAAAGATGATGGTTCTGTTGGATTTTACGAGGTGAACGAAAATGACAAAAAACCCGGATACATTCCAGTTGGTTCAGCTATCACTAGTTATGCCCGCAACTTTACCATTCGAGCGGCTCAACAAAATTATTACGGAAAGGACAAGCCCGGTTTTATCTACGCCGACACAGACAGTATACACTGTGACCTGCCGCCTGAGCAGTTAAAAGGCATTACAGTGCACCCATCGAATTTCTGCTGTTGGAAGCTAGAATCGAGCTGGGACATCGGCTGGTTTGTGCGCCAAAAGACGTACATTGAGCATGTTGTAGCCGAGGACTTAGAGCCGATAGAGAACCCTTACTACAATATCAAGTGCGCAGGAATGCCAAAAAAGTGCAAAGACCTGTTTGCAGAATCTTTTGACAAAAAAGTTGCAGAGGACATTGAGAACGGCATAAATCCAAGAAATGAGGAACAGACGCTATCCGATTCTAAACTTACGCCAGAAGAGATTGCATTTCTTAGTAAAACAAGAACATTCAAAGATTTTAAGACAGGTTTAACAGTTCCCGGTAAATTGCTTCCAAGAAGAATTAAGGGCGGTGTTTTGCTGGTTGATACTGATTTTACAATGAGGTGATATAATGGCAAGAAAATTTTCAAGTCTTAAAGACCTGTATGCAACTTTATTCTTTGCAGGAAATGCACGTTTTGATTTATACAGTAGTTCTGGTTTAATTCGAGCTGGTTGTAGCTGGCCTGACATTTCCAAGTCGTACAAGGGTGCTCAGGTAGCAACCCTTTGGATTAAAGAACTTGATTTCACTGGTTGCATTATTGATTGTGAGGTGCATTTTAAATGACTATTGAAGAGTTTTATCAGTCCTGCCAGAATTGTGGCTGGAAAACCGAGTTTGAGTTGTGGAGTTTCTTCACGCTCCTGTATCGTGGGCGGTTTGACCCCATGAAGAACCAGTTCAGAAACCTTCATGTGAGCACGTTTGAGGTTCGTAAAGACAAAGTAAGAATCCAAGTGAGGGAGTGTGTGAGATGATTACACTAGAGGAATTTTGGTATGCGTGGTGTGACATTGACGAGCACACAGAAGTAGAACTCAAGTACGATGGTGATGAAGAGTTTATTGCGTTCAGGTTTGGTGAGCGTGATAAGTGGCGGCGATATGATAAAGCTATTGTCAGTGTGTTTTCGGCTATACAGGCTAATCAGGCTAGGGTTACGCAAAACGCATTTGATAAGGTCATGATTATTTTGAAGAGGTGAGTAACATGAAAGACTTGCACAAAATCTGTGACCACTCGTATGACCAGAGAACTGGTGGTTGTGATTATATCAGCTGTAAGTACCACATCAAGCACTATCAGCCTGAACCTGAGGACTGGTTTATCTTCCACAAGGTGACAGCGGTAAACGCTGGCGAGTGCTTACAGCAAGGGGGAACTCAGAATGGGTAATGGGATTATCCCTGATGCAAAAGGAGCGACAGAAGAAAAGCTCAAAAAGAAGCACTTGTTAATCCGTATCCCCGGAGAGAACTATGACAGAAAATGCCTGTCTAAAGATTCCCTCATGTACGTTGCCTATTCTTTGAACAGAGAGTATGTTCATCTGCCTGGTATCAATGATGGTGCAATCAAAGTTTCATCTCTGTCCAATGATATGCTGAGGTCTAAAGTTTTCATGTACCATATTGACACCAATAAGACGTTCACAGCAATAATTGCTGGCTCTGGGTTTACATTGTGGTGCACTAAAGAAAAGGAGAACAAAAAGTGAGCGAAGTTATCGTGTTTGCAATTGCGGCATCCTACTCTATTTATATAACTGTGTGCAGATACAAGTATAAACTTGACAAGTCGGTGTATATTTGTGATGCACTGTTGATTCTTGCGGCTCTGCTGTCATTGAGGTGGTAATATGAAAATCGTTCAGAAAGAAAAGGAAAAGCATTATGAAATATTGGGCACTCTTAAACCAACTGACGTTTGTTGGATTGACAGTGTGCTGTACATGGTGATAAGTGCCCCGGATGAATACGACAACATTAGAGTAATTAAATTGGGCACAGGTGAGCTAGTTTGTTTAAATGATAGAACTAGCGTTGAGTTAGCTGATTGTTTTCTGGTTGTAAACGTATAAAACAAACCCCTCAAGTCGAACCTAACGGAACGGCAAGAGGGGTTTTCTATATCCTGTCTCTGAGGTGCACCAAAGCGCATTGCAGATACGAAACTACATAGCGGACGGTTCATCGCCGTTGCAAAACCCGCCTGTATCGGTGGTACTGTCTCAGAGGGATAAGCACTAATAAGACAGCGCTTTCAAGATAACTTCTTTGCATTGCAAGTTCTTAAACCGGAAAGCGCCACGGTCGAAGAAATATCTCATCTGGTCTGTGAACATCTTGTACGCATTGAGCATAACATAGTTCACTCTATGGTCGTCTGTTGTAACAGCCAGCTTGAACTTGTAAGTCAAGTCTGGTTTATCATCACAGTAAATAACACCTGTGTCTGGGAACTCTCTCAGGCCGTATTCCTTGTTCATATAGCGGATAGTGCCCAAGTAACGAGAAGCGCCAGCGGGACGCTCAATGAATGCAGAGCTGTCGTTCAGGTACACAGCCTGTGTCAAATACACATCGTATGTGTCACCGCTGAATGCACTGTTAAAAGCTGATTCAGCCTGAGCCTTAGAAGCGGCATCGACATATCCCTGTTCGAGTACCCACCCAACGCCACGCAGAAAGTTTACGTTGTCATTCAGTCGTGAGCTGATATTCATTGCAACGTAGTAAGGATTCAACAGGGTAACAGGGTTAGACAGCATATAAACAGGAACATATCGAGATTGAGCGCCTTGACCACGAGCAACAGAAGTGTGGATAGATCGGAACTTCTTTACTTCATCTGCGCAGTAATGATTTGTCTCACTCTGGAACTCGTCCATGAGCATTCTACTTGTATCTGAGAAAAAATGAGAATACTTCTTAATCTGGTCTGCCGCATTGATACTTACAGCATATCCACAGGGAACGCCGTCAAGAAACAATTCATGGTAAATGCCAGCGGCCCTGCGCTGAGAAGTCATTGCGTGTCCCTGATAGAACAGAACGCCGATATCCTTAAAGAATTTGTCAGCGCATCCATCAAGTTCATAGTTGAATCTATATAGCAACATGAACTTCTCTTTGTAGTTGATAAAGCGCTTGACGCAATACCGGTTGAACCAAGTAGTCTTACCGCCAGAACGGTTGGTGGTACACATATAAATCTCTGGCTTGTTGCCGTTCGTGTCCATCAAAGACAGTAGCTTTGTACCGTCATAGAAGTCACCCATTGTCTCAGCTCCTTTTTAGGAATTATTCCTATTTGTTCCACATGGAACATTTTCTCTCTAAAATAATTATATCATACCTACTTCCTTTTTTCAACTACCTATGGTATAATAATTGTAGAAGCTAGACCGGAAAGGGGGTGAGCTTATGAATGCCGTCTATTCCGTTCCAGTGGAAGTAAAACTCGCTCTGGCCTTTATGGTGATTGACGTTTTCACCGGAGTGTTGAAAGCTGTCAAAAACAAAGAGTTGAACTCCACAAAGGCAAGGGAAGGAATTTACAAGAAAGCCAGTTTTATCTTGTTCATTGCGTTCGGCTATCTCGCTGATTATGCTATGGGCTATGTGAACATGGGTTTCAATTTACCTGCCGCCGCAACTATCTGCACTCTGGTTATCATCACGGAAGCTATTTCTGTGCTTGAGAATCTGGGCCAGATTAACCCCGACTTGGTTAAACTGGTTGCACCGTTCCTGTCTGCACTAAACAAGAAAGAAGGTGAGAACAATGGTTGACGTTGAGCTACTGCTTTCTGACAACGGCGGGGTTAGAATTTATCCCACCGAATGGCACAACACTATCTACTTTGGCTATCAGAAGAACGCTAACATTTACCGTCTACACATTGTTCGCTCTAAGGTATGGCAAAACCTTACTGTAAGAGCTTTCTTTCACACAGCAAATAAACAAGACCCGCCAGCACAGCTGTTTGTAGGTGATTACGTAAATGTGCCCGCTTTGATTACCGCTACTACGGTTGGTGGTGTTATCACAATTGAGGGCACTGACGGCATGAAAGCTCTTACCACAGCTGATATCCCTTACGTTGTAAGTGAGAACTCTGGTGTTGAGGACGGCACAACTCCTGAGCCAGCGTCTCCTGCTTGGGTTCAGCTAGTAGCAGAAATCAATGCAGAAGCAGAAGCGGCAAAAGCCGCCGCTAAGATTGCCAATGAATCGGCAATTAAAGCACAGTCTGCTCTGAATGATTTGTTACAGGGTATACGAGATGGTGATTTCGTTGGTCTGCCCGGCCCGGCTGGCCCACAAGGCCCTCAAGGTGTACAAGGCCCGGCTGGCCCGTCTGGCCCGCAAGGCGAGGTTGGCCCGGCTGGCCCTCAAGGCCCGAGAGGTGCACAGGGTGTAAATGGCCCGCAGGGCATCCAAGGCCCGAAAGGTGACCCCGGCCCTAAAGGTGATGTTGGCCCGCAAGGCGAGGTTGGCCCAGTTGGCCCGAGAGGTCTACAGGGTGAGACTGGCCCGCAGGGCATCCAAGGCCCAAAAGGTGACCCCGGCCCTAAAGGTGATGTTGGCCCGCAAGGCATGTTAGGGTTTTTACAGTCCACATCTGAATCAGACCTCAACAATATCAAAACCCCGGGTTTCTATGCACAGTCATATCCCGGAATAAGCAACACGCCGTTTTCTAGTGGTTATCACTACTGGAACATGATGGTTGTTACTGTAACAGGCCATTGGGTGTGGCAGTTGATTTTTCCGACTGAATCATCTAATGTGATTTATGTGCGTGAGTTCACTAACACCCGCTGGGGTGCTTGGCGGCACATCAATACAAGCGCTTGAGAGGTGATATTATGAAAACTAAATCATATTATGTTTTTGACTACACCCTCAACCCTAATGAACAGTTGTCACCTCATTTTAAAGCACACGAGTTTCGCTGTTCTGACTTATCCCGTGTCATTGTGCTAAACAAAGCGCTTCTTGAACTTCTTGAAATTATCCGTAACCACTACAACAAACCTCTTATTATCAACTCAGCATATCGCACAGTAGCTTACAACAGTTCAATTAAAAATTCCAGCCCTAAATCACAGCATGTGTTTGGCAACGCCGCAGATATTAAAATCTCAGGTGTTACGCCATTACAGCTGTACTCGTGGCTTAATTCTAAATACCCTAATTCGCTTGGACTTGGACTGTACAACACCTTTGTCCATGTGGATGTAAGAGAGGGAAAGTCACGATGGGACTACCGAACACAAAAATAACGTTGCTGGTTTGCCAGCAGACAGTTCTACTGTCACCCTGACACTTAAAGACTTGAAAGGAGCAAATTATGGAGCTTGCCGATTTCAATGCCAAGACACAGGAGCTTATCAAGCACTTGGGAGATAACGCAGACCAAGGCGAAGTAACCAACATCTTGGCAGAACTGACCACTGGTTTCAGTGAAGAGGTTGCCGCAAAAGCGACCGCTCTGCGCAGTGTGGATGAACTCACTGCTAAAAATGCGAAGTTGAAAGAAGATAACATGAATCTATTCCTTCGTGTTACTGTTCCCGAGGAACAGTTAAAGCAGGGTGTTCGCCCGGAAGAGGACAAAGACCCTATCAATCGCCTGTTTACCAATGGCCGCCTTAATCTCAAGGGTTAAACATTTTAGAAAGGATAGTGATAAACCATGGCAACTGCTATCGACATTGTGAACGCAGTCATTGAGACTAGTTCCACGCTGAAAGATAACATCCCGCTTGCTACCAATGCCACTCTTCAGGCAACTGGTGGCGCTATCATGCAGTACACTCCCTTTATGAATGAGTTCATCAATGGTCTGGTGAACCGCATTCTGTTTCAGGAAGCGCACAACATGACCTATGACAACCCCCTTCGCATTTTCAAGGGCGTTGATATTCCCTACGGCACTGACGTGCAGGACAGCATTGCGAACCCCGCTGTTGCTACTCCCTACGACAGCTCTGCAATGAGTGACGTTCTGTCTCCTGCTTCTCCTGACGTTAAAACCGTATACTACCGCCGCAACCGGCAGGACAAGTACAAGGTTACTGTCTATGATGCCGTTCTGGCTGGCGCTTTCACCAACGCCGACACCTTCAACAACTTCGTCTCGATGATTCTGAACACCCTTACCAGTGGTGACAACATTGACGAGTTTAAGCTGATGAAGGGTGTCGTTGGTCAGGCTATCAACGATGGCAACATCAACAAAACCTCTCTGACCGCTGGCACTGACCACCGTGCCTTTGCTGAAACCCTTGTCACCGAGCTGCGTGCCAAGTATCTTCAGTTCCAGTTCCCCTCTACCAAGTACAACTGCTATCAGAAGATGGCTAAAGCTAAGGGCATTGAAAACGCAACCCCCCTGACCACTTGGACTTCTCCTGACCGTATCAGCGTTCTGGTTCGTGCTGACGTTGCCGCCTACACTGACGTTGAAGTTCTGGCTAAGGCGTTCAACATGAGCAAGGCTGACTTCCTTGGCCGTCAGGTTATGGTTGACAGCTTTGGTGATACCGGTGATGCCGCTAATACGCTGGCAATCATCGCAGACAACACCTTCCTGCGCACCCACGACAATCGCTTCCAGATGGCCGAAACCCCGTACAATGCAAGCACACTGAGCCGCACCTACTTCCTGCATCACTGGGAGACTATGGCTTGCAGTCCGTTTGCTAATGCGTGGGCATTCACCGAAAAGTAATCTTCATAACGTAACTGCTCCATAATTTTCTCTCTTACGGTAACTGGTTGAGCTTTAGACCAGTGAGGGCGGGACAGGGGCAAGAGAGGTACAAATTATGTTTACACCAACAACTGCTTTAAGGCTACTCGACACTCCACTCGAGAGTGATTACAGAAACACGCTGTGGTTTCCTAATCGAGAAGCACAAACTACCTATTTCTTAGGTAAAACAATTAAGACCTACGAGAACTTCCAGTACATTAAAAAGAATAACACTATTGTTGTGGACGGCGAAGTGGACTTGCTTTATAACTGCAACTACATCATGTACCAGAACAACAACTTTACCAATAAATGGTTCTATGCCTTCATTGATAGAATCGAGTGGGCAAGCAACAGCTCCGTAAGGCTGTACGTAAGCACAGACGTTATCCAAACTTGGTTTTTCGATATCACATACTATGACAGCTATGTTGATAGATGCCACAGTGATACTGATGTTGCCGGAGATAATATCGTGCCTGAGGATTTCAGCGGAACAGGAAACGGTGGGTATTATCAGGTCGGCAGTCAGGATTTGAAACCGGACTGGGTTACTGTGTTTGCAACTACCGATTATACCGGAAACCCGCTTCCACCTACTGACTTAAACGGCCTTATTTCTGGCGCTGGAGCTGTCAGAAAAAAGTATGACAATGCTTCTCTTACAAACTTGCTCAATGGCTATGTCAAAAATGGTACAGCAACAGCCGTCACCAAAATCCAGCAATGGCCCGCAAACCATGATGCAACTATCGCTTATGCAAAACACCCTACACACATTGATGCTAACGGCGTTAGCTATATTCCTGTAAACAAAAAACTTTTGTCTGGTGCTTTCCTTACGGCTTATGCACAGATGATGGGGCAGGAGATTGAGTTCAACCCAGAATATATCACTGGGGCTGACATCAATGGTAAAATAGTTGTTGATGACACGTCCGGTTTAGTCGGATTTATTATCACCAATTACAGCAACACCAACATTGCATCAATGTCAATGGCAGTATCAATCCCTGAAAGCCAATGGGGGTATAACCAGTATAAGAATGACTACAACTTACACAATGCTTCAAACTCTATTTACGTTCAACGTTCAAGACAGAACAGAAACTTAAACTACTACAATAAGGTTATCGATACGGCAACGGGCGCTCTTGATACTGTCGCAAATGCGGCAAGTATGCTGGATGCTAAAGGACTTATAACAAACCCTGTAAGAACAATTGCTGGTGGTGCATCTTCAACTCTCTCTTCGTTCGCTGGCGCTGTAACAAGTGGGTTTGAAGCCAGTCAGTATGCAAGTGGCATTGATGAAATTACACAGGACTTAACTGCTATTTCTGAAAGCTATAATGCACCTGCTACTGGTGGTGTGGCTCAAAGCAACATTTATATAGCTGGCAAAAAGACTGCTTTATCTTATGGGTTCAAAACACCACCTCTCGATATCTTGAAACGGATTGACAAATTTCTAACCGTTTACGGCTACAAACAGAGCGAATACAGAGCAATCAACCTTCATGCAAGAGCAAGCTGGACTTACATCAAAACCAACGGCTTGAATGCCAGCGGTAACTTCCCAGACGATGATATGAACATTATCAAGCGTGCATTCAATAACGGCATATTCTTCTGGGTTTACACTGCAACATACGGAAACTTCGGACAAAACAATGCTATTGTGTAAGGTGGTGATTATATGGCAAACTCAGCGGCAGAAACGCTAAAAGAATTTAAATCTGCGTCAACTGCCAACAATGCCGTTTACGCCACCTTAAAGGTACAGTATACCGGTTCATGGATGGACGATATTCAGCAGATTTCAACAATGTGCGGAGTACCTGTCCAAACGCTATTACAGCTGAACCCTTGGCTTACTTCCAATAACTTTGTTGCCAATAACCACGACTATATAACAATCAAAGTAACTGCTGGTTCGCCCGGAACTGGTGGCAGTAATGCACAAAATAACGTTACTGGTTTTTACAGTACTGGTGAATGGTTTCATCCGCTAGGTGTTGGAAGTTGGTATTGCACTACTGCTTTCAGTGCTTCTCACTCTGCTATTGACCTTACTACTGGAACGGCAGGTCAGGTTGCTGGAAAACCTATCTACGCTGTAAAAGCTGGAACAGTTGTGCAAAGCTACTCTTCTACGTCTTGGGGAAACACTGTTCTTATCAGACACGATGATACAAAAGACGCAGACGGAAACTGTTACTATACACGTTATGCCCACATGGAAAAGATTGGCCCATCTACCGGAACTAAAGTTTCACAAGGTGACCAACTTGGTACAGTAGGCAACACAGGAAACTCTACTGGCGCTCACCTTCACTTCCAGATTTACTTTACTTCTGCAACTCGCACAGACTACACTAACTTTGATGGTGGAAAAGTGAGCCACACTTTTAGTGTAAACCCTAACGACATCAAAGACTTCCCCGGAACACCTTATACGGAAAATCATTACAGCCAAGTTGAGATGCACAAAAGCCCTTACGTTACGGATGCTGATATCAAAGTAATACAGGGTGCGGCATCTGAGGACGGCACTGTTACGGAATCTCAGTTCAACGAAACAGTAAATGGAATCGCTGACAGAATCATTGCCGCAAAGAACGTTGACCCTTCCAGTGAGTTGGCAAAACTTATTAAAGACTTCGTTAAAGCACAGTTAGATGGTATCAAAACAAATGCCGCTGGCTATGCTACTGACATACTCACAACTGGTGATTTCAGCGGAGTTCTTAACAAATTCTGCTCTGACGTTGTAAACAATTCCATCTGGTACGTTGAAAACAAAATCAACAACCTGCTTCAATATGCTATATCCGTTGGACAACAAGCCGCACAGAATGTAATTAACCAAGCAAAATCACAGCTAAAAGACTGGATTGTAGACGTTACTAAGATTGACCGCAACTCTGAACTAGGCGTTCACACTCTGAATCTACTTGATTCTTATGTTGACACTATTGTTGCAAACGGTTGGCAAGCCGTTACTACTGCACTAACAACAGGTGATGTAAAACTAGCCGCTGGTCAATTCTTGGAAGTAACAAAGAGACAGTCAATCGACTATGTTTGTGAACTTGGTTCTCATGCGCTAGCAAATGCAATTACTTCCTACATTGGTTCTCATTCACAAAGCACAGAACTTAACCAGATTGCCGCAGACTTAGTGCCCGGCATCATCAACACTATGTGCCAGTCGATTGGCGGTGTTATGAAAGGCGATATATCTATTGAGCAAGCGGCTAAAAACGTTCTGGTTCAAGTTGTATCAACAGTAGCTACCACAGTTGTTCAAAAATATCTTGTTCCAGTCGTATCTAACTGGGTTGTTACTGGTTTAACTAACCTTGCAATTAATATCGCTGGTTCACAGATAGGCGGGCAAATAGGTGCTGTTATTGCTGGCCCTGTCGGCTATGTTGTCGGCACTCTCGCCACTGCTGGTGTTAGCTGGCTTATCAACTCTATATTCGGTTAAGAGGTGATTCAAATGTACAATTACGATAACGAACTAGCAGACAAAGAAGCATCCCACGCCGCTTACGCTGACTACTACTTTCGTCTTAAATCTCTGGCTTGCACAATGTTTAAGTGGGAAGGACTGCCTGACAGTGTGAATGAACGATATCTCGAATATTGCCTGTTCACCTACGGTAAAGCTGTTTTCTTCAACCACGCAACCCGTGGATATATGTGCCTAAATGGCGCACTTCGTGGAATCAACTTCTACAATGAGCCTATGTATATCAGACCTATCAGCCCTGTGGAAACGTTCCACGAGTACGATATGAAGGACTGTGTGCTTATCAGAAACACCCCCGATATGTACCCGACTTTCCTTACTACTATCCGTTACACACGGGACTTGTACGATATCGACCAGACTATCAAAGTCAACATCGGCGCTCAGAAAACTCCTGTCCTGATTCTTACTGACACAAAGCAAAAACAGACTGCACAGGCTGTATATCAGAAGTACACTGGCAACACTCCTGTTATCTATGGTATGAAAGGCACGTTTGACCCGAACAGTTTCATGGTTCTCCGTACTGATGCACCGTTTGTCGCTGGTCAGTTACAGGATATCAAGATTACGAAGTACAACGAGTACCTGTCTTTCCTTGGTATCGGTATGGCAGACTTCAAACGTGAACGAAGAGTAACTGACGAGGTGGAACAGTTCGACCAACAAGCGAATGCCCTTGCTAACATTGGTCTTTCTCAGCGAAAGCACGCTTGCAAACTTATCAATGATATGTTCGGGCTGAACGTGTCTGTACGACTGGCTAATGAACCTTACATCACTGATGGTGACAAATACAGCAAAAATGCTTCTACTATATCCTATGTACGTGCTCGTGGTGGAGATGATAACGGGGGTGAGGGATAATGGCAACATATACCATTGAACTGGGCAAACTGCTTACTCTCGATGGATTCGACATTGGCATGAAAGATTACCCTCTTCCGTCTTTTCTCCGTTCTGCTGGTGATATGCAGGCGTGGAGAGAAGCACTTAACCAGAAAATCATTAACCATTACTATTTCAATGAAATATGCTGTCTACCGCCTGACAGATTTAAGTTCTTCCTGAACAACACTCTTAACGAGAGAATGCCTTACTTCAATATGCTGTATGATGCTATGGCTGAGAACTGGCAATTCTACACTGGCGGCACTCTCACTGAGGTTATCAAAGCTGACGGCACTAGTTCGGATAATGGTACTAAAACCGGTACTGATGTGCTCGCAAGGTCTGGTATTGATACTACCAACAATGTCAGTACACAAAATAATTCCCATAACGATTACACCCTCAATGTTAATTCTGACACTCCTGCTCAGATGCTAAACATTGAGAGTGATATCGCAAATAACACCTACGCTTCCTCTGCTAACAAAAATAAAAATAATGGAACTAACACAGGAAACAGTAACAGCACAGATACCACCACTTATAACAGCAGAGAAACTACAACACTCGATGAACGCACCACAGCAGACAGACAGCACAATGACAACCGGAACAGAACCGTGTCTGGCTTGAACAACAAGTCATACGCAGAACTGTTCAAAGAATACTCTGAATCTGTACGCAATCTGGATTTAGAGGTTATCGACAGTTTGAAAGATTGCTTCATGGGAATTTTGTAAAGGAGTAAAACTATGGTCAACTTCATTAAGCCTGCTGACAGCAAAATCAAAATCAATGAAGACGTTTCCTACTTGCTGAACGATGCACTGCACGTCAATGCCGTGTTCACTGCTTCCGACATTGTCGAAACAACCAGCCCTGTCCTGCGTGTGAACCTGCCCAATGTTGGCAAGCACGCTGAACTGAATT
>ULWX01050221.1_pt1 | contig 15464 bp, 10 predicted proteins | sample 1960851 | NCBI WGS metagenome assembly ULWX01 (sample SAMEA4835826, study PRJEB28245) | human gut metagenome | biome: gut microbiome; material: fecal sample | place: Denmark | collected 2008 | reverse complement strand
GCGCCTCCGTTTAAACAGGCTGAATTCGACATTATGTACGGAGAAGGCATTTCTCACGAAGGCTGCATTGTTGACCTTGGCGTTGAGCTTGAATTAATTACCAAGAGCGGCGCATGGTATTCATACGGTGATGTACGTTTAGGGCAGGGCAAGGAAAAAGCTAAAGAATATCTGAAAGATAACCCTGAACTTTTGCAGGAAATAGAAAATAAAATCCGTGCCATGACCATTAAACAGGCTGCCCCCGAAGGTGAAACCGAAAGTGCTGCGCAGGAAGAATAATAAATCCTTTGATAACGAAAAGGATGCTTATAATTACGCGCTGACGCTTTTAAATTACCGTGATTACAGCATAGCGGAAATGCAGGAAAAATTAAAAAAGTGTTCCGTATCGGATGCCGACATTAAAGCTGTAACTGATAAGCTGTGCGGATATGGTTTTTTGGATGAAAAGCGCTATGCACTGCGCGTTTATGACAGCTGGCTTGCAAAAAAGTATTACGGCAAGGGTTATTTAAAAAACACTTTGCAAAAGCGCAGCGTTGATGACGAAATAATTAACGAAGTTGCCGGACTTGTTGAAGCAGATGCTGAAATTGAGCGCTGCTGCGCTGCTGCCGACAGCTATATAAAAAAGAAAAAAATAAGCAGTTTTGAAGACGCGATGAAAGTTAAAGCCGGATTAGGAAGGTTTTTATTTGCCAGAGGTTTTTCTGTTGATTTGATAAAGAAAACTATTGCAGAAAAAATAAGTTATTCCGGTGTGGATAATTATGATTAGTGATACAAACTTGACTTTTAGTTAAAATCCATTTAAAATTATATTATCCAATCGTGTTAAGAGATTCAATGTTAACCACGAGGCGACTAGCAGGTTGCCTCATTTTTTTTAGAATTTTACTAAGGAGGTGAGTACCATTTTAGAGTTGTTCATTACAATAGCCGGTGCTGGTGCGGCAGGCGGCATTGTTGGTTATTTTGTCCGCAAAAATGTTGCTGAAAGCAAAATAGCCACTGCCGAAGAAACTGCAATACGCATTATTCAGGATGCCGAGCAGGCCGGTGAAACCAAACGCAAAGAAGCGCTGATGGAAGCTAAAGAAGAAATCCACCGCATGCGCAGCGAAATGGAACGTGAAAATAAAGAACGCCGCAGCGATTTGCAGCGTCAGGAGCGCAGACTCCTGCAAAAAGAAGAAAACCTTGACAGAAAAATTGATTCCTTTGAGAAAAAAGAGGAACATCTGGCTTTAAAAGAAACCAAACTTAACGAAAGCCAGGCCAAGGTGGACGAGTTATACCAAAAACAATTGGGTGAACTGGAAAGATTATCCGGTTTGTCAACCGAAGATGCAAAAAAAGAATTGCTGTTGTCTGTGGAAGAAGAAGTTAAGCATGAATCTGCAATGATGATTAAAGAGCTTGAACAGCAGGCTAAAGATGAAGCGGACAGAAAAGCCCGTGAAATCATTTCCCTTGCTATTCAGCGCTGTGCCGCAGACCATGTTGCCGAAACCACTGTTTCTGTTGTGGCACTGCCGAATGATGAAATGAAAGGCCGCATTATCGGCCGCGAGGGCAGAAACATCAGAACTCTGGAAACACTGACAGGCATAGATCTTATTATAGACGATACTCCGGAAGCGGTTATTATTTCGGGGTTTGACCCTGTAAGGCGTGAAGTTGCACGTATAGCTCTTGAAAAACTCATCAATGACGGGCGTATTCATCCGTCCCGCATTGAAGAAATGGTAGAGAAAGCACAAAAAGAAGTTGAACAGAGAATTAAAGAAGCCGGTGAACAGGCTATGTTCTCGGTTGGGGTGCACGGTTTGCATCCGGAAATGGTTAAACTTTTGGGACGTTTGAAATACCGTACAAGTTACGGACAGAACGTTCTTAACCATTCTGTTGAAGTTGCCCATCTGGCAACAATTATGGCTTCTGAACTTGGTGTAGACGTTAACCTTGCTAAACGTGCGGGTCTTTTGCACGATATCGGCAAAGCAGTTGACCATGAAGTTGAAGGTTCCCATGTTGAACTTGGCGTGGAAATTGCCAAGAAATACCGTGAATCCGACCTTGTTATCAATGCTATTGCAGCCCATCATGGCGATACCGAGCCGAAAAGCGTTGAGGCAGTGCTCATTTCGGCATGCGATGCCGTATCGGCAGCACGCCCGGGTGCACGCAGGGAAACTTTGGAAAGCTATTTGAAACGATTGACCCGATTGGAAGAAATTTCTGAATCGTTCGATGGCGTTGAAAAATGTTATGCCGTACAGGCCGGCAGGGAAATCCGCATCATGGTTAAACCCGAACAGGTTGATGATGCTTCGGCAATACTTTTAGCGCGTGATGTTGCCAAAAAGATTGAAGCCGAGATGGAATATCCCGGTCAGATAAAAGTAGTTATCATCCGCGAAACGCGCGCAGTTGACTACGCAAAATAATTTTGAATATAAAAAACGCTCCGTTAAGGGGCGTTTTTGTTTTATATAAACATTCTTTCACGAAATATTTACAAAAATAAAGTTTTTCAAAGGGAAAACATTTGTTTTTAAACTCACTTTAATGTATAATATACGGTAGAGTAAGTGTACGGTTAATACTTGCGTTAATCTGTGTGATACTTGATCGGAAAATAAATAATTTGGAGGTGTATTTTTTTTGAGTAAAACACAACATAAAGTAAATATTATTCCGCTCGGAGGACTCGGCGAAATCGGCAAGAACATGACGGCTTTCCGTTATGGCGATGATATTATACTTGTCGATGCCGGTTTAATGTTCCCTGAGGAGGATATGCTTGGAATAGATTTGGTTATTCCTGATATAACTTATCTTTTGGAAAACAAAGATAAGGTTAGGGCGATTTTTTTAACTCACGGCCATGAAGACCATATCGGTGCTTTGCCGTATGTTATGAAGCAGATTAATGTGCCTGTTTACGGCACCGCTCTTACTTTGGGTATTTTGCAGGGACGCTTAAAAGAAAACGGCGTAAGTGCTGATAACTGCCATGTAATCAAGCCTGGGGATAAAATATCTGCCGGTGCTTTTAAGCTTGGTTTCATGCGTGTCAACCACAGCATTCCTGATGCAATAGCACTGGCTATCCGTACTCCTGTCGGACTTATTATTCACACCGGCGACTTTAAATTTGACCAGACGCCGGTTGACGGGCAGGTTACGGAATTTAACCGCTTTGCTGAATACGGCGATGAGGGCGTGCTTTTGCTTATGGCAGACAGCACCAATGCCGAACGCCCGGGCTATACCCCAAGTGAAAAAATGGTAGGCCAGACTTTCGACGATGAGTTCCGCTATGCTAAAAACCGTATTATCGTGGCAACTTTCTCGTCCAATGTTCACCGCATTCAGCAGATTGTTGACAGTGCTGTAAGATATAAACGCAAAGTTGCCGTTATCGGACGCAGCATGGTAAATGTTGTTAATATTTCCATTGAACTGGGTTATTTGAAAGTGCCTGAAGGCGTACTGATTGATGTTGATGAAACATCTAACTACCAGCCCAGCCAGATTGTAATTATTACTACCGGCAGCCAGGGCGAACCTATGTCTGCCTTAACCCGTATGGCCAATAACGACCATAAAAAGGTTGAAATTCTTCCGGGCGATACCGTTATTATTTCGGCAACGCCTATTCCCGGCAACGAAAAACTCGTATCACGCACAATTGATAACCTTTATAAACTCGGTGCCGACGTTATTTACGAAAAAAGCAACGGCGTACATGTTTCCGGCCATGCCAGCCAGGAAGAAATTAAAATGATGCACAATCTTGTGCGCCCGAAATTCTTTATGCCTGTGCACGGTGAATACCGCCATCTGGTTAAACATGCACAGCTTGCCCAGTCACTGGGGATGCCGCGCGAAAATATCGTTATCGGCGAAAACGGCGCTGTAATTGAACTTACGCGCAACAGCATAGGTATTTCCGGCCGTGTTCCTGCCGGTAAAATTCTGGTAGACGGCCTTGGCGTGGGTGATGTTGGCAATATCGTACTGCGTGACCGCCGCCAGCTTTCGCAGGACGGCATTATGATTGTTGTTGTAACAATCGAAAAAAATACCTGCAATATTGTTTCCGGCCCTGATATTGTTTCCCGTGGTTTTGTGTATGTGCGCGAAGCCGAAGACCTTATGGAAACAGCCAAAGAAAAAGTGGAACAGGCACTTGATAAATGTGCCGAAAATAATGTAACGGAGTGGAGTGTTCTTAAAGGCGCTATCCGCGACAGCCTTGGGCGCTTTTTGTATGAAAGAACACGCCGCCGCCCGATGATTTTACCGATTATTATGGAAGTTTGATTAAATAAAGAGGTGCCAGCAGTTGCCAAGATATAAAAAAGTTGCAGATGAACAAAAGAATAAAAGCCGCAAAAGAAAAATTGCAGGCATTTTTATGCTTTTGGCAGGGCTGCTTGTTGCGGCGTCGGATATTGGCGTTACAAGCAGCTTCTGGTCGGAAATGTCTGCATATTTACTGGGGCTGGGAGCATTTCTGGTTCCGCTTGCCTTTATTATCTGCGGCATTTACCTGCTGGCTTTTTCCGGGCGTTTCAGTATTTCGGGCCGCGTGGCTGCGTTTGTTTTGCTGCTTATATGCTTTTTAGGCCTTGCACATCATCTTTTTACTCCTGCCGGTCAGGAACTGGATTTATATTCATTCCCGGAAGGCGGAGGTTTTATTGGTGGTATAATTTTATGGACTTTGCGTAAAATTGCCGGTACAGCCGGAGCGCTGATTATTTTGGTTGTGCTTGGTTTGGCAAGCGTACTTTTGTTGAGCAGGATTTCCTTACAGCTTTTGTTTGTAAAAATTAAAAATTCCTTTTCCGGCATCAGTAAAAGAGAAAATAAAAAAGATGTACGCAGAACTGAATATTCTCAGCCTGTAAAGCAAAAAAATATTACAGTTTCTAAAGAAAATACTTTTAATCCTTACCGTGACGGAGAATTTTCCGAATTTACAGAAGGGCTTGAAAAACCAGGCGCTTTTAAAAGAATTTTCGGAAAAACCAAAAAGCCTTCAATCAGCGAACACCTTGTAAATTACCGCAGCGAAGCCTATGAAGACGATGCTTACAATGCTTATTTGCAGGATGATGAGCAAAAACAGGAAAATATTACGCAAGCAACGCAGGCGTTTTTTGCCGCTCCGGAAGAATTTGCGGCTGAAAAACCTGCCGTTAAACAGGAAAGCAAACCTGTTTTGGAAAAATTTGTTAAACCTGAGCAGGATATGGCGCCTGCCGGCAGTTTTTTAAACCCGTACAGACAGAAAGCAATTGATTTTTCGGATGAAGAAATACCTTCTGAAAAGATATTTGCAAAACCTGAAACCAAAGATGATTTTACTTTAAATAAACCGCTTAATATTGCTGACAGTGCTGATCTGGTTAAAGAAAAATCAGAGGAGCAGGCAGCTGTTAAAACGGAAGAAGAAGCCGAACCTTTCGAAAGAGATAACGCTCCCGGGTATAAATTCCCGCCGTTATCTTTACTTAATACGCCGACTGTTACCAAAGACCATAACCTTGAAGAAGGAATACGCCATCAATGCGGTATTCTTGAACAGACTTTATCTGATTTTAAGGTAAGAGCTTCTGTTGTTGCCGTTACGCGCGGGCCTTCTGTAACAAGGTTCGAGCTTGAACCGGCACCCGGCGTAAAAGTAAGCTCGGTAGTTAATCTTGCAGATGATATTGCGTTAAAACTTGCCGCCCCCGGCGTACGCATTGAAGCGCCAATACCGGGCAAGGCCGCAATAGGCATTGAAGTGCCTAACCTGAAGAACGATACGGTATTTTTTAAAGAAGTTGTTGACTGCGAAGCCGTTAAAAATTCTTCCGGCAAGCTGGCTATTGGATTGGGCAAGGATATAAGCGGCAACATTATTACTGCCGATTTGAGCAAAATGCCGCATTTGCTGGTTGCAGGCTCAACCGGTTCCGGCAAGTCGGTATGTATCAACACAATTATAGCAGGCTTGCTGTACAAGTATTCTCCAGATTATGTAAAACTTATTCTTGTTGACCCGAAAGTTGTTGAGCTTTCTAATTATAACGGCATACCGCATCTTTTAACGCCGGTTGTTACCGACAGCAAAAAGGCAGCTTCTGCCCTGCACTGGGCAGTTGCCGAAATGGAGCGCAGGTATAAGGCGTTTGCCGAAAGCCATGTACGCGACATCAGCAGCTTTAATGAGCATGCAGAAGAAAAAATGCCGTTTATTGTTATCATTATCGACGAACTTGCAGATTTGATGATGGTTGCCAAGGTTGACGTGGAAGATGCAATTCTCCGCCTTGCGCAAAAGGCAAGGGCTGCCGGAATACATCTTATACTGGCAACACAGCGTCCTTCAGTAGACGTTATTACCGGCATAGTAAAAGCCAATATTCCGTCGCGTATTGCGTTTGCCGTTTCTTCGCAGACCGATTCGCGTACTATTTTGGATATGGGCGGTGCCGAAAAACTGCTTGGCAAGGGCGATATGCTCTTTTATCCTATTGGCATTAACAAGCCGGTAAGGGTACAGGGAGCTTTTGTAAGTGATGATGAGCTCAACCGTGTTGTTGATTTTATAAAAGAGCAGGCTATTCCTGTTGAATACAGCAGTGAAGTAACGGAACAGGCATTGGAAAGTGATAAGAACGCTGCCGGACAGACGGCAGGATTTGACAACGAGCGCGACGAATTATTTGAAGATGCAGTAAGGCTTGTTATGGATACAGGGCAGGCATCTTCGTCCATGCTGCAGCGTAAATTCCGTATTGGTTATACAAGGGCAGCAAGGCTTGTGGACTGCATGGAAGATTTGGGCATTATCAGCCACGCTGCCGGCAGTAAACCGCGCGAACTTATTATGCCTAAAGCCGTAATAGAAGATAAATTTTTTACAACTAATAATTAAATGGAGGAAACGGTTATGGATATGGATAATGTCAGTAAAATGCTTAAAGAAGCACGTCTGGCCAAAGGGTTGTCGCTGGAAGAGGCAGAAGCGGCTACCAGTATCCGTAAACTTTACCTGGATGCGGTAGAAGAAGGCGAATTTGACAAAATTCCCGGTGATGTTTTTACCAAAGGCATTATCCGCACTTACGGTAATTTTTTGGGGCTTAACGGGCCGGACCTCGTCAACATTTATAAAGCACAGAACAGCGGCCTTACCAAGGAAGCGGTAGCACCCAAGCCTATCAGAATGGTTGAAAAAATCAGTATTTCTCCCCAGATAAAGCCGGAAAGGGTATCCTCCGGCAATTGGCTGAGTTATATTGTGGTATTGGCTTTGGTTATCGTTGTTGCAGGCGGCATAGCCTGGTTTATGAATACCGATTCTTCGCAGAATCTGGTATCGGAACCCGCCGCAGTGGAAAACAGCGTGCCTGCCGAAGAAAAAGCAGCGCCCAAACCGGTGTATGATGGCGTTAACCTTGCTTTAAAATGCGTAACTGACCGCTGCTGGATGGAAGTAACTGCCGATGGCGAGATTGTTTTCAGCGGCATAATGGAAGCAGGCCAGCAGCAGTCTTTTAAGGCCAAAGAAAATATCAGTGTGCATTACGGCAATATCGGCGCCATGGAAATAACAGTTAACGGAGAAACTCTGCCTAAAGACCCGGAAGTCGGTTCAGTTGTAAGAACATATAAAAAATAATTTTGGAGGGCTTTCATAAATAATGAAAGATTTTCTGCCAATTTCAATAGAAGAAATTAAAGAACGCGGTTGGGAACAGTTGGATTTTTTGTTTGTAAGCGGCGATGCTTATGTGGACCATCCATCCTTTGGCCCTGCCGTTATTTGCCGTGTACTTGAAGCGCAGGGGTACAAGGTTGCTCTTTTGTGCCAGCCCGACTGGCGCAAACCGGAAAACTTTGTCGTTTTAGGCAAACCGCGCCTTGCGGTGCTTATTTCAGGCGGCAATCTTGATTCCATGCTCTGCCATTATACGGCGGCAAAAAAAGAACGCAAAAAAGATAATTACACGCCGGGCGGCGAAATGGGTAAACGCCCTGACCACGCAACGGTTGTATATTCACAGCAAATAAAAAAACTCTGGCCTGATATGCCGGTTATTATAGGCGGCATTGAAGCAAGCCTGAGGCGCTTTGCGCATTATGATTATTGGGAAGGCAAACTTCTGCCGTCTATTCTGGCAGACAGCCATGCCGACCTTTTAATTTACGGCATGGGCGAAAAGCAGATTACGGAAGCTGCCGACTATTTAAGCGGCGGTGCTTCCATGCAGGATATGCACTATATCCGCGGAACGGCGTATCTAACTGATTCGCTGGAAGGTATTGATGACTATGTGGAAATACCTTCTTATGAAGCGTGCCTTAAAAACAAAAAGCTGTTTGCCAAAGCGCATTACCTGCAAAGCAAAGAGCAGGACCCGTTTTACGGTAAAACAGTGGTGCAGAAAAACGGCAGTAAATACCTTGTCCAAAATCCTGCGACGTATCCGCTTACACAGCAGGAAATGGACGCCATTTACGACCTTGATTACCAGCGTACCTATCATCCGAGCTATGAAGCTTTGGGCGGAGTTCCGGCTATTGAAGAAGTACGTTTCAGCATTATCAGCTGTCGCGGCTGTTTTGGTAGTTGTTCATTCTGCGCCATTCACAGCCATCAGGGGCGTATTATCCAGTCAAGAAGCCATGAATCAATTTTAAAAGAAGCAAAAATTATTGCGGCCATGCCTGATTTTAAGGGCTATATTCATGATGTTGGCGGGCCTACAGCTAATTTCCGGCATTCGGCATGCGCCAAACAGCTTAAAGTTGGAGCCTGCCGTGACAGGCAGTGCCTTTTCCCGAAACCGTGCCCGAATTTAGACAGCAGCCACAGTGATTATATAGAGCTTTTGCGTAAAATAAGGGCTATTCCCGGCATAAAAAAAGTTTTCATCCGTTCCGGCATCCGTTATGATTATTTGCTGGAAGAAAAAACGGGGGAATTTTTGGACGAACTTTGCCGTTACCATGTAAGCGGCCAGTTAAAAATAGCTCCGGAGCATGTAGCGCCGCGCGCCCTGAAAAATATGGGCAAGCCGGGTAAAGAAGTTTATCTGAAATTCATGCGTGCCTTTTCTAAAAAGAACAAAGAAATCGGTTTAAAACAATTTTTAGTGCCGTATTTCATTTCCAGCCATCCGGGCTGCACGCTTGATGACGCAATAGAGCTTGCGGAATTTTTGCGTGATATAGGCCACCAGCCGGAACAGGTGCAGGATTTCATTCCGACGCCTGGCAGCCTTTCAACTGCTATGTATTATTCCGGCTGCAACCCGGAAACCGGGCGCGAAATCTTTGTAGCACGCAACCCGCATGAAAAAGCAATGCAAAGGGCATTAATGCAGTATAAAAATCCGCGTAACCGTATGCTTGTTAAAGAGGCTTTGCTTAAAGCAGGCCGCAATGATCTTATCGGCAGCGGAGATAAATGCCTGCTGAAAATAAATACCGGCTATAAAGCTAAGCCTGCCGGTAAAAACAGCAGAAGCAAAACTAAAAAAAGATGAGGAATTTTATGGCTTTAAAAAGGCTTGTAACGGCCTGTTTAGCTTTTATTTCAGTAATTTGTATTGCAGGCTGTTCTTTTTTTGATGATGTTGTACATTTAAAAAATAATAACGAAGCAATTCTTGCATCAGACCAGAACAGAATGCTGCTTCAGGCGCTGGCAGAAGAATATAATGCTTCCCAAAGCAAATATAAAGTCTGGTTTGCAGAAGAAAATGCCGGAAAAGGGCAGAAGCAGCCCGATATTTATTTGCTGGAATTCAGCAAACTGGTAAATTTAGAGCAGCAGAATAAACTGTTCAAATTTGAAATACCAGAAACTGCAATATTGCCGGAAGCATTTAAAAGTTCAAACGGCTGCTGGTACGGTGTTTTTTATGACCCGGCAGTTCTTTTGGTAAACCAGAATTTTGCCCGCCGTGCCGGTCAGGAAAACATACGTACCTGGGAAGATTTATTGAAAATCCGCGGTATCCGTATTGCGCTTGAAAATTTAAGCGATACGGAAAGTACGCGCAGCTTTTTATATGCCTTTGCCAGCCATTGGGGCGAAGATAATGCTTTGGGTTATTTGCGTGAGCTTCATAAAAATATTCCCCAGTATGCAAAATTTCCGTTTACCTCAATAAGAATGGCAGCAACCGGCGATGCTGATATTGCTATAACCCGCAGCAGTTTTATTTTCCAATATCTTGAAAATTCTTTTCCTGCTTATGTTGCAAAACCGGTAGAAGGTACGCCGGTAAATCTTTATGGCGTCGCCATTGCCGCTGAAAGCGGGGAGAATCTGGCAGCACAGGATTTTTGCCGCTGGCTTTTAACGGAAAAAGAAATTAAGCGTATTTTGCTGCAGCAGAATACAGGGCTCGAAACTTTAATGGATGATAAGACAGATACGCAAAAACTGTGGCTGAACACAGCATATTTACAGCAGGAAAAAGCTGATAAACTTATAAACAAATGGCTTGAAACCGTACGGTTTGAAAATTAAAGCGGAGGATATACAGTGAAAATAGGTGTAGTAAGCTTGGGCTGCCCTAAAAATCTGGTCGATTCTGAAACCATGTTAGGGCTGATTCACGAAGAAAAATATGAAATTACCAATGACCCGTCAGAAGCGGAAATAATTATAGTAAATACCTGCGGATTTATCGAATCTGCCAAAGAAGAATCTATTAATACCATTTTGCAGATGGCAGAATATAAAAAATCCGGCAGCTGCAAATATATTATTGTAACCGGCTGCTTAAGCCAGCGTTATGCCGAAGAACTTTTTAACGAACTGCCCGAGGCAGATGCCATTGCCGGCGTAGAAGTATATGACGAAATAGGCAGCATTATAAAACGTGTTATGAACGGCGAACGCTTTATAATGCTTGAACGCAGCAAACCAGATGTTATATATACCAGCAAAGAAACTTTTCTGCCGCGTATTTTAACAACTCCTTCATATACGGCTTATTTAAAAATTGCCGAAGGCTGCGATAATTGCTGCTCTTATTGCGCAATACCGAAAATCCGTGGGCCATACCGCAGCAAGCCAATGGAACAGGTGCTTAAAGAAGCAAAAGCACTGGCCGCTAACGGCGTAAAAGAGCTGATTATAGTAGCACAGGACACAACCCGCTATGGCGAGGATTTACCGGGAGGCAAACTGCTTTTAGCCGATTTATTAAAAGAGTTAAATAAAATTGAAAGCTTGAAATGGATTCGGGTAATGTATTGTTACCCCAATAATTTTACGGATGAGCTTATAGAAACCTTTGCATCTTTGGACAAAGTATGCAAATATGTTGATTTGCCGCTGCAACATGCAAGCAACAGGCTGCTGGCCTCTATGAACAGATATGATACTAAAGAAGAAGTGGAAACCCTTCTTGCAAAACTGCGCAAACGCATTCCCGGAATTGTTATAAGAACCACGTTTATAGTTGGTTTCCCCGGTGAAACGGATGCCGATTTTGAGGAATTAAAAGATTTTGTAGAACGGCAGCGTTTTGAAAATGCCGGTGTTTTTGCCTATTCACAAGAGGACGGAACTGTTGCAGGCGCTATGCCCAACCAGATTCCGGATGAAATAAAACAAGAACGCTACCATGAATTAATGGCTTTGCAGGCACAGATTTCCGAAGGAATTCATAAGGATACCGAAGGACAGACTCTTGAAGTTCTGGTTGAAGGCATTGAAGAAGACGGTTCGGGCCTGCATTACGGGCGTTCCTATCGTGAAGCTCCCGATATCGACGGGCTGGTATTTATTGAAAATCCGGGCGATATTAAACCCGGCTGTTTTGTAAAGGTTAATATTCTGCAAGGCTTCACTTACGAATCTGTAGGCGAAAGAATATAAACTCAAGGGGGAAGGACCATGAAAGTTGAAGTTATCAATACTGGTACAGAGCTTTTGCTGGGTGAAATTTTAAATACGAATTTTCAGTATTTATCCAGACAGCTGAATAAACTGGGTTTTGATGTACTTTATCAGACTACTGTCGGCGATAATGCCGGACGCTTAAAAGATGTGTTTAAAAATGCTCTGGAGCGTGCTGACATTATTATTACTACCGGCGGCCTTGGCCCTACCCGCGGCGATATTACCAAAGAAGTTTTATGCGAAACGCTTAATTTAGGCACTTATCTTGACCTGGACACATGGAACCGCATTAATAATTATTTTTGCAAAAGAGGGCTGTGCATGTCCGGCAATAACGAAAAGCAGGCCATGATACCAGTGGGCGCCGAAATTTTAACTAACAAAGTTGGTACTGCTCCCGGGCTGGCCATCAGGCATGAAGGCAAACTGATTGTGCTTTTGCCCGGCCCGCCTTCTGAAATGCAGCACGTATATGAAAAGCAGCTGGAACCTTTTTTGATAAACCATTTTACCAAACAGGGAATTATTTATTCGCATATTATCAGGCTGCGCGGCATTGGCGAAAGCGCCGTTGCCGAAAAGCTGGACGATATTATAACTTCACAAACCAATCCTACCATTGCTATTTATGCCCGCAGGGGAGAAATAATTATCCGCATTACCGCAAAATGTATGGAAGTTAACGAAGCCAAAACCTTAATTGCTGCAATGGAAGCTCTGGTAAATACCAGATTAAAGCAGTATATCTACGGTACGGATGACGAAACACTTGCTTCTTATCTTGGCAAGGAACTGTTAAGAACAGAAAGCACAATAGCTTTTGCCGAATCCTGCACAGGCGGCCTTGCCAGCAGCCTTGTAACGGATGTTCCGGGCAGCAGTGAATACCTTTTGGGCAGTACCGTTACTTACAGCAACATGGCTAAACATAAACTGATAAATGTATCGGAAGAAAGCCTTGAAGCCTATGGCGCAGTCAGCTGGCAGGTTGCCTGCGAAATGGCTCAGGGCGTGCGTGAACTGTTCGGCACAACTTATGGTGTTGGCATAACAGGCATAGCAGGCCCGGGCGGAGCAACAGAAGATAAGCCTGTCGGGCTTGTATATATGGCCGTTGCCGATGCTGACGGCGTAAAATGGGCCAAACATGTTTTTGGAGGTACACGTACCGATAATAAAATGCGCAGTGCATTAACCGCGATTTCGATGGTTATTGACAGAATAAAGGAAAAAGAAACGGAGAATAAAGACAAATGACAACAAATCAAAAAGAGATGTTCGGCAGCCTGCTGCTGGATAAAAAAATAGTTACAGCTTTAACAGACATGGGCTTTGAAGAACCCTCACCGATACAGGAGCAAACCATTCCGCTGGTTCTGGATGGCTACGACGTTATCGGTCAGGCGCAGACCGGTACCGGTAAAACTGCTGCTTTTGGCATTCCGCTGGTTCAAAGTATTACCGACCATAAGCATATTCAGGCGCTTATTATGACGCCGACCCGCGAACTTGCCATTCAGGTTGCCGAAGAAGTAGGTAAAATCGGCCGTACTTCGCGTATTAAGGCTCTGCCTGTTTACGGCGGCCAGCCTATCGAAAGACAGATTCGTGCCTTAAAAAGCGGAGTGCAGATTGTAATAGGCACTCCGGGACGTTTAATTGACCATATTAACCGCAATACCATTAAACTTGACCATATTAAGTTCTTGGTACTGGACGAAGCTGATGAAATGCTTGATATGGGCTTTGTTGACGATATGGAAGAAATTATGCGCAACCTGCCTGCAGAAAGGCAGACGCTGCTGTTTTCCGCAACCATGCCGCGCCCGATTTTAAGCCTTACCAAAAAATACATGAAAGCTCCTAAAAATGTTACTGTCAGCAAGGAGGAACTGACAGTACCTTTGATTGAGCAGTATTATTTTGAAACCAAAGACAAGGTAGAAGGCCTGTGCCGTTTACTCGATGCTGAAATTGACGGCAAAATTATTATTTTCTGCCGTACCAAAAAAGGCGTTGATGATTTGGCAATTGCACTTGCCAGCCGCGGTTATATGGCAGAAGGCCTGCACGGCGATTTAAGCCAGACCCAGCGTGACCGTGTTATGAAGAAATTCCGCGAAGGCACGGCAGACATTTTGATTGCAACCGACGTTGCGGCACGTGGCATTGATATTGATAATATTACCCATGTTATTAATTTTGATATTCCGCAGGACCCTGAAAGTTATGTACACCGCATTGGACGTACAGGCAGGGCAGGCAATACCGGTACTGCCATGACCTTTATTACCCCGCGTGAATTCAGGCAGCTTAAACTTATCGAACGCGCAGCAAATACCAAAATTATGCGCCGTCAGCTGCCTACAACGGCCAACGTTGTTGAACGCCAGCGCGAAATTATTATTTCCCGCATGCAGGCGGTTTTGGAACTTAACCATTACCATGATTATATGCCTATTGCGGAAACACTGTTGCAGGACTATGCTTCAGAAGACATTATTGCCGCTGCCTTAAAATTAATGCAGGAAGGCAATAAAGCGCTTGAAGCGCCGAAAGAAGAAGGCTTGTCCAAAGATTTAACCAATACCGGCGGACGCCCAGGCATGGTGCGTTTCTTTATGAATATCGGCCGCAGCCAGAAAATAAGCGTGCAGGATATTGTGCGTACCATTGCTATTGAAGCCGATATACCGGCCAAAGATATTGGCAAAATTAATATTTACGATAAATTTACGTTTGTTGAAGTGCCGGAAGATGTTGCCGAAAAAGTGCTTGGCGTAATGCACCGCAACACCATCAAAGGCTATAAAGTTAATGTTGAGCCGGCACGCAGCCGTCAGTAAAATTTTGTTTATGAAATAGAGCAGGCAGAAATACTGTCTGCTCTTTGAGGTATAATTATGCGTGAAATTAAAGGTAATATAAAAGGCATACGCGACAGCGTTATAGCAGAACTGCAGAAACTGTACGATATGCAGTCGCCGCAGCTTGTTTCTCAGGAGCTTGCTGTTAAGCTTGCGGATATTACAGAGTATATAAACAGGGAAATTTCCGTTTATATTACACGCAGCGGCCAGATTATAGAAATTGCAGTAGGCGATAATGCTACTGTGGAATTGCCTTCTTTCAGCGGCAGGCGCGGAGCCGGACGCCTTAGCGGTATACGCTGCATACATACGCATCCGGGCGGCAACCCGTATTTAAGCGGCGTTGATATTTCCGCTTTAAAAAATAATAAATATGATGCCATGGTTGCCATTGGCGTCCTTTCTCCGGATTTTACCAAATCTGAACTGACTTTCGGGCTGATAACCGGCATAGACAGCAATGAAAATTACACTGCTGAATGTTACGGCCCGTATAGTATAGAAGACGCTGAAAACATTAACTTTGTTAATACCGTAAGCACGATAGAGCGTATACTCGATAAGCAGACCGGAACTGCCTCTTTGCAGGTTATGTCTGAAAGAGCCATTTTAATTGGTATGGAGTGGGGGAGAAACGATTCGCTGTGGACAGTTGACGA
>ULWX01007501.1_pt1 | contig 15487 bp, 15 predicted proteins | sample 1960851 | NCBI WGS metagenome assembly ULWX01 (sample SAMEA4835826, study PRJEB28245) | human gut metagenome | biome: gut microbiome; material: fecal sample | place: Denmark | collected 2008 | reverse complement strand
CCGCCGCCGTTCGAGCCGGAACCGCGGCTCATCCGTCCGAGCACATAGCCTGTGAACATGCCGGAACTGCTGCTCCGGCGCAGGGGCGGCGGGGGTGGCCGAAATCCGCCCGGGCCGCCAAAGCTTCCTCCGCCGGAATAACCGCCCCGGCTTCCGGAACCTCCGAAGCCGCCGCCCATTCGTCCGGCTGAACCGCGACTGCCGCCGCCAAAGGAGCCGCGGCTTCCTCCGCCGCCGCCAGCTCCACCACCTCGGCCCATAAAAATCACCTCCACAGATTGCAGGATACATCATATGAATTGATTATATAAACACTCCGGCAAAGAAGCAAGCACGATTCTGTAAACAGTCTGCGCAAATACGGAGATTTTAAGCCGGCTTTGCGGCACATTTTCCCGTTTGGTGCAATACGGGCCTGCCGTTTCCCCGGCAGGCCCGTACGTATGTATGTTTGGGTGTTTTTCTGACGCGCACAGCGCGGCAAACGTCAGCTCTTGAAATTTTCCTGCTCGATCCGCAGGATATCCGCAACTTTGACCGTGGAGGGACTGTCCACAAATTCAAGGCTGATCCATTCGCCGACCACTTTTTTTGCAAGCTCCGGGCCGATAATTCTCGCGCCCAGGCACAGTACATTGCCGTTGTTGCTCAGAATGGACCGTTCCGCAGAGTAGTTGTCATGGCACACAGCGGCGCGAATGCCTCTGCACTTGTTGGCCGCCATACACATTCCGATCCCCGTACCGCAGATCAGGATCCCTCTGTCCTGATAGCCGCTTTCGATCACCTTGTTGCAAACCGTCTGGGCAATGGTCGGATACAGCGTCTGATCGCTTTCGCTGCTGCAGCCCACGTCCTCTACCGAAACGCCTTTTTTGTGAAGAAAATCAATCACGATGTTCTTCAACGCAACGCCTGCATTGTCACAGCCAATCACAATATTTCTCATCGCCATTCCTCCTTAAAGCATCGCCTGTATGCCGTCCGCCATCGCGTTCAACAGCAGGCAGCAGGACGCGGCGCCGGCGTCAAGGACGCCTTTCGACCGCTCTCCAAGGCGGGCCGCCCGGCCATACTGCGCGACCAGGTCCATGGTGGAATCCCGGCCGGACACGGCTGCCGCTTTCATGTCGTCGAGGGCGTCGCTGAAGGTCTTCCCGTCCGTCTGTGCCTGCTTCAGGGCATCCAGCGCCGGGCTCAGGGTGTCCACCAATGTCTTGTCTCCGACCCGGGCGTCCACGATTTCAAGCAGTCCGTTCATGCCGTGCTCCAGCATACCGATCAGTTCCGGCAGGCCAATTTCCGCGCAGCCTTCCCCGGCGTCGGACATCTCCATAAAAATCGTACCGTAGATCGGCCCCATGGATCCGCCAATCTGGGAAAACAAGACCGTGCCCAGTTCGCCGATTCCTTCGGTAAAGCTCAATTCCTGCGTTCCGAACTGATCCCAAAACATCGTGAAGCCCTTATTCATATTCATTCCATGGTCGCCATCGCCAATCAGTCCGTCAATATCGCCCAGATATGCCTTGTTTTCCTGAATGCTGCGCACCATTTTTTCCAGTATCGGCTTTCCGTTGCCGTTCAAAAACTTATCCATCTGATATTTCACCTCAGAATTGCTTCAGTCCCATGGTTTCGACCGGCATGTCCAGCAGCGGTTTGAGCTCGTCGTCCAGCTTCATTGCGCTGAACGTCGCGCCGGACATTTCCAGGGAAGTAAAGTAATTGCCCACATAGCTGCGGTAGACTTTGATACCGCGCTCGGCCAGAAGCTTGTCGATCTCGTTGTACAAAACATAAAGCTCCATTACCGGCGTCGCGCCCAGACCCGACACGAGGACCGCGACCTCGTCGCCCGCCTGGAAGGGCAGATCGGGCAGCACAATATCGCACATCCGCTTTGCCATCTGCGCCGCGCTTTCGATCGGGAGCACGTCAATTCCCTTTTCTCCGTGATGTCCGATCCCGACCTCCATCGTGCCTTCTTCGATCTGGAAGTTGGGGTGCCCGACCGCGGGCAGCGTGCAGGGCGTCAGGCCGATTCCAACGCTTCTGGTGTTGTCGATCGCTTTCTGTGCCGCAGCAATGACCTCATCCAAGGAAGCCCCGGAAGCCGCTTTTGCCCCGCCGATTTTCCACATGAAAATTTCGCCGGCGACGCCGCGGCGTTTTTCGCGCTGATCCTTGGGCGCCGAGGGGACGTCGTCATTGGCGACGACGGTTTTGATCTCGATGCCCTCTTTCTTTGCCATGCGCGCGGCCATTTTTACGTTCATGTTGTCGCCGGAATAGTTCCCGTAAAGGCAGGCGACGCCCTTTCCGGCGTTGGCAGCGCGGAAAGCGTCCAGAAACGCTGCTGCCGTCGGCGATGAAAAGATCTCACCGACTGCCACCGCGTCCACCATGTTTTTCCCGACATACCCGACAAACGCGGGCTTATGTCCGGATCCGCCTCCCGTAACGATGCCAACGCGGTCCTGGGGCGTCTCTACCGCCCGGACGACCCGCGGGTTCTCCGTGGGCGCAACGATATGCGGATTGGACTTCAAAAAGCCTTCCAGCATTTCCTCAACAATATGATCAGGGTCATTTAAGATTCGCTGCATCAGTCTATCTCCTTTCTGCATCTGTACCCGCCGGAACGGGAAATCCGGCATTCCGGCGGGTACGCAAATCATGGTTTTTCAGTGGCTGGGCATGCGGAAGCGGTCATATCTGAGACCGGACAAATCTGCCGCAGGCTCCTCATCCATGGCCATCTGCGCCAGTACATAGCCTGCCGCCGGCCCGATGCCGAAGCCATGGCCGGTAAACGCGCAGCCGATGTACAGTCCGGGTACCTCCTCGACTTTGGAGATCACCGGGCAGCCGTCCCAGCACATATCCAGCAGTCCGCTCCAGGAGCGAATTACCTTGACCCCGGCCAAAGTGGGCATGTACTCCAGGAAAAAGCGCGCGATCCGCGGCGCAGAGAACGAGAACGTCACTTCTCTGGGATAATTTGCGTCATAGATTTCATAGTTGCTGTCCCCGCCGACCAGCCAGGTGCCGTTGCACTGCTGCTGCGCATAGAAGGAACCGTCTGCCGCACAGAGATACTTTTCCGTGACTGCCGGGATCGGCTCCGTAATGAACGCCTCCGTCAGCTGCGGAAGCATGGGAACGTCCAGACCCACGGTGCGCATGATCTTGCGCGAGCCGTAACCGGCGCAGAGGATGACGCGGTCTGCCTCAAACACACCGTCGTCGGTGTAGACCCGCCGCAGCTGCCCTGCTACCTTTTCCAGCTTCAAGACCTTAATATTGGTGATAAATTTTGCGCCCAGAGCACGCGCCTTTTTGTAAAGGGCAAGCGTGGTCCGCATGGGGTTTGCATGGCCGTCCGTCGGGCACCATGTGGCGCAGATCACATCGTCGGCCACCATGGGGAGCAGCTCCCGAATATCCTTAATATCCGTCAGCAGGCGAATGTCAAGACCGAGTTCCCGGTTGGCCGCTACGATTTCCTGCAGAGCAGCCAGATCCTTTTCCGTCTTGCCCATGCGCATGTTGCCGTTCTGCACGTATTCAATGTCCTCCCCCAGTTCTTCGCCCAGGGTCGGCCAGATATTCTGCACGCCGAACATCGCCAAGGGCAGCTCCCGGTTGTCGCGCCCGGACTGGCGCGCGCCGGTTCCGTTGCGGCCGGATGCGCCGAAGGCAACCTCCCGGCGTTCCAGAACCGTCACCTTCAGGCCGGCCTTTGCGAGGTAGTAAGCCGCCGAACAGCCGACGACTCCAGCGCCGATGACAATCACATCGCTCGTCTTATTCATCCTCGTCACCTCCCAGGAATTTCGGATCAAACGTGTCGTTTCCGTAAACGCCCATGGGAACCGGGCGGACGGGAGAACGGGCGGTAATGACGTTGACTTCGCTCATCGGTATTCCCAGCTCTTCGGCAATGATGCCCCTTACGATTTTGATGCAGCTTTGCCCCTGGCACAGGCCCATGCCGACACGCAGAAAGCGTTTTACTTCATTGATCGTATACATTCCGTCGTGAATCGCTCTCCGGATTTCTCCGCGGGTGATCTCTTCGCAACGGCAGATAATGGTATCATCGTCGGGCCGAGGCTCAAATTCGCCGAGATGATAGGTTTCATCACAAATGGAACTCATTCCGCTTTCGCCTCCTTCGGGACAAAAAATCTTGCCTTGTTCACCATTTCGGCCGGCACCTTCATCGTGAGAACCACCGTCCGGTCAAACGCCTTGGCCGCGCGGACGTCCACCACTTCGGCGTCGCAGACAGGCTGACCGCTGCGGTCCAGCGCTGTTCCCTTGTCGCCCTTTTCCGGTCTCGGCAGAAATTCATATGCCAAAGCAATCGCGCTGTAGCCAGGCTCAAAATCTTCATTGATCAGGAAGATCGCCTGCCCCGGGCAGGAGCTCACGCACATCCCGCAGTTGATGCACTCGATCTCCGGGTGCACGGTCGGAAGCGCGGTAATTTGATCGCCCACGGTGATGCAGTGCTTGGGGCAGACGTCCTGACACGGGTTGCACGGGATGTTCTGCGTGCACTCCACCACCGGATGGAAGCCGCCCGCCTGATGGGAATAGCCCGGGAAGTGCTGGACGTCTTCCTCCGTCAGATAGCCGTGCGTCAGCAGACTGTCAGAAAGCGGGATTCCCTCTGCCGTCGTTTTGATGTTGGGGTTCCCCTTGTTTTTCCCGGAGAACATGCCCTGCCGGAGCTGGTTCAGCGAGTCCTTGTATTTCTTATGGATCGCCGCATGTTCTTCCTCGGTGAGATAGCCGGCACGCCGTGCTGCGGCCGCGCCTGCAATGCGCCCTTTGACCATGGCCGAGCTGGCTTCCTCAATGCAGATCAGGTCGCCGGTGCAGAACACGCCGGGAACGCTGGTTGCGCCATACTCGTCCACCTCAGGATGCACGCCGCCGTTGATCGGCTCGTCCACCAGCTTGCAGCCTGCTGTCATGGCCAGCTGATACATGGGAGAAAGCCCAACGGCCAGGCAGATGGTGTCAACGTCAAACTCCTTTTCGGTTCCGGGGATGGGCTTCCAGTCGTCGCCAACTTCTGCAATCACGGCTTTTCTGACATGGTCCTCGCCCTCTGCGCGCAGGATCGTGTGCTTCAGGTAGAACGGCACGCCGGTGCGCGCAAGCTTTGCAGCGTGAACGCCGTAGCCGCCGATACGGGGCGCCGCTTCCACCACGGCCACCAGCTCACACCCGGCCTGCTTGAGCTGCATGCCTACGACCAGACCCACATTGCCGGAGCCCATCATCAAAATGCGCTGTCCGGGCATAACGCCGTACAAATTCATCTGCGTCTGCGCCGAGCCTGCGCCCATCACGCCGGGCAGCGTCCAGCCGGGGAACGCCAGCGTGTTCTCAGAAGCTCCGGTGGCAACGATGATGTTGTCCGCCTTGCAGGTGTATACTTCGCCATCTATCATGACGGAGATGTCCTTGTGCGGAAAAATGCCCATGACCGTGGCATTCTGAACCACCTTCGCCCCGACCTCTTCGGCCTCGGCCACCAGCTTTGCGCCGATGTCAATGCCGCGGATCTTTGCCTTATGTTCTTTGGAGCCGAAAAATTTATGGATCTGCTTGAAAAGCTGTCCGCCCGGTCTGGCGTTCTCGTCAAACACGATCGTGTTCAGGCCATGGGACGCAGCTTCGATCGCTGCGGAAAGTCCGGACGGGCCGGCGCCGATGACGACCAAATCATAACGTTTCATTCGTCATCCTCCTTCTTCGCAGATACGCCGTACTGTGTCTGCACCTTCATGCCTTCTTTCAGCGCCGTCATGCAGGTACGTACATTGGGGACGCCGTCCACAACCATGACACAGTCCGTGCAGCGGCCGATGGAACAGAAGATTCCTCTGGGCTTATGCAGCTTGGTTGTGTAACGATGGATTTCAATTCCATTGGCTTTCAGCGCCATGGCAATGGGTTCGCCTTCGTAGCCTTCCAGTGTGGTCCCGTCATACTCGAAAGTAACGAGGCGGCCTTTTTTGAAATCCGAAAGAATGGGGTGCTCAGAAACTCGCATAAACATGCCTCCTTGCTGTTTTTTCGGAGCCTCTCCGGCCTTTATTGACAGGCAGCTGCTTCACCCATGACTTCATAGTCAATGTTCAGCATGCTGCAGATAATCTTGAGCTCTTCCATGTGGTCGCCATAAACGGCATGGCAATGGTTGGCGTCAAAGTCATTGAGGAAAATGTTGTGGTCAAACGGCAGCTTTGCAAATACATGCGGCCATTCCAGTGTGGTCTCTGCCATCTTCTCCTCAGGCAGCGTCACGAACTCCGCCGGAATCAGGGTCATGCGATATTTGCCTTCCTTGCGGCACAGCCGGGCGATCGTAGCCTTGCCCGGGTGCGTCATGCAGTTGACGTGGCAGCCGCCGCCTGCATAGATATTCAGCGCCGGATACAGGGAAACGTTTTTCAGATTTTCCCGATAATCGTCGCTCGCCGCCGCATAATAGGTGGACTGGGAACCGCAGTTGCAGAAGACCATAACGTCATTTTCCGCATCATAGTGACGAACGTCCATAAAGATAACCGGATCGTGCGTCAGCAGCTTCAGGATCTGCATGGTCAGCGCCGCGTCGCAGTCGGCCTCGCAGGCATAGACAACCGGCTCCTTGGGGCCGTCCCAGTCATAGGGATCGTTGCAGAAAGCTGCGCTGATGCATTGCGTGCAATAGTGCCGGCTCATTTCATAGTGGCACTTCACACCGACGAAATCGTAATTGTGCTCTTTGATAATCTGTTTTACGGCCTCATAGTGGCGGATTTGCAGCGCAAGCTTTTCGGGGGTAAGCTGCTTCCCGTCGTAATGAATCGCTTTCACATTCTCTTCCAGCCACGCCATGGCCTTGTCCACCTGCGCCTGCGGAATCGTTTCCCCGATCCGCAGGATCTCAGACTGATCCAGATGATCCACGTCGACGCCGAAAATTTTCTGCCAGTCCTGCATGCTGACCACAGCGCTGTACATGCCCAGACTGCGGCCGCCGATCAGGCCGTACTTCTGCCCGTTGAGCGCAGAGACAACATAGCCGCACTTTGCATACCGCAGAAGCTTACCCAGCACCTCAGGATCCCTGAAATCACCGGCCACGCGGTAATGCTTGATGCCAAGGTGGTTCAGCGCGCCGCCTGCGGCCAGCATGGCCACCATGCCCGGCCAATCCGGATTGAGGTTTGCCGCCAGAATGAAAGGCCCCTTACCATTTTTGGCAGCGATTGCAGAAAAGTTGGGAAACGCAAATACGCCATACGAGAAAACGGTAACGTCAACGCCCTTCTCGCGCAGGAGCATCGCCTGTTCCTTTGCATCATTTTCAGAAGCAACCAGCTTGTCCGCAACAATAACCTCGACCTCGCCGCTCTTACGCAGCTCTTCTTCAATCACATCTACCTGTTTCTGGACGACGTCTTTGAGTTCTTCATGAACTTCCGGGTCTCCGTCAGAAAATCCGATAATGCCTACAATGGGTTTTCTTAACATTGTGATACCTCCACAATCTTTATTTTGTTTCCATACTGTCCACGTCAGCGTAGTTATTTTCAAATATGAAATCGTTATTTCTAATCTGAATTTAATTATAGCAACATTGACTTTTTTGTCAATATAGAGAAATGCTAAAACATCAGCAACGCCAGAAAAATTGGTCTGCCTTTGTGATGATTGCACCCCTTGACAGTGGAAATATATTATGGTAAAAAAGTATAATAATAGCTGTACAGATTTTAGAAATTGAGGAATTTTGTAAATGTCCAACACAACAGAGCCTATTGTTCCTGCCGTGGACCGCGCTTTGAACGTCTTAGAATACATCGCTCAGGCAAGGGATTGCGTCAGTATTAAGCAGATTGCCGCTGATCTCCGGATTCCTTACACATCGGTCTTTCGAATTGTAAAGCAGCTGGTTGCCCGCGGTTATCTGGAAGAAGATAACCAGCGTCTCGGACATTTCCATCTGGGATTTCAAATCCTCTCTCTGGTCAACGGGATGACCTACATTAACGATCTGCGCCAAATCGCACATTCGGAGCTATACAACCTTGCCCTCAACAGCAAACAGGTGGTGCAAATGGGCGTGCTCCGGGATTTTAACGTCACCTATATTGAGCAGATTCTGCCGCCGAATCCGGTGATTCTCTACACAGCGCTTTACAGCGTCCTGCCCCTCAATATCAGCGCGGCCGGAAAGGTGCTCGCTGCATTTACGGCCCCTCACGAGCGGGAATATCTGATTCAGAACACCGTTTTTGATAAGTCCACTCCGAATACCATCGGCAATCGCTCAGATTTTATTGCAGAACTGGACACGATCCGTAGAGTCGGATATGCCGAAGACAATGAGGAATTCTCCATTGGTATTGGCTGTCTTGCCGCCCCCATATTCAATCACGAGATGCACTGTGTGGCTGCGATTGGGATCACGGGCGGCATTGGCGATTACAAGGGCAAATCAAAGGAAACTTTGACCCGGATGCTTCTACAATCTTCCCGATCCATTTCCCTGCGGCTCGGTATGCCGCGAAACGAATTGAATTTCCTTGCTTGAAAAGCGGCGCTGCCTGAAGCAGCGCTGCTTTTTTGCTTTTGAAAAAACACAGCAGCAGAATGTTCTGCTGCTGTGTCATGCAAGTGATTCTGATTGCCGGAAAAACTGCCGCAATGAAAAAGGTAAGAAAAACGATTCCTGAATCAGAACATTGTGAACTTATCACCCATAACCAGCTTGGGCAGCCACAGCGAGAAGTCCGGCCACACTGTGGTTATGATCAGCACCGGCAAATAGCACAGCAGAAGGATCAGCATCACATCTCGCAGCATGGACTTCACGGGAACGCCTGTAATTCTGGAGGACATGTACAGGAACGGCGCCGCAGGCGGCGTAATATTCCCCATACCAAGGTTCACGCCAAGGATGGCGGCAAAGTGGTAAGGGCTGATTCCCAGCTCAACGATGACCGGTACGAGTATCGTTGCGCAGAGAATGTTTGCGCAGCCATCATCCATCAGCATGCCAAGAATAATCATGAAAATGTTGACCATCAGCATGATTATCATCTTGTTGTCTGTCACGGACAGCAGAATATTCAGAATAATATCCTTAATACCTGCGTCGAGCAGCAGACGGCTGAATATCATAATGAAAAACACGTTCAGCATGATAACGCCAGTGGTCACACCTGCGTCCGCCATCAAATTTACAAGCTGCTTGAACTTGAGTTCACGATACACCACAACGGCGATGAACATCGCGTAAACAGCCGCGACCGCAGCCGATTCCGTGGTGGTCATAATTCCGGAATAGATACCGCCAAGAATGATTACAGGCATCAGCAAGCCAGGGATGGATTTGAACGTCGTGGTACCCAAGCGTTTGCAGTATACGCGGGGCGGCTCTTTTTCTGCAACCACGCCAAGCGCGGGATTCTTGCGCAGCGCAATCCGCTGCGTTACGACTGCAAGCAGAAACGTCAGCAGCAAGCCCGGTGTAACGATCGCGAGGAAACATGAAAGCACCGACACATTGGCAGACCACGCGTAGACGACCTGCGCAAGGCTGGGCGGAATCAGAAGTCCAAGCGGCCCGGCGCAGCAAAGAAGCGCTGCAACCGTTTCTTTCGGATATCCTTTTTCTTTCATGCGCGGGTACAGAATCGGAGTGAGGCAGCTCAAAACTGCCATGCCCGAACCCGATACTGCGCCAAACAGCGCAAACGCCGCAGATGCAACCGGGAGCAAACATGCTTTCACACGCCCAAGCAAGCATTCAAACCAGTCAACGATCGTTTCACCGATCCTGGAGTTGGACATGAGCGCGCCACCAATGACAAAGAGCGGCATTGCAAGCAGAATGTAACTGCCGGTCTGTGCATACCCCGTGTTAATCAAGCTGGCCACAGGAATTTTGAGCGTAGCGACCAGAAACACAATGCAGCAGCCAAACGCAACCGGCATCGGGGTCCCGATGACGATCAGGATCATAAGAATTAAGACGGTCAAGCCAAGTATTAATCCGGTACTCATTCTTTCTCCTCCTGACTGTCTTCCGCTTCCGGCTCTCCGGCGCCTGCATTCTGCACGGGCGTCTCCTGTACATCCTCTGCCATCTGCATATCCTCACTCAAAGGAATGCGCTCAGGCTTTTCAAAGAGGTATCGCAGCATATGGATCAGCCAGAAAAAGCACATACCGCACAGGCCAAATGCCACAGCGTACTGCGAGGTACCCTTTGGCCATCTTAACACGGCCGTCGTCACGCCAAACTTGGTCTGCTGGATGCAATATTTGACGGCAAGATACGCAAAGTAGGCGCAGATAAGCGTGTTGATCAGGTTGACAAAGAACAACAGCCATTTCTTTACCGTGCGATTGCGAAGGCTGCCGGTGATGAGGTCGCCGCTGATATGGCTCTGCTCTTCTGCGCCGAGCATACCGCCGATAAAGTACATCCACATGGCCGTGATCAGCAATATCTCCTCGATCCACGCAAGATTAATGTTAAAAATATACCTGCATAAGGTGTTTGCGAAAACCAGCATCGTGATGACAAAGACAATGCTCGCTTCGATCCATCGAAAGCCTGTGATTGTGCCGCGCCATCCATAGCTGTTTCTCAGCGATTCAAAAAAATTCTTGCTATCTTCCATGGAATAAACTCCCTGTCAATTGCTGAATCTCCGTATCAGGGTATATACGGAATCATCCGCCAATTGCGTTCATTTCTTCAGCGAAGGCATACAGCTCCTGAACGACCTCTGCACCGCAGACTTCTTCCAGAGTGGGCCAAGTGTAATCACGAACGTGATCCGCAATTGCCGAGATCTGCTCATCCGTGCCTTCAATCACAGTGATTCCGGCCTCTTCGAGCTTATCAAAGTAGTCATAGTAGCAGGAATACTGAATCTCATACGCGTGCTCAGTCGCTTCCTTACCGGCCTGAACCAGAATGTTCTGGAATTCTTCAGACAGCTTGTTCCAAGTCATCTCGCTGATGCTCAGCGGATAGATCTCGTTCATGTAGTTGTATGCAACATAGTACTTGATAACGTCGCGGAAGTTCTCGTAGTTGGTGGAAACGCTGCCGCCCATCCAGCAGTCAGCAACGCCGGTCTGGAGTGCGGTGTAGAGGTCGGAGTAGTTAATGGTGGTGGTGTTGTAGTTCAGAGCTTCCATCGTCTTGATGGAGATGTCCATCGGCGGGACACGGCAAACAGCATTCTGCTTGACGTTCACGTCAAACAGCGTGTCAACATCGCCAACGCTGTTGCCCGCAACGCCAAAGAAGCCGCCCGGGGTGTAGCCCAGAACTCTGACGCCCAGAGCCAGATAACGGTCTGCGCAATACTTGCCGAGCCAAGATTCGGTGTTGTATGCTGCCTTAACCTGCTCCCAGTTCGTAACAAGATAGGGGGCTGCCATCAGCTCGAGGGAACGGTCATAGTCGCAAACCACGGAGTCCCAGCACATATCGAGGGTGCCATTGACCATTTCGCTGAAGGTCGCAGTATAGTCGCCAAGGATGCCGCCGCCCAGAAGCTCGATCTGGAGTTTGCCGTCACTCAGCTCGCTGACCCGGTTTGCAAACCATTCCGTCGCTTCATAAATGGGGGTACCAACCGTGTTGACCAGTGCCAGACGAAGGGTTGTGACCTCGTCGCCCGTGCCTTCGCTGCCTTTGTCCGTGTTATTTCCGCCGCATGCAACGAGGGTAAAGCACATTGCAATTGTCAGAAACAGCGCCACAATTCTTTTCATTTCTTACATCTCCTTATTTTATTTTTGTGGTCTCTTTTATAAATTAGTTTGCTAAAGATATTCGAGGTTGATGGTCTGTTTTTGAATCTTACCCCACCTTTGAATCCGGTGAAAAAACAGACACACGTCTTTCTTATTTCATATTTGAAATTAACATTTCAAATACAGTTATGTTTTAAATTATAACGGCAGGTTCGATTTTGTCAAGTAAATAATGATGTTTATTAATTAACGTTCAAATTTTTTATATAACGAGCCAAGCGCAGGCAACTGAGCCATGCCTTCTTCCGGCCAACTGCAAAAAAAGCACCCGAAAGTTCGGGTGCCTGCATCAAATGTTTGTCTGTTCCGAAGGGACCGTCTTTTCCGTGCGCTTTTCCGAAAATAGACGAAACTGGTTTGTGCCCCTGTCTCCTGTTTTTCATCACCAAAGCCGAATCGAAGATAATCTTCATCTCGAATGTAATATATTCTGTCTTGAAAAAAGATAGAAAGCCTGAACACAGTTGCGTTCAGGCTTTTCTTGTCTGTGTTGCACCAAACGGTGTCCAGGGAAGGGTATTTGCACCAAACGGTGTCCGCGGGCATAAGCTATATTACTTGGCTTATTTCGCTTCCGTTTTAAACGGGTCCACATATCCCAAATGTGTGTATGCTGAGCCAAAAAGCTCTTCTATCAGGTTCGTCTGATTATATTTAATTTTGTACTTATCAAACCATTGTTTATCTATCAGCTCATATCCGAAAAGAGGAACCCGGTTGCTTTGTATTATAAGGTTTTCTCCGTATTTTGCCCGATGGTCTTTCAGCACATTCTTAAACGGATTGTTTTCGATCTCTCCGAAATGGCGGCTCAATTCATATACGGGCACAAACTGTTTGACAACTTTTAGAGATGCGTTTTACAGCGTGTAGCTCTCTCCGTCTTCGGGGATGCAGACGCGATTGCGGATGCCCTTCTTCTCCAGTTTCTTGGACAGCGTCTTGCGGGTGAGCGTGGCGTGCGGCACGTTGTCCATGTGGCTTGCGATGACCACCGCTTCGGGCGCTGCTGCACAGACCTTGGCCAGATCGTTGTCGTCCATGATCAGGCGGCCGTTTTTCACCAGCATGGCAGCACAGTTGTTCGTGATGATCACATCAGGATGATACTTCTCGATCGTCTCCGCCACGTCGTCACACCAGACGGTGTCGCCGCAGACGTAGAGCGTCTTTTCATTGGAGCTGCGGAAGATGAATCCGGCGGCGTCACAGCACGGAACCTTCGTGCCGTGAACGGCGTTGACCTTGATGATCTCCGCGTCGCCCCATGTGACGCGGTCTTCGATCACCCGGACGTCCTTCATGCCGGAGAACGCCAGATAGTCCGCGTCCTGCCGGTTGATGGCATAGATCGGACGATTCTTGTCCAGCCCCTGGCAGGCCTTGCCGTTGGGAGCGAGACCGATGTGGTCCAGATGCACGTGGGTGCAGATGTAGGCGTCCACGCCCTCGTTGACTTCCTTGACGGACATGGGCAGGGAGTGCAGCGGGCACGGAAGCCACTTGTGCTTCGGCTTCACGGCTTCCCAGGTGGAGCACTCGTCGAAGACGTACTTCTTGCGAGGGTCGCCGCCGCTGTTCATGGCGCACATCATCGGGATCATGGCGAGGCATCCGCTCGTGAAGCGCGGCGCCAGCCACGGGTCGATCAGAAAGGTCTTTCCTGCGTAGGTGATTTTGATGGTCGCGCTGCGGATCTGCTGAAAATTCATGAGGGATGCCTCCTTATTTGTCTCTGTGTCTTTAATTTAACATGATGTCCTGCCGTGCAACAGAAACAAAGCCCACTCTTGCCGCAACAAAAATGTTGTAGTAGAATAGAGTCGGAGGGGATCATATGAACCAAAAACAGCTGTCTTATTTTCTGGAGGTCTATCGCTGTCGCAACATTCAGGCCGCAGCGGACAAGCTCTATCTGACGCATCAGGGACTGAGCCGCGTGATCCGCTCCCTGGAAGAAGAACTGGGCAGTCCCTTGTTCTCACGTATCAACCGAGGAGTGGAGCCCACGGATTTCGCTACCACGCTGGTGCCCCACGTACAGCGGCTGCTGGACGACTACGCCACGATCCAAGGCGTACACACCCTCACCAATCAGGCGCGGTCGGTGGTGACGATCTACGCGCTGGATCACCTGTTCGGGTATCTCGGCGCCGATCTCCTGCTGGACTTTCACCGGCAGCACCCGGAGATCACGCTGAGCATTCTAGACACCACGGACGAATACGCGCTGGAGAGTCTCTCGGCCGGCAGGTGTGATTTCGCGGTCGTGAACGGCCCGATCGACAACACGCGCTTCACGGCGACGCCGCTGTTCTATTCGCGCTTCGCCTTCCGGATGCGGCGGGATCATCCTCTGGCGCAGAAGGAGCATTTGAGTTTCGAGGATTTTGCAGGCGAGACCATTCTCGGCAAGGGACGCGCCTACCACTGCTTCCGCATGAACATCGACCAATTCATGCTCTCACAGGGGCTGCATGTGACCGTTCCGATCGAGACGCCGGACGAATCGCTTCTGCAGCAGCTCGTGGAAGCGGGCCTCGGCATTGCGACGACCTATGACTTCACTGCCGTGTCCCACTGCGGAGAAAACACTGTGGTGCGCTATCTGGACGACGACCGCGCTGGGCATCACATCTACCTAGTGGAAAAGGCCGGAACGCTCCCGACCAGAGCAGGCCGCGCCTTCAAGCAGTTCCTGTTGGATAAGGTCACGGAATGATGTTTTCAGTTATGTTCTGAGCTTACTCACGGCTACTCTACAGCAATTCTATCAATACCGAATCTGGGGTACAACAGTCCAACTGGAAGTATTGGCAAAAGAGAAGAGCACAAGCAGTTTACATAATCTTCGCCCGCCTTGCACCCACTACCCATTTGAAGGCAAGAATCGTTTAATTGTATGATTACTGGTATTCTGGCCAGTATACTCAGAAATTGTCGAAATCCTTCTGCCCGGCTATCCGCACGGTATCCTTCTCTCCGTACTTGTAGTCGTCGTTCCCTTTCTCCGTCCAGATATCCAGAACCATACCAATGGTCAGGAGATCTCAGGAATGCGATCGCGGACAAGCTTATTGTAGGTGATAGTCATACGATCAACCTTCTCTTTCAAAACTTCTTGGTGATATTCTACCATTTATCTGTACCACTGTAAACATTGGCCATTCTTTTAGCTGTCAACTTTTATGCGTGTTTTGAGATTCGAAGCCTTCAACCTCTTACTTTAAGCGAGACTTCTGCAGAGCTATTATGAACCAAAAGGTGCCTAAAAAATCTGAACTATTTGACCATAAAAAGAGCTCCCGCACGATCTTTTTGACAGTGCGGGAGTAACTTTTCGTTGATATTACAGGGAAACCAGGTATTTAGCCTCCATAAACATGAAAAATGCCGGATCTGTCTGGTAGACAAATTCGGCATTTATCATGGCAGGGGAAGAAGGCTTCGAACCCTCGGCCTACGGTTTTGGAGACCGTCGCTCTACCAACTGAGCTATTCCCCTATGTGGAATTGGTGGGCCTTCAGGGACTTGAACCCGGGACCGACCGGTTATGAGCCGGTTGCTCTAACCAACTGAGCTAAAGGCCCATATTCGAAGATTGCCGCCACCGGAGTGACGGCAATATCG
>ULWX01048829.1_pt1 | contig 15540 bp, 18 predicted proteins | sample 1960851 | NCBI WGS metagenome assembly ULWX01 (sample SAMEA4835826, study PRJEB28245) | human gut metagenome | biome: gut microbiome; material: fecal sample | place: Denmark | collected 2008 | reverse complement strand
ACCGGCAGCTCCATCAGCCGAACAGCCGGGCCCAGAAGCCCTCGCCGCGCTGCTGCTCCTCCTCGTAGAGCAGATCGGACACCGTCCCGTCAATGCCCAGCTCGCCCGTGTCGATGGCGAGCTTGCCGACGTGCAGCTCGCTGCCGCGCACGATCAGGCTCCCGCGCGACGTGCGCATCGTGACCTCGTTCTCGTCAAAGCTCAGCACCTCGTCCACGCCCGTCACCGTCAGCTTCGTGCGCTCCTCCAGAATCACCGAGTGCGGCCGGCGCACCGTCGGATTTTTCTTGTCCTCATATGCCATGGCGATCCCTCCCGCGTCAGACTGGTACAGCCTATGCGGATAGGGAGCAAAACATGTTGGGGAAATGCGTTATGTAAACTAAAACCGGCAGCGCGGGACCGAGCCGATAAAAACGCGCACTTGCCAGACAAGTGCGCGTTTTTGGAAAGGTGCCGCGACAAAATGAGGGAGAGGCGATTTTTCAGAAAAAAGCCGCCGCGAACGTTCTATCGTTCGCGGCAACGTGTAAAAGCGAGACACGATAGATATCGGCATCGCCATGCACCGAAAAACCGAATCGAAGTCCGGCGCCTGCGCAGCCGTTGCCGCCTTGCGGATGCGGAGTGCCTCTTGCGGGCAAGCAGGTTCGATTCGGAGAGGAGGAGCGACGGAGTGAATGAGAGATGACGATTGCTTTGAAAAAGAAATCGTCGTCGCGAACGATACGAAGTCCGCGACGACGTGGCGGAGAAGGTGGGATTCGAACCCACGTGCCGGCTCATCACCGACAAAACGATTTCGAGTGTTTTACTCCCAACACACTTTAGCGGATTTTGAGAAAAAATGCCCCATTTTAAGGGAAAAAGCTCTTGTCCGCAAAAAGATAATTTTCTCTCCGCTTCGGCTGTTTCCGACAGTTCGAAATGCGAGAGAACTATCGGAGAGAACTAACCGTACTGCTATCAAACATAATAACCGAAAAAGCCCGTAAAATCAATGGCTTTGAGGAACACGGCAATCAATAAGGTCATTCGATTTCGAATGTGTTATGTGATATGGAAAGTGTTAGAAAGGAGCAGAAAATAATGCAAGAAAAACTACTTTATTTACAGGTAAAATCCGAGCTAAAAGCGGCGAAAAGCGGCAAAAAACCGTGAGTTCGAATAGGTTTCAAAAATGGCTCAAAAAAAGCAAAAAAGAGAGAACTTGGAGAGAACGGAGAGAACTCAGGAGAGAACAAAACCCCTTTTCCCACCTACTTTTCAGGCACTCTCAAAATACTATTGGAGAGAACTTTTACACCTTTCTTCTGCTGTTGACCAAAAAGCGCAAAGAGGTGTAAGTGATGATTACAGAAAAATATTGCAACGAGATTTTGCAGCAATACCCCGAATACATAACCAAAGACCAGATGTACCGTATCTGTCATATCAGCAAAAAGACCTGCTTGTTTTTATTGGAAAGCGGTCTTGTGCCGAACATAGATAGCGGCAAAAAAACACGCCGCTTCAAAATCAAGACGGTTGATGTTATTCAGTATTTGAAAGACAGAGATGATTACCCAGAGCTATTCAAAGCTCCAGACGGCTTTTACAAAGGAAAAGGCGGAGATAAAAAAGCTCCGTCCTTTGATGAGGTGGTCACACAAGAGGATTTAATTCGTATGCGGCAGTATTATGAACGACTGCTAAAAAACAACCCAGATGTTATGTCGGTTGAACAGGTAGCTCAGTTTACGGGCTACAATAAAAACTCGGTTAGTCGCTGGTGTGGTAAAAAGGAGCTGAAATGCTTTTATATCAAACAGCGTTATCAAATCCCTAAAGAGTATCTATTGGATTTCCTTGTAAGCAGATATTTCATAGGAATTGCCGTGAAGTCTGTCAAGCACCAGAGGTTTAATGAGCAAATACGAAAATTGCGTACAGGCAGCGATGGCACAATGGCGTAATTTCTTAAACATATCTATAATGAAAAATGAAACGGAGGTATTCGTTATGAAAGATAAAACCTACCACGCATATGTGGATAGCCACGAGCGACAGTTGGTAATACATAGCCTTGTAGAGCTGAAAAACAGACTGATACAGGAAGGCAGATACACGGACTGCGTTGATGAGCTGATTTTCAAGGTTGTCAACGCTCCTGTTAAGAAAATGAAAATTGAACATATCTAAGGCACATCACACATAGCCGCTTATTCTTATTCACCTAAGAGTAAGCGGCTTTTTTGCGTTCTCTCACTCTTTTACATAGCCGCCTTGACAAAGCGGCTAAATTTATGCGAAAGGAGGACGCACAAATGTCAAATTGCAAAGTGATTGCTCTGACCAATCAGAAAGGCGGTGTCGGTAAAACGACCACGGCGGTCAATCTGGGCGTAGGTCTGGTACAGCAAGGAAAGAAAGTCCTGCTCATTGATGCCGATGCACAGGCAAATCTCACAATGGCACTCGGCTACAACAGACCTGACGATATACGCATAACGCTCTCAACCGTAATGCAGAACATCATAGACGATAAATCTTTTGATGTTTCGCAAGGTATCATACACCACAGCGAGGGCGTTGACCTGCTTCCGTCCAACATTGAGTTATCAGGCTTTGAAGTAAGGCTTATCAATGCTATGAGCCGTGAGCGTGTTCTGAAAACCTATGTAAACGAGGTTAAGAAGAATTACGATTATGTGCTTATCGACTGTATGCCCTCTCTCGGTATGATAACGATAAATGCTCTGGCGGCGGCAGACAGCGTGATTATCCCAACACAGCCGCACTACCTTTCAGCGAAAGGTTTGGAGCTGTTGCTTCGCTCTGTGTCAATGGTAAAACGACAAATCAATCCCAAATTGCGGATAGACGGTATTTTAATGACTATGGTAATGCCCCGTACCAACATTTCTAAGGAAATCACGGCAACGGTAAAAAGTGCCTACGGTCAAAAAATCAAGGTGTTTGATACTGAGATACCGCATTCTATCCGTGCGGTGGAAGCTACCGCAGAGGGCAAGAGCATTTTTGCTTATGACAAAAGCGGTAAGGTTGCCGCAGCTTATGAGCAGTTCGGAAAGGAGGTGGCAGAGATTGGCGAGAAGCAGAGAAACCAAAATCGAACTGACCGCTTACGATGACCTTTTTCAGACAGATGAAAGCCGTGCAGAAGCAAAGCTGAGTAAAATCAGAGATATTCCCTTATCGCAGATTGACGAGTTTCCAGACCACCCGTTCAAGGTTTTAATGGACGAGGATATGGAACAGCTTGTCGAGAGCATTAAGCGAAACGGCGTAATGACCCCTGCTACCGTTCGGCTTAAAGAGGACGGACGGTATGAGCTTGTAAGCGGACACAGAAGAAAAAAGGCTTGCGAGCTTGCGGGGCTTGAAACGCTGAAATGCGAGGTTAAAGAGCTGACCCGTGATGAAGCCATTATTGTAATGGTAGAAAGCAATTTACAGAGGTCAACGATTTTACCGAGTGAGAAAGCCTTTGCTTATAAAATGCGGCTTGAAGCGATGAAGCGACAAGCAGGCAGACCCCCGAAAGAAAATGTGTCGCCATTGGCGACTAATTTATCAAAAGGTCGCTCTGATGTTGAATTAGGAGAACTTGTCGGAGAAAGCAAAGACCAAATCCGCCGTTTTATCCGTCTGACTGAGCTTGTTCCCGAAATCCTGCAAATGGTAGATGAAAGGCAGATTGCTTTTCGTCCTGCCGTTGAAATCTCTTATCTGAACGAAGAACAGCAGTACACCTTGCTTGAAGCTATGAGCTACAACGACGCTACCCCGTCGCTTGCACAGGCTATCAAAATGAAGAAGTTTATGCAGGAGGGTAAGCTGACAGGCGAGGTTATCCAGAGCATTATGGAGGAAGAAAAACCCAATCAAAGAGAAAAGCCTGCTTTCCGTGACGAGAGGATAACCAAACTCATTCCTAAATCTGTTCCCAAAGGACAGGAAGCGGATTTTGTTGTAAAAGCGTTGGAGTTTTACAACCGACACTTGCAGCGAAACAAAGCTCAGGAACGATAGCCGCACACCGAGGGCGAGGTCTGCCCGTTTTCGTGGATAGCCGCTTTTTCGGCTTCCCCCTCTCCACACCTCACCCCCTTTTTTACTACTAAGACTATCCGAAAAAAGAATATATGCAAAACTCTTTGTTTGAAAGATTTTCTACCTTTGAGAGCTTCTGAGGTTTTTCGTATAATGAAGCCGCAAAGGAGGTCTATGCTATGCGAAAAAAGATGATTGCAATGCTATTTGTGCTGATATTGACATTAAGCGGCTGTGCCGATGTTTCAACAGCTCCCGAAGAAAGTGATAATTATGAGTTTGTAGCGGAAACAGAAGCCGCCGCCGAAACAGAAAGCACAGAAAGCAGTTTTTTCTCGGAAAGTAAAGAAAGTGAAAGTGCCAAAACGAATACTGAGCTTGAAAGCAATGCCGAAGTTACAGGGTATGAGCCTGTTGAAAGCGAAACTTCAAAACAGAACGAGCCTGTATCGCAAGGAAAAAATCAAGTATCTGAAACAAAACCTGCGGTAACGGAAAGCAGCTCTGCTCCTGTCGAAAAGCCAGAGAAAACAGAGCCGCCTGCGGAGATACCACCGCAGACAGTTCCCGAAGATACAAAGCCTAAAACCGCCTATGATTATGAATTTGACATTGAAACGGTCAAGGAAGATTGTATCGGCATTGGTCTGGATATGGGGCTTGCCTTAGACAGCTCACTCACTCCGAGTAATTCTACTTGGTGGAAACCTGTAACGGCATCACAGAACAATCAGGGCGAAGCATTAAAGCAGAGCCTTGAACGCTATATCACATTCCATACTGTCGAAAATCTCGGCGCATACGGAATTGATGAAATCACAGCTTTTAATATTTATTGCGAAGCAAGAGGAAACGGCAGCTACTCGATTTATTTCCTCTTTGCGTGAGCAGCTATCAGGCTTTTCCCTCTGTTCAAAGACAGAGGGATTTTTTATGCCCAAAATCAAGAAAGGACGGTTTAACAGCCTATGAAAACTAAGTTTACAAAGAAAGGCAGGCGTATCCTGTCGGCGGCTCTCTGCTTGCTGATGATGATAACAGCTCTGCCGATGTCTGCCTTTGCGTGGACGAGCGAGGAAGGTAAAAGCTGCACATCTTCCTTTGGCGATTACTATGTCGGCTCTGACGGCGAGTATTACCGAAGCAAAGCGACCTATTCCTTTATCGTTTATGACAGTAAAGGCAACATTACCGTGCAAAGCATTAACGCAGGTAACGCCAAGCGAAAATATCTGATGACAGATAATAGCGGAACACATCAGGTTTACTGCGTGGAGTCTGGCGTTGATTTCAACACGGGCAATTCCTATGTGTCCAAAAGCGGAAAGAACAGCTCGTATTTTCAAAACCTGCCGACTGACGCTCAGTTCGGTATTATGATGGCTTTGATGTATGGCTGGCACGAGGGTAAATCCTCTCCCGTTGCAGGCACAAATGTAGATGATTATGCTTTTGCGACCCAGACAATTATCTGGGAATATCAGCAGCAGCTCCGCACAAGCCCCTCAAACCGCCAGAGTGCAAACGGGATTGACGGGGACACTTACTACTATTCCCTGAAAGGCAGACCCGCCGAGAAATGCTACAACTGGATTTTATCGCAGATGTCAAAACACTATACCATTCCGAGCTTTGCGGCAAGAAGCCAGAGCAATGCGGACACCTACACTCTCAAATACAATCCCGATACAAAGAAATACAGCCTGACGCTTGAGGATACCAACAACACATTGTCCGATATTAAGTTTTCCGCAAGCGGTATTTCCGTAACAAGAAGCGGCAACAAATATACTTTTACGAGCGATAAGATGATTACTTCTCCCGTAACAGTATCGGCACAGAAAAATGTCAATCTCGATTGCGGAGAAATGCTTATCTGGGGCTGTGTTGGTAAACAGACAATGGTTTCTGGAGCTTCCGACCCCGTATATTTCTATCTTAAAATCGACACAGAAACCTACGGCACAGGGCAGATTAAAAAGACCTCTGAGGACGGTGTTGTGTCTGGCATTAGCTTCAATATTTCTGGAAACGGTGTAAATAAAACCGTTACCACAGGCGCAGACGGTACGGTAGATGTTCAGCTAATGCCGGGGGTTTACACCGTCACAGAGCAGTCCATTGACCGATACGAGCCGCAGAGCGTTCAAAGGGTAACGATTGTAAGCGGTCATACTGCTACCGTAACCTTTAACAACACCTTGAAGCGTGGCAGTCTGGAGATTATCAAAAACTCTGAGGACAATCTTGTGGAGGGTGTGAAGTTCCACCTTTATGGCACATCTCTTAGCGGCTTGCCCGTTGATGAGTATGCTGTTACCGATGAAAATGGTGTAGCAAGATTTGAAAATGTCCTAATCAGCGGCGAAACTCCTTACACCGTAGAGGAAGTAGATACGGCTATTCGCTATGTTGTTCCTGAAAGCCAGACAGCTCCTATTGAATGGGAAAAGGTCACAAGCCGCAGCTTTACAAACATTCTCAAAAAGTTCAATGTAACCGTGACGAAATCCGATGTGGAAACAGGCACGGCACAGGGCGATGCTTCTCTTGCAGGTGCAGTTTACGGCATTTACAAAGGCGAAGAACTGATTGACACTTACACTACGGACGAGAATGGGCAGTTTACAACAGACTATTATATCTGTGATGATGATTGGACTATCCGAGAAATCAGCCCGTCCGAGGGCTATCTGCTCGATACTACAATTCATCATATCGGCGCAGAGCCAGAGCTTTATACCGTAGAGCGCAACAGTACCGCAAACGATGTGACTGAGCAGATTATCAAGGGCAATATTGCCATTATCAAGCACACCGACGACGGAGAAACCCAAATTGAAACACCCGAAACGGGAGCAACCTTTGAGGTTTATTTGAAAGACGCAGGCAGCTATGACGCAGCAAAGGAAACCGAGCGAGATATACTCACCTGTGATGAAAACGGCTTTGCTCAAACAAAGGATTTGCCTTACGGTATTTATGTTGTGAAGCAGACTTCTGGGTGGGAAGGTCGAGAGCTGATGAAGCCTTTTGAGGTATTTATCAGCAAGGACGGTCAGACCTACCGCTATCTTATCAATAACGCTAATTTTGAAAGCTATATCAAAATCGTAAAGAAAGATGCGGAAACAGGCAATACCATTCCGTATGCAGGCGCAGGCTTCCAGATTTACGACCCCAACGGTGAGCTTGTGACAATGACTTTCACTTATCCCGAAGTGACGACCATTGACACCTTTTATACCACAGCAGACGGTTATCTCATTACGCCGCAGACTTTGGAATACGGCACAGGATACTCAATCGTGGAAGTGCAGGCTCCGTATGGCTATGTTCTGAACTCCGAGCCTGTCTATTTTGATGTAACGCAGGACGGCTCTGCCGAAGAAAGCGGCATTACGGTCATTGAGGTAGTTCGCTCCAATATGGCGCAGAAAGGCACAATTACCGTTTCTAAGTCTGGTGAGGTGTTCACTTCCGTTTCTGAGAATAACGGAATGTATCAGCCCGTATTTGCGGTACAGGGGCTTGAAGGTGCGGTTTATGAGATTACCGCCGCCGAGGATATTTATACTCTGGACGGAACGCTGAGAGCTTCTAAGGGAGAGGTTGTTGACACTATTACCACAGGCACGGACGGAACTGCAAAATCCAAAGAGCTGTATCTGGGCAAATATGAGGTCAAGGAAATCACAGCTCCTTACGGAATGGTGCTGAATGACGAAATTCACGCTGTCGAGCTTGTGTATGCAGGTCAGAATATTGCTGTTACCGAAACCGAAACGAGCTTTTACAATGAAAGGCAGCGTGTGGAAATTGACCTTGTAAAGAGCCTTGAAACAGATGAAGCCTACGGTGTTGGCAATAACGGCGAAATCTTTGATGTAACCTTTGGATTGTATGCAGAAACAGACCTTACCGCCGCAGACGGTACGGTTATCCCCGCCGATGGTCTGATTGAGATTATTTCTCTGGACGAAAACGGCAAAGGCACGGTCAATAGCGACCTTCCGTTCGGCAGCTACTATGTAAAAGAGCTGTCAACCAATTCCGCTTATGTCCTGAATGAGCAGAAATACCCTGTCCATTTTGAGTACGCAGGTCAGGACACGGCGGTTGTTCATCTTTCCGCAAATGACGGCGAAGCCATTGAAAATGAAATAATTTACGGCTCGGTAAGAGGTCTGAAATCCGATGAGGACGGAAATGCTCTGGGCGGTGCGGTTATCGGTATCTTTAAGACAGGTACAGAGGAGTTTACGAAAGAAAATGCTATCCAGACTACCACATCAGCCGATGATGGTAGTTTTTCTTTTGAAAAAGTACCGTATGGCACTTGGGTAATTCGTGAAATTGAAAGTCCCACAGGTTTTGTACTCTCCGAGGAAGAAATCGCCGTAACTGTCGGCAAAGTTGATGAGGTCGTGGAAATCGAGCTTGTGAACTACTTTATCAAGGGGAATATCGAACTGACTAAGGTTGACGCAGATTATCCCGATAATAAGCTCACAGGTGCGGTCTTTGAGGTGTATGCCGATACAAACGGCAACGGCGAATTTGATAAAGACGATGAGCTGTGCGGCGAAATGACTGAGCTTGAGGGCGGCGTTTATCAAATGACCGAGCTGCGCTACGGCAAGTATTTCGTCCGTGAAAAAACAGCTCCAGACGGCTTTGTGCTTGATGAAGGCGTGTACGGCGTTTCCATCGAGGAAAACGGCAAAACCTATACCGTAGAAAACAAAGCAGGCGTTGGCTTTATCAATGACGCACAGAAAGGCTCTCTCAAAATCGTAAAGACTTCCTCTGACGGTAAAGTTGAGGGCTTCTCTTTCCGTGTGACAAGTGCTGACGGCTACGACCAGACCTTTAAGACCGACAAGAACGGAGAAATCTTTATTGAGGGCTTGCGTATCGGTGAATACACCGTATCCGAAGTCAGCGACTCGGCTTCCGCAGGATATATCCTTCCTGCCGACAAACAGGCAACCGTCAAAACAGACTCTATTACTATTGTTGAAATGCACAACGAGTTCAGGGATACGCCAAAAACAGGCGATGACTTTAATCTGGGCTTGTGGGTAAGCCTTGCGGCTGCTTCCGTTATCGGTGCAGGCGTTCTCGGCTTTGTCGGCTTCAAGAAAAAGAAAAAGGAGGACTGATTTATGGACGCTAAAACCATTATCGCCATTGTGCTTGTAGTGTTTATCGTCGGTGTGGCAATATGGCTTAATATCCGAAACAGAAAGAAGAAATAACCCGATATGACAGGAAAAGGGCGGCTTATGTTGATAAGCCGCCCTCTTTCCATATATGGAGGCAATCTATGAAAAATCTGAAAACCATTGAAGCTAAGGTAAAGGCTATTCTGCAAAAGAACGAGGACGCAAGAAACGATGATATGACCCTCTATCTGATTGTGTGCAACACCTATTTGAAAGGTGCAGGAGCAATGCCCTTTGCGGAAGTAATGGAACAGTATAAATATCTCGGTCTGCCGAGTTTTGAGAGCGTGGGCAGAACACGCCGTAAGCTGCAAGCAAAATATCCAGAGCTTGCGGGGAACGCCCGTGTAAGGCGGCTCCGTGCCGAAGGCGAAAAGGCATACCGCAAATACGCTAAGGAATGAGGTGTGAAATGGAAGAAAAACGCATAAACGGCGGTTATGAAATCATCGAAAGCTGTACTATCGGGAACAACGAGCTTGTCATCGGTCATAACGCCAAAGCCCCCAACCCGTATGTGTGTTGGTACTGCAAGGACGGCTCGGATTATTTTTGGGGATATTACTGCAATCAGTTATCGGAAGCGAGGGAAAAGCTGAATGAACGCTACCAAAGAGAGTGCTGTATGCCCTACAACCAGCCCGATAAAAAACAGAAAAGCCGTGATGACCGTGAGCGATAAACGAAAATATGACTGCACAACCTGTCCTTATCCCCGATATAAGGACAGGTCTGTTATTTTCTGCGATGTCTGTATCCGCAGGATTTTAGACGAGCAGAAAGAGGAAAAGAAACGAAAGGAGCAATCGAATGAGTGAAGAAAAACGAATGCTCGGCAATTATGAGGTCGTGAACAGCATTTATATTGGCGACAAAGAGGTTGTTTTCGGTGTAGATAAAAGCGATAAATACCCTTTCCTTGTAAGCTACTGCGACTACCATAATCCGTTTGGTGTGCCGTGGGCAACAGAAAGCGTTGGTTGTGACGATTATCTGGAAGCTATGGGGATTTTCATTCAGCGAGTACAGTCCCAGATAGAGCAAACCAAATCCGAATTATCCAAATTCGCTTTTGACAATACCGTGTTCACGAAAGACCATTGTATTCCCGACAAACGCAGCAGCAGTATTGTCGGCAAGGTTGTCGTTATCAATGCAGAGCCGAAACGGTATGAATATCAGCACCCTGCTTTTCAGCTCGTTTTGGCGGACGGCGGCAATGGAGCAACAGGCGGCAGAGGTAACGCTGTCTTTGGTACTTGCCTTGCCACAGGCGAAAAATCCAGATGGGAACGGTACGATGTGTTAGGAGAAATCAAGCCCGAATGTATGCCTGATTGGGCAAAGGAAGCTCTTGCAAAAATCAAGGAGCAGCAGAAAGAGAAAAAACAGAAAAATCGGGAGGAACGCTGATATGGAGATACGAGCCTTAACCCCTGCCGAACAGAAATACACCTACGCTCAAAGTATGCAGCTTGAGGGACAGACAAGTAATATCGGACACTTGCGTGGAGATTTTGCATCTTCTGGATATGGCTTTTACACTACTTGGTTTGATACAAGACCGCAATGGAAAACGGACGAGTTTAAGAAAGAGCTTGACGAGGTTATCAATTCGCTTCGTGAGGACAAGGGACTTTTGCACAACCGCTATGATATGAGTGCGTTTGCAAAGCATTATCCCGAAAGCGCATTTGCAGGAAGCTATTGCACCGAGTACGGTTTCCGTGTGGATACGGAAAAACACGCCTTTCTGTTTCGGTGCAATCCGACTAAGGGCGATTACAATTTTTACTGCTATTGCTTTGTGAAAGAATGGCTTGATAAGCATATCCAAAAAGCTGAACAGGGTATCCGATTTATCGACCCAAATTACAAAGAGCTGTTTCGTATCCCAGACGGCGGCAAAATCATCATCACATCATCGTGGGGAGAAAAAACCGAACGCCCCTGCCGTTTTATTGACGAGTATCATACCGAGATTGGAAATAACATTTTCCATATCTGCGAGTTTGCCGAGCGTATGGAACAAAACGGAGCGACCTATGAGCCAAAGCCCACAGAGCCGCAGACGGTAACAAAAGCCCCAAAGCATAAAGATTTAGAACGATAGGAGGTTTTGAAAATGGCACTCAACCAAAAGGCAATCAAGGTGCTTGGTAAGGTCTTTGAAGCAGGCTTTACTGATGAAAAGTCGATTGCCGCTATGACAATGGACGATATTCTTGCGATACAGGGTATCACCATAGCCGACATCGGTATTATCAATGAGCTGCAAAAGAGTATCAAGGCAAATAAGGTTATTTCCTTTTTCGGGGGTAATGCTGAATGAGTACAGAGCTTATCAACCGTATTACAGTAAAGAAAGACGGTGTATATCTGTCCTCACACAGTTCAAATGATACCGCCCCCTTTCACTCTTGGCGGTGTAAAAGCCTTTCGGAAATCTATGCCGCCGAGGGACAGGCAGGACTTGACCGAGAAATCGTTTGTATGCTGTATGAATACGCACAGCTCCGTGGCAGTCATAAAAGCCTTGACCGTTATCGCTATGCGATTGAAAGTCCTGCTGCTCACGCCATCTATAAAAAATATACCGACCAAATTGACGACAAATACGAACAGATGGACAAAGCAGATAAGGACAGCGTATGGTACAAGCCGACAGAAAAGGCAAAGGAATATCGAGCCTTTGAGCGTGAAATGCGTAACAAAATGTATGCTGAGATTGCCGAGCGATGCGGCGAGTATGACCGCAAACACAAAAACCGAGATTTAGAACGATAAGGAGGTGTGTAAAGAATGGCTGCGAAGTATCAGCTAATTACAGAGCTGTATCGGCGCACAGGCGTGGCGGTTGCTAAAAATCCGCAGGCGTGGCAGAGCTTTTTGTCTGCCGCTTGCCGCAACTATAAATGCCGATTGAGATTTCACCTGTTTTAAGAAATTTAATAACTGTTATATTTTATTATTAAATTCTTCGCAACCCCTTGAAAACACTGGATTTGTCGCAGGTGAGCTTTCCCTTATTATTTCCCTTGTGTTATATCGTCCCATCAGTGTTTATGCACTCTGATAAGGGCAAATACAAGGGCAAGAAAAATCTATAAGACAGTATAACACAAAATAAAAGTGACATGGTGAACTGATTGAAATGCTTCTTAATTTTTGCTACTACTGATTGATTAAATGATAAGGAGATGGGATACGATGAGAACAATATTTGCAGAATACAATCCACAATGCAACAGCATTGATGTATATACTAATACGGGCTATATACTCCGTATTGATTGTTGGGAAGCAGAAAAAAATTTAAGAACCACACCTGGATCTGATTGTGCTTTGACATCGCTTGCAATCGATGAGCCATTAGAATATGCAAGGTTATATCTTGATGGGAATTTACAGATGTGGGTAGATGCTGAAGATTCATTAGAGTTATGATTATTCCAATCAAAATCTACTAGAATTTATTAAAAATTAGCTTCATAATTTTAAAAGGACAGCCCTATTGCTATGAGGCTGTCCTTAAAAATACAATAGATAAACCTAGATTATTCTTGCTACTATCTGATTGTTAAATTTTCTGTATTCCATATTGCAAATCTCCCTTTTCGCAATATTTTATTAGTATGAATGCCAGAATCGCTGAAAAAACACGTGCCAATACCGTACTCCACCATATCATAATCTGTCCACCAAATAAAGGTGGTAAAACAAGCATAAATATCAGCATCAATACTGGTTCAATGAATGTAAGAATGTATGACAATCCACTTTTTTCAGTAGCATAAAATCCAGCTGTCGCTATTCTGGTAATCGCAACAAATGGTAATGACACTAAAAATATAGGTACAATTTTAGAAATCTCAATACTTACTTCATAAGAAGCTCCGAAAACCCCTCCAATATTTGCTCTGTTTACATACATGATAATTCCACCACAAACAGCAAGAATTATTGCAAAAATGTATGCCATTCTCTGAACTCCTCTCAGGCTTTCTTGATCCTTCTCACCATAAAAACGGCTCATTAAAGGTTGACTTCCATCACCTACGCCCTGCAATATGAGATATATGATACAGATAATATAGGATACACATGCATAAGTCGCAATAGCTTTTTCTCCCCCATAAGAAGCGGAGAATCGGTTTATAAACACCAATGAAATATTAGGAGTCAATGCTAGCCCAAATGGTGCAAGACCTACTCTGAATATAGCGCCACACATTTCTTTTACATTTTTTAAGGATACATACACATAAAACTTTTTATTATATAATGCGTATATGATTGCAATTGCTGCAGTCACACCCTGTCCGGCTATTGTAGCTGTGGCTGCACCTTTCATGCCCATTTCATATATCCATACAAAGATAAAATCCAGAACAATATTGGTTATGAATCCACCAACCATCGCAAACATTGACCAGAAAGAGTTTCCATAATTTCTAATGAATGGCATCATTCCAGTTCCAAGAATCTGCAATATTGCTCCAAGTGCTATAATTTTGATATAATCTGTCGCATTTGTTAATATAATTCCATCTGCTCCAAGCAATCCTAAAATTTTAGACGAAAAGGAGTAAATAATTATGGTACTGATAACACTTACTATTACAAGAAGCCACCAGCTTGTAGCAATAAATTCTTCTGCCCGTTTTCCTTTCTTTTCTGCTGCATTAATTGAGTAATAAACAGCTCCTCCCATACCAATTCCTGTTCCAAGAGCCTGAATCAAAGCCACAATCGGATATGCAATATTAATAGCCGAAAGTCCAGCATCTCCTATGGTATTGCCTACAAAATATCCATCCACTATCGCATATATTCCTGATAATGCAAATGCTATAATAGATGGAATAACATATTTAAAAAATAATGATTTATGATTCATTTTTCTTACAATCTCCTTCCTTGAAAAGTCTGATAAACAGTTCTGTATTATCATTAAGACTTTCTATATTCTCTAATCCCATTTTTTCGATTACATATATTTCTTTTGAGTGCAGTTTTTCTATGATATCTTTCGTATATTCCATTCCTGATTCTGTGAGGCATATCAGCTTATTTCTCTTGTCTGAATCATCAGATACCATATTGATGTATCCTTTTTTCTGAAAATCTTTTAGTATCGTATTTACCGTTTGCTTAGGTATATTCCATTTTTCACTTATCATTTTCTGCGTGCATCTTCCATTACTTTCATAAAATGAATGCAAAGCAAAAACTCCATTTGAAGACAGTCCCTGATCCTTTGACCATTCCTCATACATTGCTGTACATTCTTTCCATAAAGCATAATATCGTTGCAACTGTATTATTATATTATTATCTTTTCTCATCTTTTTCCTCCTTAAATTAGTACGAATCCGGACTTTTATATTATAGTCCGAGTTCGTACTAATTGTCAAGATTTATTTATATACTTTTTCTTTATATAAACAATCAATAGTCCCTTACTAAGGACAAGAAGATTATGAAATTTCCCTGCCCTCTTTTAATAATATCCTCGTTCTTCCATCCAGTCTTTCACATAACATCTGATTCCAATATAAATAATATGCGACAGTAATAGCAATACAATAAGATTTATCGGATTAGCGTTTTTAATCCATTCTCCAAAGTAAATTACAACAGCTGTACTCGTTATCGCTACCACGATACTGATGATATCCCAACAATATTTCCGGTAGATTTTTCCTACCTGATAACCAATCCCGATTATCAGCCACCCGGTTATTACGAATAAAATTGCCATGACAGTACCGGCAATCAGCCAGTACACAATCCCGGAAAGAATACTGTTAGGTATTCCACTGCTTAACTGTCCGAAAGAGTCTGCACCTGTCACAAACTCCCGAAATAAACTTCCCATTCCTTTTCCTAACGCACCGAAAAAGACGATACAGTCGTTAAGGAAAACCGGCGAAAGAATCGCAGTAAACAGTGTTGTTGTTATGCTGTACCATGCCAGTAGAAACAAGATACTTTCATAACCAATCGTCATATTTTTATATTTCTTTTCTAACTGGCTTTTACGGCTATCGCATTTTTCTTTTGCTTTCCGGTAAGCAGTACGGTCACATTTTTCACATTTCTCATAAGGCACTTTTTTCTCAACAGCTACCTCTACCGTCTTTTGGTGTGTCTGTGCATAAAGTTTTTCCTGCTCTGCTTTTTCATACTTAAATTTCCATGCCACGGCTTCTGCGTCGGCTCTTTTCCTGCTGTCTGTCTCGCTGGTCAATCG
>ULWX01003453.1_pt1 | contig 15543 bp, 10 predicted proteins | sample 1960851 | NCBI WGS metagenome assembly ULWX01 (sample SAMEA4835826, study PRJEB28245) | human gut metagenome | biome: gut microbiome; material: fecal sample | place: Denmark | collected 2008 | reverse complement strand
TAGAGCCGGTTCATGCCCCGCAGCACGGCGGCGGCGTCGGCAGAGCCGCCCGCCATGCCAGCGCCAACGGGGATGCGCTTTTTCATGCTTATCTCCACGCCCTGCCCCGGCTCCCCGGCGGCGTCGAGAAACTGCCGCGCCGCGCGCACGGCGAGGTTGCGCTCATCGTTGGGGATAAAGTGCAGGTCGCTCACGGCGCTCAGCTCCCCAGTGTCGTTGAGGCGGATGCACAGCTCGTCACAGAGCGACACGCTCTGCATGACCATGACCATGTCATGGTAGCCGTCGGGCCGCTTTCCCACTATATCAAGGGAGATGTTGAGCTTTGCGTAGGCTCTTTCGTTTGTTTCTCTCATAATGATCTCCGTCAGCTATTAAATAAGTATACCCGCAGCTCATATGGTCGGGCGGTGAAGCCGTTGGCAATGACAAAATTCCTGTCGTAATTGCACAGGGCCAGCGTCCCCTTTGAAAGGTCCAGCCATTCCGGCGCGTCAAAGCGCTTGAGCTCACTGCTGAAGCTGCAAATCACCAGCAGCCGCGTTCCGCGGTATTCCCGCTCGTACACATAAAAGTCCTTGCTCTTGGGCATATGCTCCCGGTACTCTCCGTACAGCACCACAGGCTGCTCCTTGCGGAACTTTATAAGCGCGCGGTAGAAATTGAGCAGGGAATCGGGGTCATCCTCCTGTGCGCGGACGTTTATCTGCCTGTAATTGTCGTTGACAAAAAACCAGGGCTTGGCTGTGCTGAACCCGGCGTTGGGCTCATCCGACCACTGCATGGGCGTCCTCGCGTTCTCGCGGCTGGATTCCTGCACGGTTTTGAGCAGCTTCTTCCCGGACATGAACTTCGAGAGCAGGCGCGCGTTATTGTGCGTCATGACATCCTGATAGTCATTAAGCTCCGGCAGGCGGATGTTCAGCATACCTATCTCCTGACCCTGATAGATAAAGGGCGTGCCCCGCTGGAGCATATACATGGCGGCAAGCATCTTACCGCTCTCGGTGCGGTAGCGCTCATTGCCGTAGCGGCTTATGATGCGCGGGTGGTCATGGTTTTCAATGTACAGCGCGTTCCAGCCCCGGCCGCTGAGCATCTCCTGCCAGTGGGTGAAGGCACTTTTCATCTTCACAAGGTCAAACGGGCGGCGGATGGCGTCAGTCATGAAGCAGTCGGCCTCCATGTGGGAAAAGCCGATCATCTCATCGAGAACCTTGTTCTCCCCCTCGCTGACGTATTTAAGCGCGGTCTCCGGGGAGGTCATGGGGCTCTCGCCCACGGTGAAGCAGTCGTAATGGTCGAGCACATCGCGCTTGAACTCCGCCAGATACTCGTGCACCTGCGGGCGGTTGAGACAGTGCTTCATGATGCCGTTTGCCATCGGCAGCTTCGGGTAGCTGCTGGGCAGGCCCGGCGTTTTTGAAATGAATGTAATGACATCCTCCCGGAAGCCGTCCACCCCCATATCCAGCCAGAAGCGCAGGATTTTCTTCACTTCCTGCCGCACCTTGGGGTTATCCATGTTGAGATCAGGCTGCTTTTTGGCGAAAAGGTGCAGGTAATATTCGTCCAGCCCCTCATCGTACTCCCAGGCGTCCCCCTCGAACATGCTTGTCCAGTTGTTCGGCGGCAGCCGCCGCCTGCCCGAGACGCGCCCGGGCCGCCAGTAATAATAGTCGTGATATGGGTTATCTTTGCCCTTTTTGCTCTCGATGAACCATTTGTGCTCATCGGAGGTGTGATTCACCACCAGATCCATGAATACCCGCATGCCGCGCTTGTGCGCCCCGTCAAGAACCTGCCGGAACACATCGAGGTTTCCGTAGTCCGGGTGAATGTCCATATAATCTGAGATATCATAGCCGAAATCGGCGTTTGGCGAGGGGTAGAGCGGGGAGAACCAGATTGCGTCCACCCCTAGGCTTTTTATGTAGTCCAGCTTCGACAGCACGCCCCAAAGGTCGCCGATGCCGTCCCCATTGCCGTCGCAAAAGCTGCGGGGCCATATCTGGTATACCGTCATTTCCTTGTACCATTGTTTGTCAGCCATAGGAATCCCTCCGCTCAAAAGCATGGTAAAAATACCCGCTGGCAACATAATAGCACATTAAAGCCGCCATAACAAGAAAATATCCCGCGATTTGGACAAAACAGCCAGGTTTCGACAAGATTCCAAAAAATTTTCAAATATTGACAATTTGGTAAAAATGTGATAATATCGCCCACAGAGTAGGGTAGTGCCGCTCCCGGCGCGGCGCGCAGCAAAATATGCCGCCCGCCGCGCCCCGCCCGCCCTGACAAACCCAGGCGTTTCCGGCCTCAGGAATTTATGAAAGTCTCGAGATTTTGCGGCTTTCGCGTTTTTGAAAGGTCAAGTATCCCTATGAAAAAGTTCATGATTTCAGCGGTTTTGGCGCTGCTGGTGCTGTTTTCCATATCGGTCTGCGCTTTTGCGACGACCACTTATCCCGCCCCAGCCCCTGTTGAGGTGGGGCAGGCGCTGGACCATCTGCTGGCCACCGTCCCCGCGGACAGTGCAGTCTCTGCCGATGAGGGCACTCTGCCCCCCGGTGTAGCTCTTGAGATGCAGCCAAGGGACGACAGCCAGCAGGATATCTACCTGCGCGGTACACCCACCGCGGCGGGGGAATATAACTGCGTTATAAAGGTCAGCGGTTCAGGCGATTTGATGTGCCTTGTGAAGGTCACGCCTGCCCTGCCCCATATCACCACCGGCAGCAGCGTGGTCTGCGCCCTGAATGACAAGGCCAGCGTCAGCGTCACCGCCACCGCCCCGGACGGGGGCAGCCTCAGCTATCAGTGGTATCAGAGTTCCACCAACAGCACGGCGGGCGCCGTGGCCGTCTCCGGCGGCACCGGGAGCACCCTCGCGGTGGACACCTCCGCCGCCGGGACGCTGTATTACTACTGCCTTGTGACCAATAACTCCGGCGGCCAGTCCGTGTCCGCCCTGTCGGGCATTATCCCCGTCACCGTCGGGGAGCTGACGCTCGATTCCATCTCTGTCAAGAGCCTGCCCACAAAGACGGTGTATACAGTGGGGGATAAGCTCAACACAGCGGGGCTGAGCATTGAGCTGCGCTATCACAACGGCAGCACCGCCGTGGTGACGGAGGGCTTCTCCGTCTATCCGACGCGCCTTGCGGATGCCGGGCAGCAGACTGTTGAGGTTGAATATCGCGGCAAGACCTGCACCTTCAGCGTGACCGTGGAGCAGCCGGAGGAGACTATCGACGGCATAGGCGTTTTGACGCTGCCTGCCAAAACCAGCTACGCCGTGGGTGAGGAGCTGGATTTCACGGGCCTTTCCATAAGGGTCTACACCAATAACGGCCACCGCGATGTGTATACCGGGCTTGAGTGCAGCCCCAAATCCTTTGACAAGGCCGGGTCTCACGCTGTCACCGTGAGCTATGGCGGCAAAACCTGCACCTTCAACGTCGTTGTGAAGGCGGAGGTAAAGCCCGTGAGCCTTGCCGTGGGCAAGATGCCCACAAAGACCGAGTATACCGTCGGTGACTCGCTGGATATCTCAGGGCTTGTCCTTAAGGAGACGGACAATACCAACACCGTCAAAGACATTACTGAGGGCTTTGATTACGCGCCGAAGAAGCTCAACAAGGCCGGCCAGCAGGAGATAATTGTCACCTACGGCCAGCTCAGCTGTAGCTTTAAGGTGACGGTGAAGGAAAAGGGCGCCGCCGAGAGCGTGCCGCCCACCGACGAGCCCCAGCCCTCTCAGCAGCCCGATGTCGAGCAGCCAACAGAGCAGCGCGGGGACGACGGCAGCACTGCCAAGACCGTGATGATTGTTATCCTTGTTATCGCGATAATCGCTCTGGCGGGCACTCTTGTTTATATGATAGTCGTCAAGCGCCGGGACGATATTGCGGAGAAAAACAGCCCCGATTCCGGCGATAATGCCGAGGATGAGGAGTTTAACTTCTTCGACAACTTCAAAAAGAAATGAAAAAAATCAGGGCCACCCGTACAACGGGTGGCCCTGATTTCATATCGGCTATCGGGTTCAGTCGAAAAAGGTAAAACCTTTGCCGACTAACGCAAAAAAGCCCCGCCTGAGCGGGGCTTTTTTATGTGTTTTAAGATAAATTACTTTATCTCGACGGTGGCGCCGACAGCCTCGAGCTGAGCCTTGACAGCCTCGGCATCTTCCTTGGAAACGCCTTCCTTGATCTTGGCAGGCACACCCTCAACGAGAGCCTTAGCCTCGGCAAGACCCAGACCGCTGATACCGCGGACTTCCTTGATGACCTTGATCTTCTCAGCACCGAAAGCGGTCATGATAACATCAAACTCGGTCTTCTCCTCGACGGCAGCGGCAGCAGCGCCACCAGCGGCGGGAGCGGCGACAGCAGCGGCAGAAACGCCGAAGGTCTCCTCAAGGGCATGGACGAGCTCGGACAGCTCAAGAACGGAAAGAGCCTTGATCTCTTCGATCATGGCGGTGATTTTTTCACTCATTGTAATTTCCTCCATTAAAAATCTTGTGTTGCGCCATTATTCGGCAGCTTCGGCAGCGGGCTCAACAGAGCCACCCTTCTGCTCGAGGATCTGACCAAGGCAAACGGCAAGCCCGGTGATAGGAGCGATCATGGTGCCCAGCACCTTGGCGTACAGCGTATCCTTGCTGGAGAGCTGAGACATCTCCTCGATCTCGGCGGCGGAGAGGACCTTGCCCTCCATGAATGCGGCCTTGATGTTGAAGCGCTCACCCAGCTTTTTGCTGTAATCGCTGATGATGCGGAAAGGCGCGATGGGATCGCTTTCGGCGGTAGCCAGAGAGGTGGTGCCGTTGAGGACGGAGTCAAGCTCCTGAAGGCCCAGATCGTCCAGTGCTCTTCTGACCAGAGTGTTCTTCACGACGGTGTAATCGACCTCGCCCTTGCGCAGCTCGGTACGCAGTGCGGTATCCTCTGCAACGGTGATTCCCTTGTAGTCAACGAGGACGCCAGCGCTTGCCTTCCTCATGCGCTCTTCGAGAGCGGCCACGACCGCCTGCTTTTCGCTGAGAACTTTTGCGTTTGGCATGTGTGTTTTCACCTCCACACTAATAAATCGCGCCCAATATGAAGAAAAATCCCTGCATCCAAGGACGCAGAGACACAAAAACAATAAGATATCGTTAATGTCCTCGGCAGGATTTATGGACTAATCCACCTGCTGTCTTCGGAGCGCTCGATTAATATACAGGATTTTGCCCGGCTTGTCAAGTGTTTTTTTCAGCTTTTAGGTTGACAAATCAAAGTTTTTCAATGTATAATACATACAGAAAAAGGTGCTGCCGGTAAAAACGGTCAGCCCCTCAGATGGTTATCGAAGTAACCGCCTTGGTTGGAAGCTGAGGGCGGTTACTTCTTTTTCGCCTGAAATATCAGGTTGACAATGCCAATGACAACAAGGCAGAACTGAAACAGTTCGCTATATGTAATCTGCACACTATCACCCTCTCTCAATTTGGAGGGGGCAGAAGCTCCCTCCTCACTCGGAGGGACTGACCGCCTGTTACCGTTTTCGCCGTTTCCGGCGAGACAGCACCTTTCCCACTCCCTTGCGGGAGTATTTTTTATTCTATACCATTCGATGGAACTTGTCAATTTCTGCCTTTAGCCCCGGCGGAACTTTTGCCCTGCGTATCAAATTTCCCAAGGCGGGAAATAATAGGGATACTTTCTTTTGAAAGCGGATAGGAGAGATAGTATGCAGGGTAAGGTCGAGATCTGCGGCGTGAACACCGCCGCGCTTCCGGTGCTCAAGGGCGCGGAGACCCGTCGGCTTCTGGAAAAGGCCCGGGCCGGGGACACTGCTGCCCGTGAAGAGCTTATCTCCGGGAATCTGAGGCTGGTGCTGTCCGTGGTGCAGAAGTTCGCCGGGCGCGGCGAGAGCATGGACGATTTGTTTCAGGTGGGCGTCATCGGGCTTATAAAGGCCGTTGACTGCTTTGATTTAAGCCAGAACGTGCAATTTTCAACCTATGGCGTGCCCATGATAGCCGGAGAGCTGAGGCGCTTTCTGCGCGACCACAGCGCGGTGCGGGTGTCCCGCTCGATGCGCGACACGGCGTATAAGGTGCTGCAAATGAAGGAAAAGCTCACCGCCGAGAATGGGCGCGAGCCGGATGTTGAGACTATCGCGAAAAACCTGGGCATAAAGCGGCAGGACGTGGTCTTTGCCATGGAGGCCATCTGCGACCCCATGTCCCTTTACGACCCGGTATACAACGACGGCGGAGAGAGCGCCTGCGTCATGGACCAGATCGGCGACCCTCGCAATACCGACGAGCATTGGCTGGAGCAGATTGCCCTTCAGGAGGCCATGCGCCGTCTCAGCGGCAGGGAAAAGCGAATCCTTGCCCTGCGCTTTTACGACGGGCGCACCCAGATGGAGGTCGCCAGAGAGGTGGGCATCTCTCAGGCCCAGGTCTCCCGCCTTGAAAAAAACGCCATAAAACAGATAAAAAAGAACATTTCCGCAAGCTGAAAAGCCGGGGAGCCGCAGTTCCCCGGCTTTCTTTACAAATTAGTAAAGCTTTTCCCGAAGGTATAGAGTAGAATAGCAAACATATATTTCCAGATATTTCCGTTCATAGATATAAGGGTGTGGGTGTTTTGAAAATCAAAAAATACATATGGGGCGTGGCGGCACTTTTGGTGCTGTATGTTCTATACGCGCTGTGCACCGGTGTGTTCCCCTTTGGCAGGCAGCGGGCGGTGCCGGAGGATTTTGCCGCCTCCGTTTCCGCCGCCGATTTTTATGGGGAGGCACCCTGCGCCGACAGGGTCGCGCTGGTGGAGAGCCCGACGGAGGGCTTCCAAGCCCGCCTGCACATCCTTGACAGCGCGAAGGAGCGCGTCGACGTGTCCTATTACGCCATGCACATGGGCCAGTCCACTGACTTGTTTCTCGGAGCGCTCCTGGATGCCGCCGACAGGGGCGTCAAGGTTCGCCTGTTGGTGGACGGACAGTTCGGCGGCCTGACCGCCTCCAACCGGCCATACGCCGAGGCCATAGGCGCGCACCCGAATATTGATTTGAAGCTGTATAATCCGCCGAATTTTCTCAAGCCCTGGACGCTGAATGGCCGCCTGCACGATAAATACATCATCGTTGATGATGAGCTGCTGCTTTTGGGCGGGCGGAACATCGGTGACAAGTATTTTGCCATGGGCGGCTACGAAAAACCCCTGTCCTTTGACAGGGATGTGCTGGTATACAACACAGCCGGGGCGGAGGCGGACAGCGCTCTTTTCGATGTGCGGCAGTATATGGACGCCCTGTGGGACGGGGAGGATGTGAGCGCGCCCTTCTCCGTCGATTCAAAGCGCGGCGAGGAGAAGCGGCAGGAGCTTCGAGCGCTGTACACCCAGTACCGCGCGGAAAACCCGGAGCTGTTTGACCACTCCGGCGATGACTACGTGGGCTGGACCTTCTCCGCAAACCGCGTCAGCTTCTTCCATAACGACACTCAGATCGGCATGAAAGAGCCGAAAGCCGGCTATATTTTGGGCGAGCTTCTTCGCTCGGCGGAGAAATCGGTGGTTTTGCAGTCCCCTTATGTCATTCTTGACCCACAATTGGAGGAGCTTTTAAACGACCTGGGCGCGGGGCAGATAGATGCCGAGATACTGACAAACTCCATTGCCGCCTCCCCGAATCCCCTCGCCAGCACGGCGTTTTTCGGCGACCGGCAGACTATTCTTGACGCGGGTATCCGCTTGACGGAGTATCAAGGGCAGCACTCTCTGCACGCGAAATCCTATATCATTGATGAGCGCATGTCCGTCGTCGGCTCGTATAATCTCGACCCGCGCAGCGCGTATATCGACACGGAGCTGATGCTCGCCATCGACAGCGAGGACTTTGCCGCGCGCCTGAAGCAGGCACAGGACGAATACCGGCTTGAATCGCTGCCGGTGGACGAAAACGGGGAATACTCCGCGGATTCATCTCTCCTGCCCCGCCCCATGCCGCTCATAAAGAAAATCATGGTCTGCGCCCTGTATTTTCCGGTGAAGCTATTTAAGTATCTTACATAAAAAAGAAGCCCCGAGAGGCGCACTTCATAAGGAAGTCGACACCCGCTGAGAGAGTATTGTCTTTCAGCGGGTGTTGTGTTATGCTGGTCTCAGCGACAAATTGGAAGTTGTAAGCCTCCGCCCACCACCTTGCCTCCCCTTGTCGCGACAAGGGGAGGTGGCTTGACGCGAAGCGGCAAGACGGAGAGGATAGCTCCTGCTCGGCATGGACTTGTGCCGGGTGCGAATGTCGCGCTTCGCGCGGGAGACCCTCTCAGGCGCTTCGCGCCAGCTCTCCCTTTGCGAAGGGCGAGCCTTTGGGTGGTGCAAATTTGCCACGCCTATGCTCTTAAACTTACAACGAGTTTAATTCAGCGCTGAATGTTCTGTCCTGCACGGGAGATTGTAAAGAGGCACTCCTCTTTACTCGTTTCAATTAGGGAGATTTTTAAGAGGGGAAGAAAACGAAATCTTCCCCTCTTAAACGCTTCTTTGCTACTTTCTTGGCGTCAAGAAAGTTGAACACCGCACCTTTTGCTTCTTATCAACGCGAAGCAGGACAGCCCCCCTATCGGCTCGCAAGCTCGCCACTTCCCCCTCATGGGGAAGCAAGTGACTGCGGTGCAGTTTATGCGATGCGCATCAGTGCGACAACTCCCAATTTATCGCTGCAACCCATTATAAAAAGGGCAAGACAGACCAAAGGAGTCTGTCTTGCCCTTAACTTCATTATGAGCCCTTAGCTTTGGGGCTTCTTTTTTTGTCAGGCTTCGGCCTTGCGCTGGCGCTTCGCGCCGAAATACTGCCATGCGACCATGGCGGCCAGCAGGACGATGCCAACAACGTCGGTGATTATCTTCGGGTCCATCATCATGAGGCCGGCCACGCAGATAACGATTCGCACAAACCAGTTCATCATGCGGAAGAGGTAGCCGTTCATGGCGGCGGCCACGCCGAAGATGCCGATAATTGAGGTGATGATAATCTGCACAACGGCGCCGGCTGTGGTGTCGATAAACAGCATCGCCGGGTTAAGGCAGAAGATATACGGCACAACGAAGGCGCCGATGGCGAGCTTCGTGGCGTTTATGCCGGTTTTCATGGGGTTAGACTTGGCGATGGCGGAGCCTGCATATGCGGCCAGAGCCACAGGCGGCGTAATGTCGGCCACAATGCCAAAGTAGAACACAAAGAAGTGCGCCGCAATCTTGGGAACGCCTATGGTGATAAGAATGGGCGCGCAGGTGGATGCCATGATGCAGTAGTTCGCGGTGGTGGGCACACCCATACCCAGAATGATGCAGCAGACCATTGTCAGCATCAGGGCGATGAGCGTGGGGCTTATAAAGGCGCTCTTGCTGCTGATGGAGACGACGGCGGTGATGAGCTTGGAGGCAAGACCGGTCGCGGTGATGCAGCCGGCAATGATGCCCGCCATGGCGCAGGCCACGGCAACCGTGATAGTGCCCTTGCCGCCCGCCTCGAGAGCCTCTAAAATGCGGGAGAGGGTAATGCGGTTCTGCCTGTCAAAGAGGCTGACAACGATGGTGGCAATTATCGCGATGGACGCTGAAAACTGCATGGTGCGTGTGCCGGAGGTCACAAGCCAGATAAGGATAACCAGCGGCAGCAGCAGATAAACACGCGGCAGCAGCTTTGTAAACCGGGGCAGCTCACTGACGGGGATGCCCTTGAGGCCCAGCTTCTTCGCCTCAAGATGCACGGCGATGAAGATACCGGCAAAGTACAGCACGGCGGGGAGAATGGCGCGCAGGGCCACATCCGCGTATGGAATGCTCATGTACTCGGCCATCAGGAAGGCGGCGGCGCCCATGATAGGCGGCATTATCTGACCGCCCGTGGAGGCGGCGGCCTCAACCGCGCCCGCAAACTCGGCCTTGTAGCCGGTCTTTTTCATCATCGGGATGGTGACAGAACCGGTTGTAACGGTGTTGCCGACGGAGGAGCCGGACACCATGCCGCAAAGGGCCGAGGAGATGACCGCAACCTTTGCGGGGCCGCCCGAAAAACGACCGACGAGGGAGTTTGCAAGGTCAATGAAAAACGCCGCAATTCCCGTCCGCTCAAGGAAGGCGCCAAAGATGATAAACACCACAATGTACTTCGCGCAGACGTTGATAGGCGTGGAGAGCACGCCGCTGGTGGTGAAAAACAGGGTGTAGATAAGCCGCTGGATGCCTATGCCGGTGGTGAAGGTATACACCAGCAGAGCACCGGCCACGCACAGAATGGGCACGCCCACGCTGCGGCGGCAAAGCTCCATCAGGCAGAGGATGCCGATGATGCCGATAATCGTCAGCGCAGGAGTCATCCTCGACGCGCTGGTGAGTGTCTGTATGATTTTGTCATAGCCAAAGCAATAGTAAAAGAAAGAGCCGGTGCCAAGCGCCATCAGGATATAGTCATACCACGGGATGTAGTTCGGGCGGACATGGTGCTTGCTCGCGGGATAGGTGAGATAGCCCATGAGAATGATAGCGGCCAAAAAAGCCGTCAGGCGCTTCTCAAGAGCGGCGACACTGAAAAGGGTGGAGTAAATGCAATACAGGGAAAAGACAACCATCAAGCCACGCACAATCAGGGCAGGTTTGCCCTCCCAAATGCGGGTGTTGGACTCTCTGTCGTATTTGCGCATGATCTCCTCTACTTCTTCAGCGGTTCCCACATCGACATTTATCGCGTCATTATCTTGTGTGTGAGACATACAGGATGTTTTCCTTTCTGAAGAATAGGGATCAATTAACTTGTATCCCATACGCGGCAGACTACTGCCGCAGTAAGCAGAAAGGCTACGGCGCTATAATTGCGCCGTAGCCCAGAGTGCGAAAAGCAATTACTTTACGGGGACGTCAAAACCCTTTTCAGCAAAGTACTTCGCAGCGCCGGCGTGGTAAGGCACATCGGTGATAGAGGCGGCGAACTCAAGATCCAGCTCCTCAGCCTTGCCGTGCTGAATGTCGGCTGCATTTTCAAAAATGGTGGAGACAAAAGCGTAGATAGCGTCCTCAGACACATCGTCCCTTGCGAGGACCACAGCGCCGACGGCGACAGTCTGGCAATCCTCGGGCATGCCGTAGGTGTCAGCGGCGACGGTGTAAGCGGTGTAGTAGGGGGACTTCTCAATGAGCTGGCCGATGTGGTCATCGTCAATGCTCACGAGGTAGACCTGACTGCCGGTGGAGAGGTCGGTGATGGCGGTGGTGGGAGCGCCCGCAACGATGAAGGCGGCGTCGATCTTGCCGTCCTTGAGGCTCTCGGCGCTGTCACCGAAGCTCTGGTAAACGGGCTTGATGTCGTCCTCGGTCATGCCGTAGACACCGAGAACATCGAGGGCGTTGAAGTAAACGCCGGAACCGCGAGCGCCGATGGAGACGTTCTTGCCGCGCAGATCCTCGACAGTCTTAATGTCGGGGTTGAGGGTGACGATCTGAACCTGCTCCATGTAGAGCGCGGCGACGGTGGAGAAGCTGTCAACAGCACCGGCCTCAGCGAAGAGGTTAGTGCCGGTGTAGGCATAGCTCATAACGTCAGACTGGCAGAAGGCCAGCTGAACAGCGCCGGAATCCAGGTCCTCAACATTGGCCTGAGAGCCGTTGCCGGTGACAGCGGTCACATCAAGGCCGGTGTTGGCGCTGACATACTGGGCCAGCACACTGCCGTAGGCATAATATGTACCGGTATCGCCGCCAGTGGTGAAGGTGAGCTTGTCGTTGACAACAGGGGCCTCAGCCGGAGCATCAGCGGGGGCTTCGCTCTCCGCGGGAGCCTGACTCTCGGCGGGGGCGGATGAATTGCCGCATGCGCAGAGGGCAAAAACCATGCACAGGGCCAGAATGAGTGCTAAAAACTTCTTCATGTGGTTTCCTCCTAAAAAGATTTTCCATAAAATGTATTCTTTCCATTCGATTATACACTAATTAAGTAAAGATAGCAAGAGAAATTGAAAAATAAAAAAATAACGCTCCAAAAGGGAGCTTCAGGTGCAAAAATCGGCCGTTTTTTACCATTTAACCGGGTAAAGCGCAGAGAAAAAACCGCTCTTGTCAACGGAACAAAAAAGTTGCATAATACATACATGAAATTTTTATAACGGGTGAGGGATAATGAAGAACGATATAAAGCTCATCGCCTTTGATCTGGACGGGACTTTTCTGGACGATGATAAAAAGGTGCCGGAGAAAAACATTCAGGCGGTGAAGGCCGCCGTCGAGCGGGGGATAATCTGCATGCCTGCCACCGGGCGGCTGGCGCGCGGCATACCGAAGCCGGTTTTTGACCTGCCGGAGCTGCGGTATATCCTCGCCTCAAACGGCGCATCCTTGTATGACCTTAAAACGGAGCAGGCGATATATAAGGCCGACATGGCTTTGCAGACGGCGCTGCGCCTGTGCGATTATATGGACAGGCTCCCCGTGATTTACGGCTGCTTCCAGTTTGAGCGGGGGTATATGAACCGGGTGCTGCACGATAAAATCCCTGAGTTCCTGGGCCATGCGCCGGTTATAAATGAGTACGTGCAGAGCATCAACCGCCCCGTGGACAGTGTGCGCGGGATGCTCAAAAAGCGTGGGCAGCCGATTGAAAAGATGATTATGTTCTGCCGGCAGAATGAGCTGGAGCTTCGCGCGCAGCTGCTTGAGCTTATGCCGAAGGATTTCCCGGAGCTGAAGATAAGCAGCTCCCTGCCCTTTAATATCGAGATAAACGACAGAAATGCCGACAAGGGGCGGGCCCTGAGCGCCCTTTGCGCCCACCTTGGCATTGAGAAGGAAAATGTCGTCTGCTTCGGCGATGCCAGCAACGACATCACCATGCTCAACGCCGCCGGTATCGGCATCGCCATGTCAAACGGGGCAAACTCCGCCAAAGCCGCCGCCGATATGTGCACCGAGAGCGACAACAATAACGGCGGCGTGGGAGAGACGATAATGAAGCTGATAGAGTAATAAATGGCGCTATGCAAAACTCGTTTTGCATAGCGCCAAATGATATTTGACCTGCGGTCAAGTGATATACGCTATCGCGTGTGATATCCGCCCTGCGGTCGGGTGATATCGCCCATTGCGGGGCGGTGAAGGTGTCCCTGCGGGAAGATTTGAAATGCCTTTGGATTTAATCAATATACTCGCAGGCGGCGAGGGCGGCGCAGGCGCCATCGGCCACGGCGGTGGTGAGCTGGCGGACGCTCTTTGCCCGGCAGTCCCCGGCGACGAAGACCCCGGCGCTGTCTGTGCGGCAGTCCTCGCTGCTTGCGGCATAGCCCGCGGCGTTGAGGGGGAGCAGGTTTTCAAAGGCGGCCAAGTCAGGGCTGTGCCCCACGGCGACGAAAAGCCCGGAGAGCTCTATTCTGCGCGAAGCTCCCTCCTGCTCCACAACGATGCCGGAAAGCTCGCTCTCGCCAAGAAGCTCCGTGACCCGGGCGTTGAGAATAAACTCCACATTCTCCCGCTTCTCCAGCGCTTCAACAAGCTTTGCCTCACCGCGGAAGCTGTCCCTGCGGTGGATGAGATAGATCCTGGAGCACTTTTCGCTCAGAAGCAGCGCGTCCTGCAAGGCGCTGTTGCCCCCGCCGCAGACGGCAACGGCCTGGTCCTTATAAAAGGCCCCGTCACACACGGCACAAAAGCACACGCCGCTGCCCACAAGCTCTTCCTCGCGAGGGATGCCCAGCATGCGGGGCTTCGCGCCGGTGGCGATTATCACGGCCCTGCCCTGAAACTCCGCACCGGACACAGCGGTGACGGTTTTTACATCCCCGCCGCTGATGGAGGCGACCTCCTCAAGCTCAACCTCCGCGCCCTGCTCCATGGCCTGCTCAAGAAGCCTGTCGCCAAGCTCGGTGCCGCTGATGGACACAAAGCCCGGGAAGTTCTCCACTCTGGGCGACCATGTAATCTGCCCGCCAAAGGCGTTTTTCTCAATCACCAGCACGCTCTTGCCCGCGCGGCAGGCATAAGTCGCCGCGGTCAGCCCCGCCGGGCCGCCGCCGATTATAATAATATCATACATAGTAACTCTCCATCCGCCGCATATGCCAAGAGCGGCATTAACATTGGGCTTTTGGGCACTTAACCGCCTCGAATTGCACCCACTTTTATCATATTTTTCAACGACCGCCGGAAATATGGTTTCCCGGCGGCCTTTTTTTATTGCTTGCTTATGCGATATTATTCAGATACTGCTTGATGGCTCCGGCGCCGGCGAGCTTTTCAAAGCCGCCGTCCTTTATAAGCACGAGAGTGGGCGCCTGCTTCACACCGTACTGGGTGGCAAGCTCGGCGTTCTCCTCGGCCATGAGCTTTTCATAGGCAAAGCCGGCCTTATCAAGGTAAGAGCAGGCGATGCGGCAGTTGGGGCAGGTGGGTGTCGCGAAGAGGATGGCGCGGTTCCCGCTCTCAACGGGCGCGGCGGCGGGAGCTTCCACGGCAGCGTCAGCGTTCACAGGGCCGCTGTGCGTGAGCACGGAGTGGTCAATGTCGTAGGTCTTGCGCTCCTTATACTCCTGCGTCTTGCCCGCGTTCCAGTTCTGCACGGGGCGGTAGTAGCCGGTTATGCGGCTGTATACCTCCGCGGCCTCGCCGCACTCGGGGCAGGTGAACTGCTCGCCGGTGAGGTAGCCATGGTTTTTGCAGACGGAATAGGTGGGGGAGAGGGTATAGTAGGGCAGCTTATAGTTCTCCGCGATTTTGCGCACGAGGTTTGCGGCAGCTTCCCAGCTCGGCAGCTTCTCGCCCAAAAAGGCGTGGAACACGGTGCCGGAGGTGTAGAGGGTCTGGAGCTCATCCTGAATGTCCAGCGCCTCGAAGATGTCCTCAGTGTAGCCCACGGGCAGGTGAGAGCTGTTGGTGTAGTAGGGGGTGCCGCCGGGCTCGGCAGCGGTGATGATGTCGGGATAGGTCTCCACATCGTGCTTTGCGAGGCGGTAGGAGGTGGACTCGGCAGGGGTGGCCTCGAGGTTATACAGGTCGCCGTACATTTCCTGATAATCGCTCAGACGCTCGCGCATGTGGTTGAGCACCTGCTTTGTAAACTCCTGGCACTTGGGGCTGGTCATGTCGGCCCTTATCCACCTGGCGTTGAGGCCGGCCTCGTTCATGCCGACAAGGCCGATGGTGGAGAAGTGGTTTTCAAAGGTGCCGAGATAGTACTTGGTGTAGGGGTAGAGGCCGCCCTCGAGCAGCTTTGTAATGACATCGCGCTTGATTTTCAGGGAGCGGGCGGCAATGTCCATCATCTTATCGAGCCTTGCGTAGAAGTCCTTCTCGTCCTTGGCGAGGTAGGCTATGCGGGGCATATTGATGGTCACAACGCCGATGGAGCCGGTGCTCTCGCCGGAGCCGAAGAAGCCGCCGGATTTCTTGCGCAGCTCGCGCAGGTCAAGGCGCAGGCGGCAGCACATGGAGCGCACATCGGACGGCTCCATATCGGAGTTGATGTAGTTGGAGAAATAGGGGGTGCCGTACTT
>ULWX01035139.1_pt1 | contig 15611 bp, 13 predicted proteins | sample 1960851 | NCBI WGS metagenome assembly ULWX01 (sample SAMEA4835826, study PRJEB28245) | human gut metagenome | biome: gut microbiome; material: fecal sample | place: Denmark | collected 2008 | reverse complement strand
CTCTGCTCAGTCGCGTTGTAAACCTTGCTGGCACTGTTACCGGTGATGGTAACGGTCACTTCATCAGTAACAGGAGTGATGGTCAGCATACCGTCTACCTGATCGGTGACAATGTACTTTTCATCAGTGCTGATAGTACCCGTATAATTTTCTGCAAACTTAACAGTATACTCGCCAACATCGGTGCCAGAGCCGGAGGCCGTGACGCCTTCAAAGGTCACACCCTCGGGAGCGCCGGTAAAGCCGGACACAGTCTGTTCTTCGCCATTATAGCTCTTGGTGTCGCTGTTAGCAGTGAGAGTCACATTCTTATAATAGTAGAAGATGATCTCATTAGTGCCGGTGGTGATGGTGACCGACTTGCTCTCGTTAGACACGGCGGTGCAGCCATCAACGGCTTTGGGAGACTCTGTAACAGTTGAGCCGACGCTTGCGGGGTCACCGATCTTGTCAGGCGCAACCCGCTCCGCGGTGCCGTTCCAATAATAGTGAACGGTGTAAGTCGCGGTTGCGTTCTGCCATACGGCGTAGAGAGTATCAGGCTCACCAAGGACGAGGATAACGCTCTCGCCCGGCTCAAAGTCGGGTTCGGTTGCGTTGGCGTCCTTTGCCCAGCCGACGAGCACCTTGTTATCAAGCTGAACATCGTCTGCAGCGGGCAGGGTCACAGTCGTATACTCTGTCTCGGTGACAGAGCGGCTTGTTTCCCCATCGGTGAATTTGCCGCCGTTGGCGTTATAATTCTGAGTAACTTTTACCTGCTCGGTCGTTTTGAGGACGGCGCGGATAGCCATATCGCCATTGACGACAAAGGCATCACCGGGTTTATAATTCAAACCGGAGTTGTCAACTGCCCAATGGTCAAATTTATCAATTCCCGAAACTGCCATAGCGCTGGTGTGCGCGCCGGGAACATAGTTAATGGTATTGAGGAGATTCCCGTCCGCATCATAGTACGAAACCTTGTAGAGATCGGACTTTGAGAGCGCGTACAGAGTAAGGTCGCCAGTGACGGGATTGCTGAAGTCATACGCGGTGAAGCTGCCATCAGCATTCTTTACATACCAGCCGCGGAGGTTGGAAGCGTCAGGAAGGGTGATTCCCTTTGCCGCCGCGTCAGCTTCCAGCCTCTCTCGAGAGAGTATGCCGCCGCTGGGATAGCTGCCGACTTCCTCGCCATCAACATCTACGCTGACATGGACGGTGACAATAAATGTCTCAGCATGCTTCTTGGCATAGACAACAATATTTTTATCCGGCATCTTACCGGCGAGGACTGCATCGGCGGGCTTGGTGCAGATCTCGTCAAGGAACCAGCCGTCATAGCCGTCGGGCACAGCCCGTGCGCTGATCTGCTGGTCATAGAGATAGTTGTCAGTGGTCTTATCTCCGCCTATTATCTGATAGGCAACATCATACTGATTGCGGGTATAGCAGAACTTGGCATTATTGTATGAATGGCCCGTCGTGGCTCCCTCATGGAATCCATTTTGATAGACGCCCCAATAAGTAAAGCCGGGGATTGCATAGGTGTCTTCAGCAGAAATAGTCGGATCGTTCATTCCATACGCTATATCCGCATGATCCTTATAGAAGGTTTTTCCATTGATGACCTCAGTCGTCCTGCTTGTATCCTCCGGCAGCGCCTCAAGATAATAATGCGCCTGAGCCCCGCTGCCTGAAGTTTTACCGTTACTGAAGGTCTGCCCACCTATGGGCATGGTCTGTATATTAGCCTGCCATTTTCCTGTTGAGCTAACATACCAGTTGCCGCCCGGCCAAGTGGTGCTTATATTCGCGCCGTATTTGGCGGTGACAACTTTATCGGCTAAATAGCAGTCATCGCTGTGAGTGTGCGCTTTTAATCCAAGCTTGCAGCAGTCATCGCTGTGCCCCCAGTGAATGAGGCTTGTTCCACCTTTTTTGCAGCAGGCATCGGTATGAGTGTGTTCCTCTTTGCCGCAAACCGGCACATCGTTATGTGCTTTTTTATATGTGACCGTAAACTGCTGGCGGTCATAGTAAACATTAAAGATGGAAGTCCCGTCGCCGGAAATGAGCTTCGACTCGCCGGTAGCCAGCTTGCCATCGGCAAAGCCTTCAGCGGGAGCGGGTTTATTTTTATTAAGATTGCTGAGGCTGACCTCCGTACCGGCTTTGCCAGTCTGGATTTCGGATGCGATGTAGGAGTACCGCTCCACATCTCTGTCCGCTTCGGGCAGATACTGGTTATCCCAGTTGGCATTCTCCGCCCAATAGATAACAGTGTAACTCACCGGCTGCCCATCCCACTTGGCATAGAGCATTGAGTCGGGTGCTATATCGCTGTTGAAATCAAAGGGAACGGTGCATGCTTCATCAGTATACCAGCCCACAAAGTTAAAGCCGGTGCGGGTGGGGTCGTCAGGCTTGACAATCTTGCCGCCGTTTATCTCCGCCCGGGGGACAGCCGTGCCGCCCATGCTGTTGAACTGAACAAACTGACCTTCAATCAGCTCAGCGCGAACGACGATGGAGCTGTTAACTGGGGTAGAAGCAGTGAAATCAAGCCCGCCATCCATTTTCCAACTGCTGAGCTTTTTGTTGGCTTCTATATCCTGATTGAAGCGCGCAGTGATTTCATCAATGTCCGCCTGAGAAACATAATAGTTCCCATCGGCATTCTTCACGGCAGTAGCCACGCCGTAGTAAGTGCCATTGTCGGATGTGAAAGCAACGGTGAAGTAATCAGAATATATCGCCTGATAGGTTACATCAACCGGTGCCCCCTCAAAGCTCGCGGTGAGTTCTTCGCCGGGCTGGGCAGTCTGTGCTGGGTCTGCCACATTCTGCCAGCAAGCGAAAGTCTTATCTCCAAGCACGGGAGCAATAGGAACGGTAATCGTCCTGCCATTTGCAGCCTTTAGCTCAGCAACCGTAACGCCATTTGCATCCACAAACAGATAAGTAGCAATAAGCTCATCACCGGGGCGTGCTACTTTAAGAGGCGCACCAGCGGGCTGCTGCTCGGCGGGCTGCTCGCCAGCGGCGACGGCGGCATATGTAACAATAACATGCACATCCGCCACGGCGGCGCCGGAGAGGACGAGGGCGTTCTTCGCCTCATTGAGCGCGACGTTGGCGCACTCGCCATAGACGAGAACCTCATTCTCCGCGCCGAGGGCATTCTCAGCCTTGACCTCGCCAAACTCTACCTTGGCGGGGCGATAGCCGGAAACCTCGGGGAAGGAGACCTCTCCCTCAAAGGCGGCATCCTTCGCCGCCGAGACCTCATACGCCTCGGCAAGCTTATCTTTGCCCTCGGAGAGATACTCAATCTTCAGATTGACAGAATCCTTGCCGCTCTGCGCGGGCTCCTCACCGGGCGCGGCCACAGGCTCCTCCAAGCCCTCAGCCAGCGCGCTGGTCGGGAGCAGAGAGAAAACCATGGTCAGGCACAGCAGCACGCTGAGCAGTCGACGAAACATACCTTTGTGTTTCATTTCTTTCCTCCTACAATAAAATATATTAGCTAAAATTGTGTACACCGGGTATTTCGCCTATTATAGGCTGATACGCAATTTATTTGCTTCCACTTATTATGACGGTTGTTTTTTCGCAAATTGCTCAGTTTTTTCAGAAAAATTTTTTATTTTTTTGGAAAAACTTTTTACAGGGTGAAAATGGGGGGCTTTTGGCTCCCTTGTGTAAAGGGAGCTGTCAGCAACGCTGACTGAGGGATTGTTTCGCAGCAGAGTCTATATATTCGCACACGCCGCTAAAATTGCGGCTGATTTCATTATTGGGAATGCGAAGCACTGTCAGGCCATAGGCTTGCAAAAAGGCTGTACGCTCGGCATCTTTTTCTTTATTCTCATCTTCATAGTGCTGAGAGCCATCAAGCTCTATTATCAGCCCGGCTTGTGCGCTGTAAAAATCCGCTATGTACTTGCCCAATACCTTTTGTCTGGAAAAGCGGACGGGATAGGTGCGCAAAAAGTCATACCACAAATGCCGCTCTTCTTTTGTCATGTCTTTTCTCAGCTGCTTTGCCAAAGGAACCAACTGCTTATTTTGCTTTCGCTGCATGACAGTTCCTCCGTTACGGTATTATTTACTGCTGAGGTTATCGCACATTCACGACCCCTCAGGCGCTTCGCGCCAGCTCCCCTTACGCAGGGGAGCCTTTGGATAACGCAAACTTGCAGCAGTGGAGCGTTGGGATGGTGGCCGGTTTGTTTTTGTTACGCAGGGGAGCCTTGAAAAAGCGCAAGCTTGTGGCGGTTGCGCTCCGAAATGCGCCTGCGGGCGCAGCCTTACGCAGGGGAGCCTTGAAGCTTCTCGGTTTATTGCGGCAGAAACCTCACAGCGCGCTGTGAAATATAGTTTTACGCTGTGGGTTTTTCAGGGAAAGCCGCAAGGCTTTTGGCATTTTAACTTGTTATCGATCAGTCGTTTATCGTCAAGTGCAAAGTGAAGGTATAGGGGAAGCCCTGAGTGTCATAAATGGTGAGGACATAATCCTCCGTCTCGCGAGGGCAGGGGATATAGACCGTATCCTCCGCCGCGTCATACTCCGCTTCGACGCTCGCCCCGTCGGACACGCGCACGGTGGTCATCGACGAATAATCAAGGGTCAGCTCGCCCGGGACTATCTGGATATACAGCTCGCCGCCGGTATAGCCCACGGAGACGGAACGCGGAGGGTCGGCCGTCTGGGTGACATTTATGGGGCTGCGGTTGACGGTGACGTTGGCGATATAGCCGCGCATGAACAACGCAAAGCCCATCAAAAGAATGAGCGCGACAAGCACTATGCAGGCGACGGTGAGGAAGCTGTCTATGCGGTGGCGCTTGCGCACCTTTTCAACGACTTCTTCCAGCGGCTGGGAGGGGCGCTCCATCCCTGCGGTGTCCACGATACGGTCAAAAACGCGCTGCGCATTGGCCATATCCGGGGCGGGAACATCCTCGTTAAGTTTCAAATCAGAAAATTGCTTATTGTCCATCCGCCTACACCTCCTTTTGCAGCAGCTGCTCCAGATTGTCTCTGGCACGCTCCAAATATCTTGTCACACTGCTCACGCTGCACTCAAGCTCGTCCGCAATCTGTTGCAGGCTCATATCTCGTAAATACTTCATGGTGACTGCCTGCTTCTGCTTTTCCGGCAGCCTGTCAATCAGTTGGTAAACCAGCTCACTGTCCTCAGTGCGGAGCATCTGATTTTCTGGGTTGAGCTCATCATCCGCGCTCTCAAGGGTAACATCGTACTCCACCGTGGCGTGCTCGCGGCGGTTTTTCATCATATCATAGCAAATGCGGCTGTTTATCTGCGTCAGCCATGCGTTTATGCAAAGCGGGTCACGCAGGGTATCCAGCTTTTTGAGGGCGAGAATATAAACTTCCTGCACCGCGTCCCACGCCTCGTCCGGGTCGGACAGGTAGTTCTTGGCATAGTTATACTGGCGGCCATATGTAATCGCGTACAGCTCGGAAAAAGCGTCGCTGTCGTGGGCCTGCGCCCGCTTGACCAGCGGGGCCAGATAACGCGCGTCGATATTGTTAATACCCCATCACCGCCCCTTCATAAAGTGAGATTCGCATAGTAGGGCATAGTATAAAATAATTATAGCACGCTGCTGTTTAGTATGCAACTATTTATTGTGGTGTAATATAAAATTTGTCTCTATATATTGGAAAGATGAAAAGCCCGACGCGGCTGCGCCGGGCGTGGGGAGAGTATATTATATATAGTAGGAACAGGGGGACGAAAGGGCGCGGCGGTTCTCTTGCGCCTTTTGCTCAAAATCTGCCTCAGCACATGGCTCCCCTGCGTAAGGGGAGGCATGGGAGGGGCGCAGCCTTTCGCAGGGGAAGCAAGTGGGTGCGTTACAAGGCACAGCAAAGCCCCGCGCCGAGGGCGCGGGGCTTCAGCTTGTCAAAAAAGTCCCCAAAGGACTTTTTGACAAGCTGAGAGTTACCAAATCTATTTTAATATTAGAAGCTCTGCTGCTACAAAAGGACTCGATAACACGTGCGTTTGAGCTGCGACTCATTTTAATTCGAGGCGGGCCTTGCCCCCTCGAGCGCCCCTGCTGCTTCCTCTTCTTCGCATTTTCACATAAGTTTTTTGACAGTCTAAAGCCCCGCGCCGAGGGCGCGGGGCTTACATCTTTATAACTCATGCTTCTTTATGCTTCCGGCAGGGCAGTGCCGAAGTAGATTATATCGCTGATGGTCTTTTCCCAGCCGAACTGGACGGGGTTTATAAGCTGATAGTTAAACACCGTGGTCGCGGTCTGGCCGCCGTCAAGGGTATAGGCCTTCCGGCAGCCGCGCTTTATCATCTCATCCGCGCAGGCGCGCAGGGTGGAGAGATAGTAGTAGCCGGGCTGCTGGCAGTTCATGTTCACGGTCATATAGTGCCCCTTGCCGAACATGCCAAGCGCGCTGCGGGCGTAATCGTCCTGAATTTCCCCCCAGCGGTAGGATTCGGGGGTGACATCCTGCCCGTCGTCGATAAGCACGGGGCCGAAGCACAGGGAGAAGAGAACGTCATTCTCGTCCACAAAGGCCTGAGCCTCCTCCAGGGAGCTAAACTGGCCGCGGTAGGCGAAGAGCATATCGCCGTCGGCGGTGATGAAGCAGGTGTCGCAGGTTTCAGGCTCAAAGCGGTAGATCTGCCGCTGGTAGACGACGATGCCGCAGGCGCGGTCGTGATTATAAAAGTCGCCGCCGAGGGCCAGAACCGCGTTTGTCTCCTCCGCAAACTGGCTGGTGGTGCGAAATTCCATGCTGCCAAACTCGTCCCCGTCTATCTTGCGGCGAAGCTGCGAGCCGTCGGCAATAAATACCTCAGAGAAGGTGCCGACGCCGCGGTTTGCGACCTCCTGCCAGACAATGGTGAGGATGGTTTCGTCCAGATAATAGTGAATCTCGGTGCCGGGGATGCGCTCAATATCGGCGTTCCAGACAAGCGTCTCGTCCCCGATGAGCTTTTTGGCCGCGTCCGTCTCCAAAAGGGCCTGAACCACGGCGGGGTCATCGGTGCTGCCAAACTTCTCCGGATCGGGCGCGGGGGCGCTGAGGGCGTTTTCGTCTATGCGAAAGCACAGCTCATAGAGCGTCGCCCCGTCCTTGCAGGCGGAAAACAGCGCCGCGGCCTCATCGTCCGGCTGATTCTCCGGCAGAGCGAGCGCGGCAAGCACGCCCTGGGTGTTTACATCGTCCTCAAGCTGCCAGGCGTCCTTGCTGTATTTGAGCGGGGCGCTGTACAGCGTTGTGGTGTACACCGGCTCAGTCAGGCAGGCGCTCAGGGCCTCCTGAAAGGCGGAATTGAGGGTCGCCTCGTTATAGCTCCCGCTCTCGTCAAAGACCTCGGCCGTGCTTTTGGCGGCGTCGACGCGGTTATGAAGGGCGGTGTCAAAGCTCTCCTCCAGCGCGGCAAGGCTGGCGTCCCAGTCCACAACGCGCACTTCAAGGTTCAGCTGCGCCTTGCGGGCGCCGAGCGCTTCAACGCCCGAAAGCTTCAGCTCAAAGGCCTGCTCCGCCGCGTCCGAAATGAGCTTTGCATCGCCCGTTCCGGCGGGGATGCGGCTCAATGCGCCCTGGGCCAGCGCGTCTGTTATCTCCTGCGCGCCTTCGGCAGGGTCGGGGGTGTTGCTGCCGAGACGGAAGAACATCAGCCCCGCGGCAAGCGCGAGCAGCGCGATGAATATGACGACCTCCACGGCGATTTTTGCGGCGGAGGGCTTTTTCTTCGTCTTTGCCATGCTATCAGAAATCGGCATTGCCGGTGGTGCGGGGGTGGAGCTCCACATCGCGGATGTTGGAAACGCCCGTCAGGTACATGACCATGCGCTCAAAGCCGAGGCCGAAGCCCGCGTGGCGGCAGCTGCCGTAGCGGCGCAGGTCCATATACCACCAGTAGTCCTCGGGGTTCATGCCCAGCTCCTTCATGCGCGCCTCGAGCACATCAAGGCGCTCCTCGCGCTGGCTGCCGCCGATGATCTCACCGATGCCGGGGACAAGGCAGTCCGCCGCGGCGACGGTCTTCCCGTCGTCATTGAGGCGCATGTAGAAGGCCTTGATATCGCGCGGGTAATCGGTGACGAAGATGGGCTTGTTGAATACCTCCTCGGTGAGGTAGCGCTCATGCTCGGTCTGCAAATCGATGCCCCATTCCACGGGGAAATCAAACTTCCTGCCGCTCTTTTTGAGGATATCCACGGCCTCGGTATAGGTGACCCTGCCAAAATCATTGGAGGTGACGTTATTGAGCCGCTCTATAAGGCCCTTATCCACAAAGGCGTTGAGGAACTCCATCTCCTGCGGGCAGCGGGCCATGACGGTGTTGATGATGTACTTCACCATCGCCTCGGCAAGCTCCATATCGTCCTCAAGGTCGGCAAAGGCTATCTCCGGCTCGATCATCCAGAACTCCGCCGCGTGGCGCTGGGTATAGGACACCTCGGCGCGGAAGGTGGGGCCGAAGGTATAGACATCGCCAAAGGCCATGGCGAAGTTCTCGGCATTGAGCTGGCCGGAGACGGTAAGTCCGGCGCGCTTGCCGAAGAAATCCTTGCTGTCATCGACCGTGCCGTCCTCCTTGAGGGGGAGGTTATTCAAATCAAGCGTGGTGACGCGGAACATCTCGCCCGCGCCCTCGCAGTCGGAGCCGGTGATGATGGGGGTGTGGACATAGACAAAGCCGCGGTTCTGGAAAAACTCATGCACGGCGGCGGCGGCAACGCTCCTGACTCTGAAAACAGCGGAGAACAGGTTCGTGCGCGGGCGCAGGTGCTGGATAGTGCGCAGAAACTCCACGCTGTGGCGCTTTTTCTGAAGGGGATAGTCCGGCGTGGACCTGCCCTCGACGCTGATTTTGCCGGCTTTGAGTTCAAAGGGCTGCTTTGCGCCCGGCGTCAGGGTCAGCGTGCCCTCGACGATGAGGGCCGCGCCCACGTTCTGACGGACTATATCGTCATAATTATCCAGAGCGGTTCTGTCCAGAACCACCTGGAGGGGCTTAAAGCAGCTGCCATCATTGAGCTCCACAAAGCCGAAGTTTTTCATATCTCTGAGGGTTCTCACCCAGCCGCAGACGGTAAGCTCCTTGCCGTCAAAAGCGGCGGCATCGGCGTAAATGCCGGCAATTTTCTGTCGCTTCATCGTAAATCTTTCCTCTCCCGGCGCCATTGCGCCTCTGCTTATAGTTTAGCCGCGTATATTATACACCGCAAACGGATATTTTCAATGCTCAGAATATAAATTCCACAGGCGCTTTGTAGTTGCAAAGCTCCACCTGCTGGTATTCGCCGCCGGATTCGCCGTCCCGCGTCCACGCAACAGGCTTTTCAAAGGTGAATTTCGCGCGGCGGGTATGGAGAATGATAATGCCCTCGTTATCAAAGCGCTGGCTGAGGACGCTCGCGGCCATGTTGCCGAAGTTTTGCACGTTGCCGGGGTCTTTTACCAGCACGAGCTCGCTCATCCCGTCGCCAAGGCAGACCATCTCCTCCCGCAGGCGGACTATACCCGCGACGGAGGTGGAATTTGACATGCTGCCATAGACGAGCTTCTCCTGAATGACGCCGTCATCATACTCGACCGTGGTGTTATAGGCCTCGATTTTCGGCAGCTGGGCCATGCCCTGAAGCACATAGGCCAGGTGGCCGAGCGCCTTTTTCTGGTTCTGAGGCGTGGCATAGCTGACCTCGGTAAAGGCGCCGAAGGCCGCGATGTAGGCAAAATAGCTCTCATTATTGAAGCCGCCCACGTCAAAGGGGTGGGGCGTGCCGCTGAGGATGCGCTTTGCGGCGGCAAGGCAGTCATTCTTCGGCAGGGCGAGGGTGGTGGCGACATCATTTGCCGTGCCCATGGGGATATAGCCCAGCTTCGGGCGCTTCGCGGGGTCGGGGATCTGCATAAGGCCGGACATGACCTCGCTCAATGTCCCGTCCCCGCCGATGCAGGCGGCGGTATCAAAGCTCGCACCGTTCTCGGCGGCGAAGCGTATGGCGTCCTGCGGCCCCTCGGTAAAGAATAGGGTCGTGGTATAGCCGCCGTTATCGAGCGTCTGGAGCGCTTCGGGCAGGTTGAATTTATATCCGCCCCGCCCGGCGGCGGGGTTTATTATCAGCATCAGTTTCTTTTTCATGCGGCAGGTTTCCTTTTATAGTGTGATATCTGTCATTTTACCGCAGACGGCGTGGATGCGCAATAGACAATAGAGGCATCAAAGCCTATAAAGCCTCGCAGAGTTCGACGCCCGAAGGCGGCGAATAAATAAAATCCGTTTTTCCCGGGGGCACGTACCTCGGGAAAAACTCTTCTCACGGAGAGAGTGCATTTTTGTCCACCATCGGCGGACAAAAATGTGCGGTTCGGAGTGCAACTTTTTTCCGAAAAAAGCCCCTTGGGATTTTTTCGGCATACAGTAAAGGGACGCAGTTTGTTCTGCGTCCCTTTGCTGTAAAGCTTTCGCGGCTCTACTGTTGCGTTTTAAGCCATCTCGTTGAGCTTGAGAGTCATCGCGGACTTCTTGTGAGCCGCGTTCTTCTTGTGCAGCAGCCCCTTGCCAGCCGCACGGTCAACAGTCTTGACAGCAACTTTATAGGCACTGACGGCTGTTTCGCGGTTGCCTTCGGCAACTGCGGCGTCAAACTTCTTCATCATAGTCTTGAGTTCGGTCTTCTCAGCGCGATTCTTGGCCCTGAGCTCCTTGGACTTTTCGTCCCTCTTGGCAGAAGATTTGATGTTTGCCATGCTTGTATCGCCACCTCCTCCTATAAATCTGAGTATACTTAACTCATGGTTAAAAATCTGAGTCTACATAACTCGCGTTTTGAAATTATAACAAAGAAATCCGCTAAAATCAAGGGTTTTTTTCAAAAAACTTATATTTTCTAATAGTAGAAGAAAAGCGCCGGTTTTGGGGCAGAATATACTATATTTTGATTTGGAAATGGGGGCCTTTTTATGTTCAAGGGAACGCGCACCGACCTTGCAAGTGAGGCACGGAGCTTATGGCAGGAGAGCGCCGGCAAGACAAGTGAGCTTTCCGGTGTCGTGGCCAGAGAGGAGACTCTGCGGGGCATACCGGTGACAGCGGTGGAGATTCTAAACGACAACGGTGCAAAGGCGCTGGGCAAGCCTGTTGGCAAATACTACACGCTGGAGCTTGGGGCGGTTATCGGCAGGGGCGCACCGGAATTTCCCGACGCGGCGGCAGCGGTGGGTGAGCTTATTGCCCGCTGCTTTGGCGATAAGCCGCCGGAGCTGACGCTTATCGCCTCGCTCGGAAACCCAAACATCACACCCGACGCGCTTGGCTGCCTCGCGGCGGAGAATGTGCTGGTGACGCGGCACTTAAAGCAGAGCCTGCCCGAGCAGTTTGGGGCCTTCCGCGCCACCGCCCTGTGCAGGACGGGCGTGCTGGGCACAACAGGCATAGAGAGCGGCGCACAGATAAAATATCTCTGTGCCGAGCTCAGGCCCGACTGCGTCATCGCCATTGACGCGCTGGCCTGCTCCGACATCTCCCGCCTGTGCCGCACGGTGCAGATAAGCAGCAGCGGCATTGCTCCCGGCTCCGGCGTGGGAAATAACCGTGAGGCGCTCAACCGCGAATATCTGGGCGTGCCGGTCATCGCGGTGGGCATGCCGACGGTCATTGACGCGGGCAGCCTCGCGGGGGAGGACGCGCCCGCGCTGTTCGTCACTCCGCGTGACATCGACTGCTCCGTCCGATCGGCCGCAAAGCTGATCGGATACGGGATTGATTTGGCTCTGCATGATGGGCTTTCTATCACAGATATTGATATGCTTGTAGGCTGAGATGTTTCACATGAAACAGCGTCAGATGAAAGCAATTTTATATTCATTGCTTCCGTCTTCCTTATCCACCACAGACCCGCTGTCGCTGGGCTCTGTGGTGGTGGAGAATGCGAGAGAAATCTATAAATACATTGGCCCGTCTGACGTCGTTTCACGTGAAACGCAAAAATGTATAAAAATACGCGATAAGTTTCATGTGAAACATTGAAATCGTAAAATTTTCTGATATAATATATGCCGCACGCGCATCAGACGATAAATATGGAGATGTAACATGGCAAAATACATTGCTTTTGCAAATCAAAAGGGCGGCGTCGGAAAAACAACCTCCTGCGTCAACCTCTCCGCTGCGCTCAGCCTTATGGGCAAGCGGATTTTGCTTGTGGACTGCGACCCTCAGGGCAACGCAAGCTCCGGCATGGGCGTTTCAAAGGAGCAGCGGCCCAACAGCTATGACCTGCTCGTTAACGGCGCTCAGGCGGCAGACTGCGTTGTACATACGGAATACGGCGATGTCATTCCCGCCTCCAAGGAGCTTGCCGCCGCGACGGTGGAGCTTATTCAGGTGGAAAACAGAGAATATGTGCTCAAAAATGCCCTGCAAACTCTGTTCAGCGAGTATGACTATGTGTTCATCGACTGCCCGCCCTCGCTTGAGCTGCTGACCGTGAACGCGCTGGTCGCGGCGGACAGAGTGCTTATACCTATGCAGTGCGAATACTACGCGCTGGAGGGCATCGCGGACCTGCTGACGAGCATAAAGCTCTGCAACCGCAGGCTCAACCCCCGCCTGTCCGTGGAGGGAATAATCCTCACCATGTACGACTCCCGCGCGAGGCTCACCACTCAGGTGGCAAATGAGCTGCGCAGCTTTTTGGGGGACAAGGTCTTTGACACGGTGGTGCCGCGCAGCGTGCGTCTTTCTGAAGCGCCCAGCCACGGGCTGCCGGGCGTGGTATACGACAAGGGAAACAGGGGCAGTCAGGCCTACATGGCGCTGGCCCGTGAATTTTTAGAGAGGAACGGTTGAGCATGGCGGAAAAGGTGAAAAAAGGCCTCGGAACGGGCCTTGAAGCGCTCTTTGGCAGCAACAAGCTCCTTGACGATGAGGACGAGGGCCAGCTTCTGACCCTGCCGATAAGCAAGGTTGAGCCGCGCCGGGAGCAGCCGAGAATGTATTTTGACGAGCAGGCGCTCAATGAGCTTGCAGACTCCATATCCCGCTACGGCGTTATTCAGCCGGTGACGGTGCGAAAGCTGCCAACCGGATACTATCAGATAATCGCGGGTGAGCGGCGCTGGAGAGCGTCCCGCCTTGCGGGGCTGACGGAGATTCCGGTGCGCGTTATTGAGGCGGACGACCGGCGCGCGTCCGAGCTTGCGCTGGTTGAAAACCTGCAAAGGGAGGACTTAAACCCCATTGAGGAGGCCAAGGGATACCAGAGCCTTATTGAGGACTTCGGCCTTACGCACGAGGAGGCGGCAAACAGTGTGGGCCGCTCCCGCCCGGCGATAAGCAACAGCCTGCGCCTGCTGAGTCTTTCCCCGAAGGTGATGGAGCTGGTTGAAAAGGGCGAGCTTTCGGCGGGCCACGCGAGGGCGCTCGTGCCGATTGAGGACAAAGCCTGTCAGCTTGAGCTTGCGCAGCAGGTGATAAAAAGGGGGCTGTCCGTGCGAAAGACGGAGCAGCTTGCCTCTGCCGCGCAGAAGCAGAAAAAGGCCGCCCCGGAGCTTCCGGGCGACGGTGTGGACTACGCCGCCGAGGTGGGCCATGCGCTGACATCCGCCCTGGGTCGCCGGGTGGTTTTGCACGACGGAAAGAAAACCGGAAAGATAGAGCTTGAATTTTACGGGGCTGACGACAGAGAGGCGCTTATCGCCGCTCTCAGCGCCTTGGGTTATATAAGAAAGCAGGAGGATTAAAAATGCTTGACATTAAGTTTGTAAGGGAAAACCCCGATATCGTTAAGGAGAACATCAAAAAGAAATTTCAGGACGCGAAGCTGCCGATGGTGGACGAGGTCATTGACCTCGACGCGAAAAACCGCGCCGCTATAACCGAGGCAAGTGACCTGCGCGCCAGCCGCAACGCCCTCTCAAAGCAGATTGGCATGCTCATGGGTCAGGCGAAGAAGGATCCCTCCAAGCTTGAGGAGGCCGAGAAGATAAAGGCTCAGGTCAAGGCAAACGCCGAGAGACTCGCCGAGCTTGAAACCCTTGAGGACCAGTACGCCGCGCGCATCCATGAGCTGATGCTCCAGATCCCGAATATTATTGACCCCTCCGTGCCGATTGGCCCTGATGACAGCTACAATGTTGAGGTTCAGCGCTTTGGCGAGCCGGTAGTTCCTGAATTTGATATTCCCTATCACACTCAGATCATGGAGAGCCTTGACGGCGTGGATATGGACGCGGCAGGCCGCGTCTCCGGCAACGGGTTTTACTATCTCAAGGGCGATGTTGCGCGCCTGCACTCCGCGGTGCTGGCCTACGCGCGCGATTTTATGATTGACAAGGGCTTTACCTATTTTATTCCGCCATTCATGATACACGGCAACGTGGTTGAGGGCGTCATGAGCCAGACAGATATGGACGCCATGATGTACAAGATTGAAGGCGAGGACCTGTATCTTATCGGTACCTCCGAGCACTCCATGATTGGTAAGTTCATTGACCAGATTATTCCCGAAAACGAGCTTCCGCAGACCCTGACAAGCTATTCCCCGTGCTTTCGCAAGGAGAAGGGCGCGCACGGCATTGAGGAGCGCGGCGTCTACCGCATCCATCAGTTTGAAAAGCAGGAGATGATAGTCGTCTGCAAGCCGGAGGACTCCATGGCCTGGTACGAGAAGATGTGGCGCTACTCGGTGGAGCTGTTCAGAAGCCTTGATATTCCCGTGCGCCAGCTTGAGTGCTGCTCCGGCGATCTCGCGGATTTGAAGGTCAAGTCCTGCGACATTGAGGCCTGGTCGCCCCGCCAGAAGAAATATTTTGAGGTCTGCTCCTGCTCCAATCTCGGCGACGCTCAGGCGCGCAGGCTTAAAATGCGCGTCAAGGGTGAGGATGGGCGCAGCTATCTGCCCCATACGCTCAACAACACCGTTGTCGCCCCGCCCCGTATGCTCATTGCTTTCCTTGAAAATCACCTTCAGGCCGACGGCAGCGTGACCATTCCGGCGGTTCTCGCACCCTATATGGGCGGGAAAACTCTGCTCACGCCGAAAAAATAAGGGGAGGATACATCATGAAAAAGTTTTTCAATGAGTTCAAGACCTTTATCATGCGCGGAAACGTGCTGGATATGGCGGTCGGCGTCATCGTCGGCGGCGCATTTGGCAAGATAACCACCTCGCTTGTAAACGACCTGCTGATGCCGCTTATAAGCTGGATCTGCGGCACGCGGGATATGAGCGTTCTGAATCTGGTTGTGCGCCCGGCGGAGATCGTTGACGGGGAAGTCGTGCGCGAAGCGATAACCCTCGGCTTTGGCAGCTTTGTCGGCACGCTCATCGACTTTATACTGATTGCATTGGTGGTATTTCTTATCATCAAGGCTGTGAACAAGGCACATGAGATGTTTGAAAAGAAGGAAGAGCCTCAGGAAGAGCCCGGCCCCAGCACTGAAGAGCTGCTGGCCGAGATTCTCGAGGAGCTTAAAAAGCAGAATAAGGATGAGTAATATCAGACAGGCGGAGAAAACTCCGCCTGTTTTTTTATAATATTGTACATTCTGTGGTTGATGGAGTGCGGTCTCCACTTTTCTTTTGTCCCGCTAACACCCAAAACGCAAACC
>ULWX01034344.1_pt1 | contig 16047 bp, 26 predicted proteins | sample 1960851 | NCBI WGS metagenome assembly ULWX01 (sample SAMEA4835826, study PRJEB28245) | human gut metagenome | biome: gut microbiome; material: fecal sample | place: Denmark | collected 2008 | reverse complement strand
GGCGTTGCCCCCGCCACGAGGGACTATATCCTCGACACCATTATCAAAAACTACAACCCCGAGGCTGCGGTTATAATCTCCACGCACCTTATCTCCGATGTGGAGCCGGTGCTGGACGAGGTGGTGTTCATAAACGGCGGGCGTGTGACGCTCCAGTCCTCGGTGGACGATATCCGTGAGCAGCACGGCATGAGCGTTGACGCATATTTCAGGGAGGTATTCAGATGTTAGGAAAGCTTTTCAAGCATGAGCTGTGGGCCATGTCCCGCATCATGCTGCCGGTGACGGCGGTGCTGGTTGTGCTGGCCGGGCTGAGCAACGTGTCCGTCAGATATATAGACCTTGTGCAGAGCGATTTTCTGACCTTTGTTCTGGGGCTGTTTCTGGTGCTGTTTTTCCTCGGCATGGTGGCGGCGGCCGTGGTTCTTGTCGTGGTCATCGTCAGCCGCTTTTACAATAACCTTATAAAGGACGAGGGCTATCTCATGTTCACTCTCCCGGTGAGCACCCATGAGCTGGTCTGGTCAAAGCTGCTGGCATCCCTGGTGTGGACGATTGTGAGCGCCATTATCATGTTCGCCCTTATCTGGGTGACGGCGCTGCACGCCATCAATGTGGCATCCTCTGCCGTGCAGGTGAGCTTTGACCTGGAGCTGGGCGGTCTGCTGCGCTGTCTCAGCGAGGAGTTCAACATCACCGGCGGCTATCTCGCGCTGATGATTGTTGAGGGTTTGTTCGCGGCGGTCATCGGGACATTTGCAAGCTACCTGCTGTTTTACGCCGCAATGTCCATCGGGCAGAGCTTCGCAAATCACAAGGTGCTCATGTCGGTGGTGTTCTTCCTGCTGATAAGCTTTGTCGCGCAGCTTGTGACACCCTTTGTCTACATGGGCATAGGGGAGATGTACTCCAATGTCAACGTGGACTATACAAACTTCAGGGCGATTTTCCAGCAGGCCATGCTGGCCTCAATAGCTGTTGAGCTTGTGTATGCCGCGATACTCTATTTCATCACGAACTTCTTCCTGAAAAAGAAGCTCAACTTAGCGTAAAGAAAACGAAAAAACGCCTGCCCTATTTTGGGCAGGCGTTTCTGTCTGAAGGCAAAGGCAAAGCCTTTGCCTTCAAAAGGGGATTCACTCCGAACCGCGCATTTTTGCCCGCCTCCGGCGGGCAAAAATACACTCTCTCCGTGCAAAGAGTTTTTCCCGAGGTACACGCCCCCGGGAAAAACTTATCTAACTTTATTCGCCGCCTGCGGGCGGCGAACTCTGCGAGGCTTCATCTGCGGTAAACAACGCTTGTTTCAACGAATGAGGCTGACTACCGCCGGTTGTAGCCCGAGCCGATAACGGAATTGAGCCCATAGTAGCGGGCAAAGTCCTCATTCGGCCAGCCCTCCGGATAGTCCGCCAGATCCATGTTATAACGGACCGGGCAGTAGTCGGTGGTGGAGAGAAGGACGACCAGCGAGATATCCGTCTCACCGTTATCAAGGGCCGTCTGTATCGCCGCCTCCCGCTCGCGGGAGAGCTTGTATGTAATCATAATGTCGGCGGCGCCGAGCGTGAACTCCACGACAAACAGCACAGCCATGGCCGCACACAGAAGCTGGGCGGGCAGGCGCTTGCCCATGCTGGCCAGCGCGTCGAGCAGAATAAGGCTTGCGAGCACAAGAAATATCACCGTAAAGCAGAAGTGCCGCCCCTCAAAATACAGCGCGAAAACAAAGGCCGCCAGCGAGCCGATGCCAGCCAGCGCCAGCACAATGGAGAGCGCGAGCTTTTTCCTGTCCACCTTAAGCACTATGCCAAGGCAGAGGAGCACCGCGAAAATCACAAGCAGAGGCAGAATATATGTCTTGACGGCAACAGCGATATCATACAGATTATGCCCCAGGCGGGAGATGCTCAGCGGTGCGCCGCGCCCGCTGGTGGCTCCGGCGCTCATGAGAAACGCAAAGCCCAGAACCGAGAGCACAAGCCCCGCTATAAGCTGCCATGGCAGGCGCTTGTCGCGCAGGAGAATCATGGCGCTCAGGCACAGGGCGGCAAAAATGGCGGCGATGGAGCCGTTTTCCGAGTATGCCCCGGCGAAGAACGCGAGCAGCACAAGCAGAACATCTACAACAATCGAGCGCCGCCGCTCTTTCTGCATAAACGCGGCGATATACGGCCACAGAAACAGCAAAAACAGGCTCATGCCCCATGAATAGTTTATCGCGCCATCGAGCCAGAGAAAGATTTCGCCAAAGAACGGCGTGAAGCACCAGACCATGAACGCGCCGAGCGTGAGCAACAGCGCGCGGTGTTCTTTTTCAAGGCAGCGGGCGAAAAGCGCCGTCAGCAGCACGGCGTTGAGGGCGTTGAACAGGTTAAAGACAGGCTTTGGAAGCATCAGCAGGGCCTGCACGATGCTGTGCGCGACAACGCGCCCGTTGACGGTCTCCCTGTGCGCCGCCATGGAGGGAATTATCTGACTGAAGCTCTCCATGCGGCTGCCGTCGGCAAAGCTGAAGCAGTAGCCAAAATCGTCCCCGAGCAGGGGCGTGAGCGAGGAGAAGATAAATATGACGGCAAACACGAGGCCGAATATCAGCCAGACAAGGCGGCTGCCGCCGCGTAGGGTGCTTTTCATGCCGCACCTCCAAAATCAGTGATATAAGACAGAAAAATGGTCATCTGTCAAAGCCCACGCCGGTCACAGAGTCAAGCCCGTAATATTTGGCGAGGCTGTAATTGGGCCAATTTGCCGGGTCAGCGTCGAGGTCTTTCAGCTTGTCATAGGCAACGCTGTACTTTGTGGAGGGGAGATAGACCTCAAGCTCAACATCGGTCTCCCCGCTGTCAAGCGCCGCCTGTATCGCCGCCTCCCGCTCGCGGGACGCCTTGTACCCCGCCGCCACATCCACGGCGGCAAGGCCAGAATCAAAGACAAAGAGCACAGCCATAGCGCCGCATAGAAGCTGCGCGGGCAGGAGCTTTTTCTTATCCGACAGAGCATCCAACAGGATAAGGCAGGCCAGCACCGTGAACACCACGGTAAAGCAGAAGTGCCGCCCTGTAAAGTACGCAGCGAATACAAAGGCCGCCAGCGAGCCGATGCCAGCCAGCAACAGCACCGCGGATAGGACGAGCCGCTTTTTGTCTGCCTTGAACGCAAGGCAGAGGGTAAAGCACAGCGCATAAACAATGTAAAGCGGCAGCAGCTCTTCCCGGGTTTCGGTTAAAATGTCCCGGAGGTTTTTGACGATGAGGCTCAAGTCAAAGCCCGCAGAGCGCCCCTGCGTGGCACCGGCGCTCATGAGGAATGCAAAGCCCAGAACCGAGAGCACAAGCCCCGCGATAAGCTGCCAGGACAGGCGCTTATCCCGCCGGAGAATTAACGCGCTCAGGCACAGGGCGATGAATATCGCGGCGATGGAGCCGTTTTCCGAGTAGGCCCCGGCGATAAAGGCCAGCGGCAGCAGCAGGATATCCCGCACTGTTGACCTGCGGCGCTCCCGGCCCAGATACGTGGCCATGTACTGCCACAGAAACAGCAGGAACACGGACATGCCCCAGGAGTAGTTTATCGCCCCGTCCAGCCACAGAAACACCTGGCCGAAGGCGGGAGTGAAGCACCAGAGCAGCATTGCGCCCACAGTCAGCAGCAGCGCGCGGTGATTTTTCCCGAGGCAGCGGCCGATAAGCGCAAGCAGCAGCACGGCATTGAGAGCGTTGAGCACATTGAACACAGGCTTTGGCAGCATCAGCACCGCCTGCACTATGCCATGGGCAAAGACGCGCCCGTTTGTCACATTCCTGTGCACCGCCATGGAGGGGATTATCTGCCACAGGCTTGTTATGCGGCTGTTATCCGCCCAGCTGAAGCAGTACGAGAAATCATCGGCCACCATGGGCGTCAGAAATGAGAAAAACAATACTATTATAAATACAAGGGCGAACAGCAGCCGCAAGGGGACTCTGCCGCCGGGAGCTGTCTTTTTCGTATGCAAGCACCTCCAGAAAAGATAAAAAAATATTATCACAACAGTGGTGCAAAAGCAAGAAAAACGGACGGCGGGGCAAAAACACTGCGAAACCGGGTCATTTTCGCCAAAAATCGCCAAAATAAACTTCGTTACAAATTTACAAAAATAAAGCAAAAATTTTTTGCAAAACAACGAAATTTCTCTTGACACGGGGCGCTGATGCTGGTATATTAATTAAGCGCCTGTGCGCAGGTATGGGCGTTTTATGCGATGAAGCGGGAGATTGCTCACGCAAGTGAGGTAACTTTCGTGGAGTATGTCCGGCACCGGATAGTTTTTCGGTGCGCAATCGGGCGGCTGGGGCATCCGGTACACGCGTATATCGCGGGACTGGGGGTAGACCGGCTTTTTGAGCCGGTTTGTTTTTCGGGCCCGGCCTGATACGCACGGTTGTGTGTACAGGAAAATGCCTCATCCGTACGCATTAAAAAAGGCGGTCCCAATGCCGCCGAAAATCGTACGAAAAAAGGAGAAAACACATGGCAAGCACAAACAAGAACATGATCCGCATCCGTCTCAAGGCTTACGATCACCAGCTTATCGACAAGGCGGCAGAGACCATCGTTGAGGCGGCCAAGCGCACTGACGCTAAGGTTTCCGGCCCCATCCCCCTGCCCACCAAGACTGAGATCGTCACCATCCTGCGCGCTGTTCATAAGTATAAGGACAGCCGTGAGCAGTTTGAGCGCCGCACTCACAAGCGCCTGATCGACATCATGAGCCCCACCCAGAAGACTGTTGAAGCTCTGATGAACCTTGAAGTCCCCGCAGGTGTTGAGATAGAGATTAAACTCTGATCCCGGCACAAAAGCATCAACAACCCAAAGTCCGCAGCTTGCGAGTGCGGACGGGTTAAGTTGCCAGCCTCTGGGCGCGGCTCGCCGCGGACTAAGCGAGGCAACCAATAACCGATAGGAGGAAATAGAATGAAGAAAGCCATCATTGGCAAGAAGGTCGGCATGACGCAGATCTTCGACGAGGCGGGAAAGGTCATTCCCGTCACCGTCATCGAGGCAGGCCCCTGCGTGGTCACCGCTAAGATGACAGAGGAAAAGGAAGGCTACAATGCCGTCCAGTTCGGCTATGAAGAAGTAGCCGCGAAGAAGCTCTCCCAGCCTGAGCAGGGTCACCTGAAAAAGGCCGGCGTGGGCATGGTCAAGCACCTCAAGGAGTTCCGCCTCGAGGACAGCGGCAAGCTGGAAGTCGGCGACACCGTCAAGGCAGACATCTTTGCCGAGGGCGATAAGGTCGACGTTACCGGCATCAGCAAGGGCAAAGGCTACGCCGGCACCGTAAAGCGTTACGGTCAGTCCCGCGGCCGTATGACCCACGGCGGCGGCCCTGTTCACCGTCACGCCGGTTCCATGGGCTCCAGCACTGATCCTTCCCGTATTCTTCCGGGCAAGAAGCAGGCCGGCCACATGGGCGTTGATCAGGTCACTGTCCAGAATCTTGACATCGTCAAGGTCGATGCAGAGCTCAATCTGCTCGCTATCCGCGGCGCCGTCCCCGGCCCCAAGGGCAGCATCGTTTATATCAAGGATACCGTCAAGGCTCAGCCCATCAAGAAGGGCGAGGCTGCCGGCATCAGCCACAACCCGCAGAAGGCCTCTGCCCGTGTCAACCCGCAGAAGGCTTCCGCACGTACAAAGTAAGGAAAGGAGAGCAGCATAAATGCCTAAAGCTAATCTGTACAATATGGCAGGCGAGAAGATCGGCGAGATCGAGCTCTCCGAGGCCATCTTCGGCATCGAGCCGAACAAGAGTGTCCTGCATGATTCCGTCAAGAATCACCTGGCCAACTGCCGTCAGGGCACCCAGAGCGCACTCACCAAGGGTGAGGTTTCCTACACCACCAGAAAGCCCTGGCGTCAGAAGGGCACTGGCCGCGCCCGCGCCGGTTATGCCGGCTCCCCCGTGTGGTACCACGGCGGCGTAGCCTTCGCTCCCAAGCCCAGAGATTACAGCTACACCCTCAATAAGAAGGTCAAGCGCATCGCCCTCAAGTCCGCTCTCTCCGCCAAGGCCGCAGAGAACGAGATCCTTGTTGTTGACGGTCTGAAGGTCGAAGAGATCAAGACCAAGGCCTTCAAGGCCTTCCTCAGCAAGATGGGCGTCGAGGGCAAGGCCCTTGTGGTCACTGAGAACGTTGATGAGATGGTCATCAAGTCCGCCCGCAACATCGAGGGTGTGAACACCACCATCGCCACCATCCTCAGCCCCTACATGATCCTCACCAACGGTAAGCTGGTCGTGGACAAGTCCGCTCTGGAAAAGATCGAGGAGGTGTACGCCTGATGAAAACCGCATACGATATCATCATTCGCCCCATCATCACCGAGCAGTCCATGGAGGACCTGGACATCAAGAAGTACGCTTTTGAAGTCGCCAAGGACGCAAACAAGGTGGAAATCAAGAAGGCCATCGAGGAGATCTTCGACGTGACCGTTATCAAGGTCACCACCCTTAATGTCATGGGTAAGGCAAAGCGCACCGGCGCGTATCCCATGGGCAAGACTGCCTCCTGGAAGAAAGCCGTCGTAAAGCTCAGCGCCGACTCCAAGAACATTGAGCTTTTTGAAGGTATGGTCTAAGGGAGGAATAAAGTATGTCTATTAAAACTTATCGCCCGACTACTCCTGCAAGGAGACAGATGACCGTCTCCGGCTTTGACGGCGTTGAGAAGCATGTCAAGCCTGAGAAGTCTCTGGTAGAGGTTCTCAAGAAGAACGCCGGCCGCAATAACTACGGCCGCATCACCGTCCGCCATCAGGGCGGCGGCAACCGTCAGAAGTACCGCGTTATCGACTTCAAGCGCAACAAGACCGATATGACCGCAAAGGTCCTCCGCCTTGAGTATGACCCCAACCGCAGCGCGTTCATCGCCCTGTGCGAGTATGAGGACGGCGAGCGCCGTTACATCCTCGCCCCTGTGGGTCTGGCCGCCGGTGACACCGTCGTGTCCTCCGCCGCTGCCGATATCAAGCCCGGCAACGCCCTGCCTCTGGCCAACATCCCCGTGGGTACCGTTATCCACAACATCGAGCTCTACCCCGGCAAGGGCGCTCAGCTTGTCCGCAGCGCCGGCGTCGCCGCTCAGCTCATGGCAAAGGAAGACGGCATGGCTACCATCCGCCTGCCCTCCGGCGAGTTCCGCAAGGTCCGCCTGGAGTGCTTTGCCACCATCGGCCAGGTTGGCAACATCGACCATGCCAACATTCACCTTGGCAAGGCCGGCCGCAAACGCCACATGGGCGTCCGTCCCACCGTGCGCGGCTCCGTTATGAACCCCTGCGACCACCCCCACGGCGGTGGCGAAGGCAAGTCCCCTGTTGGCCGTCCCGGCCCTGTAACACCCTGGGGCAAGCCCGCGCTTGGTTACAAGACCCGCAAGACTAAGAACCGCACCGATAAGTTCATAGTCAAGCGCCGCAACGCGAAGTAAGGAGGGAATAGTTAATGAGCAGAAGTATCAAGAAAGGCCCCTTCGCTGCTCCTGAGCTGCTGAAGAGAGTCGATGAAATGAATCAGAGCGGCAACAAGCAGGTCATCAAGACCTGGTCCCGTTCTTCTACTATTTTCCCGTCCTTTGTTGGACACACCATCGCTGTCCATGACGGTCGCCGTCATGTGCCTGTGTATGTCACTGAGGATATGGTCGGGCACAAGCTGGGCGAGTTCGCCCCCACCCGTACCTTCCGCGGCCACGCCGGAAGCAAGACCGGCAAGTAAGGAGGAGAGAAAATGGACGAGAAGAAAATTGCCCGTGCGGAGCACAAATACGCCCGTATTTCTCCCCGCAAGGTTGAGATCATCTGCAACATGATCCGCGGCAAGGACGCAAACCTTGCCCTGGCCCTGATGGAGAACACTCCCAAGGCCGGCTGCGAGCTGATGATCAAGGTTCTCAAGAGCGCCATGGCCAATGCTGAGAACAACTTTGAAATGGACCCCGAGAAGCTCTATGTTTGCCAGACCTACGCAAACGCCGGCCCCATCCTCAAGAGGGGCATGCCCAGAGCTCAGGGCCGTATGTACCGCATCAACAAGCGCACCAGCCACATCGTTATCGCCGTGGCTGAGAGAGATTAAGGGAAGGAGGCAGAATTATGGGTCAGAAAGTTAATCCCCACGGACTTAGAGTCGGCGTTATCAAGGATTGGGATTCCAGATGGTACGCCAGAGAAGACAAAGTCGGCGATCTGATAGTCGAGGACTACAAGATCCGTCAGTATCTGAAGAAAGCCCTCTATTCCGCCGGTGTCCCCACCATCGAGATAGAGCGCGATTCCGCAAAGATCCGCATTTATATCCACTGCTCCAGACCCGGTGTTGTCATCGGCAAGGGCGGCCAGGAGATAGAGCGGCTCCGCCTTGAGGTGGAGAAGCTGGTCGGCAAGCCTGTCGCTATCTCCATCGTCGAGGTTCGCACCCCTGACACCAATGCTCAGCTCGTCGCTGAGAACATTGCCCAGCAGCTTGAAAAGCGCATCGGCTTCCGCCGCGCCATGAAGAACGCCATGGGCCGCGCCATGAGAATGGGCGCCCGCGGCATCAAGGTCAAGTGCGGTGGCCGTCTGGGCGGCGCCGAGATAGCCAGAAGCGAGTGCTACCATGAGGGTACCATTCCCCTTCAGACCATCCGCGCTGACATCGACTACGGCTTTGCCGAGGCAAACACCACCTACGGCCGCATCGGCGTGAAGGTCTGGATCTACAAGGGCGAAGTCCTCTCCCAGACCCTGCGCACCACTCCCCGCACCATGGACCTGTCCAAGCCCGCCGGGGATCGCCGCCGCAGAGATGACCGCCGCGGTGACCGCCGCAACGGTGGTTACAACCGCGACAACCGCGGCTTCAACCGTGACAATCGCGGCAATGGCGGCTACAACCGCGACAACCGTGGCCAGGGCGGCTACAACCGCGACAATCGCGGCCCCCGTCCCGCCGCTCCCGCTAAGGAAGGAGGCAACAACTAATGTTAATGCCCAAGAGAGTTAAGTACCGCAGAGTACAGCGCGGCCGCATGAAGGGTAAAGCTACCCGCGGCAATGTTGTCACCTACGGTGAGTTCGGCCTTCAGGCTCAGGAGCCCGGCTGGATTACCTCCAACCAGATAGAAGCAGCCCGTATCGCCATGACCCGTTACACCAAGCGTGGCGGTCAGGTCTGGATCAAGATTTTCCCCGACAAGCCCGTTACCGCGAAGCCTGCCGAGACCCGTATGGGTTCCGGTAAGGGCGCTCCCGAGTACTGGGTCGCAGTCGTCAAACCCGGCAGGGTCATGTTTGAGATCGCAGGCGTTCCTGAGGATGTCGCCCGCGAGGCTCTCCGCCTTGCCAGCCACAAGCTGCCCATTAAGACCAAGATAGTCACTAAGGGCGCTGAGTCTGAGAACGGTGGTGAATAAGATGAAGGCAAACGAAATACGCTCCATGTCCGTCAGCGAGCTCGAAGGTAAGCTCGTCGACCTCAAGAAGGATCTGTTCATGCTCCGTATGCAGCATGCCACCAATCATCTTGACAACCCCACCAAGATCTCCGCTGTCCGCCGTGACATCGCTCGCGTCAAGACCGTACTGCGCGAGAAGCAGAATTGAGGAGGTAAGGAATAATGATTGACGAAAGAACTACTTCCCGTAAGACCCGCGTAGGCAAGGTCGTATCCGACAAGATGGACAAGACTGTGGTCGTCATTGTTGAGGACCGCGTTGCCCACAAGGTTTATAAGAAGATCATAGGCAGGACTTACCGCCTGAAGGCCCACGATGAGAACAACGAGTGCGGCGTCGGCGATATCGTCCGCGTGATGGAGACCCGCCCTCTGTCCAAGGACAAGAGATGGCGCGTGGTCGAAATCGTAGAAAAGGCTAAGTAAGGAGGCGCCGTAATGATACAGCAGGAATCTTATCTGAAGGTCGCCGACAATACCGGCGCCAAGGAACTCAAATGCATCCGCGTGCTCGGCGGTTCCGGCCGCAAGTACGCCAGCATAGGCGATGTCGTAGTTTGCTCCGTCCGCAAGGCGGCACCCGGCGGCTCTGTCAAGAAGGGCGATGTTGTCAAGGCAGTTATCGTCCGCACTGTCAAGCCCGTCCGCCGCGCCGACGGCACCTATGTCCGCTTCGACGAGAACGCTGCCGTTCTTATCAACACCGGTGATAAGAACCCCCGCGGTACTCGTATCTTTGGACCCGTCGCCCGTGAGCTGCGTGACAAGGAATACATGAAGATCCTGTCCCTGGCTCCCGAAGTGATTTAATGGAGGGTACAAGAATGAACATTAGAAAAGACGATAAAGTCGTTGTCCTGTCCGGTAAGGACAAGGGCAAGCAGGGCAAGGTCCTCAGCGCAGACCCCAAGGGCGGCAAGGTTGTCGTCGAGGGTGTCAACGTTGCGACCAAGCACCAGCGCGCTATGAAGCAGGGCCAGGAGGGCGGCATCATCAAGCTTGAGACCCCCATCTACGCCTGCAAGGTTCAGCTTGTCTGCCCCAAGTGCGGCAAGGGTACCCGCGTCGCCCACAAGATCGTGGACGGCAAAAAGGTCCGCGTCTGCAAGAAGTGCGGCGCAGAAATCTGAGAAAGGAGATAACTGACTATGACAAGAATGAAGAAAAAATATCTTGAGGAAGTTGCTCCTGCTCTGATGGAGAAGTTCCAGTACAAGTCCACCATGCAGATCCCCAAGATCGACAAGATCGTTGTCTCTGTCGGCTGCGGCGACTGCAAGGATAACGCCAAGGCTCTGGACGCTGTTATTAAGGACATCTCCGCGATCACCGGTCAGCACGCTGTTGCTACCGTGGCAAAGAAGTCCGTCGCTAACTTCAAGCTCCGTGAGGGCATGAAGGTCGGCGTGAAGGTCACTCTGCGTCAGGATCGCATGTGGGAGTTCCTTGACCGTCTGTTCAATGTTGCTCTGCCCCGTGTCCGCGACTTCCGCGGCATCTCCGCAGACGCTTTCGACGGCCGCGGCAATTACAGCCTTGGCCTGAAGGAACAGATCATCTTCCCCGAGATCGAGTACGACAAGATCGAGAAGCTGCGCGGTATGAACATTGCTATCACCACCACCGCTCAGACTGACGAAGAGGCTCGCGAGCTGCTCAAGCTCATGGGCGCGCCCTTTGTGGGTTAAGGAGGAGTAAATTATGGCAAAGAAATCTATGATACTCAAGCAGCAGGCTCCCGCGAAGTACTCCACCCGCAAGTACAACCGCTGCAAAATCTGCGGCCGTCCCCACGCTTACCTGCGCAACTACGGCATTTGCCGTATCTGCTTCCGTGAATTAGCCTACAAGGGTCAAATTCCGGGTGTAAGGAAAGCAAGCTTCTAATTTCGCGCGATAAGTGCGCACAAACAATGTTTCATCGGCGGGAGCTGATCCCTCCCGCCTGTGAATAAAAGGATGGCGAAAGGCCATGGCCAATCATGTATTGGCATGGAACCTCGCCGCCTGAACCGGCAGGCTTTGCCGCCGGTAACTCTAAAATCAGGAGGATAAACCACTATGCAGATCACTGACCCCATTGCAGATATGCTTACCCGTGTCCGCAACGCCGGAACCGCTAAGCATGAAACCGTCGACGTCCCCGCGTCCAAGATGAAGAAAGCCATTGCTGAGATTCTTCTCAACGAGGGCTACATCAAGAACTACCAGGTTATCGACGACGGCACCCAGGGCGTTATTCGCATTACGCTCAAGTATCTCCCCGGCAAGGAGAAGGCCATTCAGGGTCTTCGCCGCGTCAGCAAGCCCGGTCTCCGCGTTTACGCCGGTGCTGACGAGCTGCCTCGTGTTCTCAAGGGCCTTGGCATTGCCATCATTTCCACTTCCAAGGGCATCATGACCGATAAGCAGGCTCGCAAAGAGCATGTTGGCGGCGAAGTCCTTGCGTTTGTATGGTAAGGAGGGCTGAAGAATGTCAAGAATTGGTAGAGCACCCATCACTATCCCCGCTGGCGTTGAAGTCAAGCTGGGCGAGCACAACCACATCACCGTCAAGGGCCCCAAGGGCACTCTTGAGCGCGCTCTCGCTCCTCAGATGACCGTCACCGTAGATGCGGGCGTTATTCATGTCACCCGTCCCGACGATACCAAAGAGAATCGTTCCCTCCACGGCCTGACCCGCACCCTCATCGACAACATGGTTGTCGGCGTGACTCACGGCTTCGAGAAGAAGCTCGAGATCAACGGTGTTGGTTACCGTGCAGCCAAGGAAGGCAAGAATCTGGTCATGAACCTCGGCTTCTCCCACCAGATCATTGTCCCCGAGACTGAGGACATCCAGATCGATGTTCCCGATGCGAACCACATTGTCATCAAAGGTATCGACAAGCAGAAGGTTGGCCAGTTTGCAGCAGAAGTTCGTGGTAAGAGACCTCCCGAACCCTACAAGGGCAAGGGCATCAAGTATGACTACGAAGTTATCCGCCGCAAAGAAGGCAAGACCGGCGCTAAGTAAAGGAAGGTGTGCTGAATGATTAAAAGACCTGATACAAGAGCGCAGCGCATCAAGCGCCACAGCAGAGTGCGCGGCAAGATCTCCGGCACCGCCGAGAGACCCCGCCTGTGTGTTTTCCGCAGCGAGAACAACATTTACGCTCAGATTATTGACGATGTTGCCGGCAACACCCTGGTTTCCGCCTCTTCCGTTGAGAAGGGCTTCGAGGGTAACGGCGGCAACTGCGAGGCTGCCAAGAAGGTCGGTGCCGCTGTTGCAGAGCGCGCTCTGCAGAAGGGCATCGAGGATGTCGTTTTCGACCGCGGCGGCTACATTTACCACGGCCGTGTTAAGGCTCTGGCAGAGGGCGCCCGTGAGGGCGGCCTGAAGTTCTAAGGAGGGAGAAACTGATATGGCTTATAATAACGACAGAAGAGACCGCCGCAAGGAGGACGCTCCGTCTGAGTTCATTGAGAAGGTAGTTTCCCTCAACCGCGTCAGCAAGACCGTCAAGGGCGGCCGTGTTGCCAAGTTCTCCGCTCTGTGCGTTGTCGGTGACGGCAAGGGCCGCGTCGGCTTCGGCATGGGCAAGGCCAACGAAGTCTCCGAGGCTATCCGCAAGGGCCTGGAGGACGCGAAGAAGAACATCTGCAAGGTCACCCTCAGCGGCACCACCATTCCTCACGAGGTCATCGGTGAGTTTGGCGCAGGCCGCGTCCTGCTCAAGCCCGCCCCCGAAGGCACCGGCGTTATCGCCGGCGGTGCTGTCCGTGCAGTTGTTGAGGCTGCCGGCATCCGCGACATTCGTACCAAGTGCCTGCGCACCAACAACCCCGCGAATGTTGTCGCCGCTACTATGGAGGGCCTCAAGTCCCTGCGCGATGCAGCTCAGGTTGCAGCCGTCAGAGGCAAGACTCCTGAAGAAGTTCAGGGTTAAGGAGGGCGTAACATGGCAAATCTTAGAATTAAGCTCGTAAAGAGCCTCAACGGCAGACTGGACAGCCACATTGCCACTGCTCAGTCCCTCGGTCTGCACAAGATCGGCAACGAGACCGTACAGCCCGACAATCCCCAGACCCGCGGCAAGATTGCCAAGATCGGCTATCTGCTCAAGGTTACCGAAGAATAAGGAGGGCAAAGAGAATGTATATTCATGAACTTTCTCCCGTCGCCGGCTCCACCCATGTTGACAAGCGCAAGGGCAGAGGCCATGCCACCGGCAATGGCAAGACTGCCGGCCGCGGCCACAAGGGTCAGAAGGCACGCAGCGGCGGCGGTGTCCGCATCGGTTTTGAAGGCGGCCAGATGCCTCTGGCTCGCCGCATCCCCAAGAGAGGCTTCAACAACATCTTTGCAAAGCCCCTCGAGGCCGTGAACATCGCAGTTCTTGACAAGTTCGAGGACGGCGCGGTTGTTGACGCTCAGGCTCTGCTTGACGCTGGCATCCTCTCCAAGTGCAGATACGGCGTGAAAATTCTTGGTAATGGCGAAATCTCCAAGAAGTTGACTGTCAAGGCCGCTGCCTTCTCCGAGTCCGCAAAAGAGAAGATCGAGGCGGCTGGCGGAAAGGCAGAGGTGGTATAAGTGCTCCAGACACTGCGCAATGCGTGGAGGATAGAAGAGATACGCAAAAAGATACTCTTCACCTTGCTCATCGTCCTGCTTTACCGTCTCGGCAACGCCATTCCCGTGCCTTACGTCAATGTCCCGGCCCTTCAGGCATATTTCACGCAGCTCGAGAACACAATTCTCGGCCTGTTCAACGTAATGTCCGGTGGCGCCTTCTCCAGCGCGACTATTTTCGCGCTGTCCATCCAGCCCTACATTAACGCTTCCATCATCATCCAGCTCCTGTGCATCGCTATCCCCGCACTCGAGCGCCTGCAGAAGGAAGAGGGCGAGGAAGGCAAGAAGAAGATCACCGCCATCACCCGTTACTCCACCGTGGCCATCGGCCTGCTCATGGGCTTTGGTTACTACACCATCATGGCCAAGAACGGCCTGCTTGATGTGTCCGCTCAGGGCAGTGTCCTGAAGGCAATCGTGATTATCCTCACCTTTACCTCCGGCTCCGCCCTTATCATGTGGCTCGGCGAGCAGATAACGGAGTTTGGTATCGGCAACGGTATATCCATTATCCTGTTTGCCAGCATCATCTCCCGTCTGCCGACCACCATCATGACCAGCATCACCAATATAGCCAGAGGCCAGCTTGACTGGTGGGTCGCGCTGCTGATGTTCCTGGGCGCCCTCGCGATCATCGTTCTCATTGTCTTTGTCAACGATGCCGAGCGCAGGATCCCCGTCCAGTACGCCAAGCGCGTTGTCGGCCGCAAGATGTATGGCGGCCAGAGCACTCACCTGCCCATGAAGGTGAACATGTCCGGTGTTATGCCGATAATCTTTGCCCAGTCCATCGCCGGTCTGCCGGCAACTATCGCGGCGTTCACCGGTGCAAGCTCAGACAACTGGTTCCTCAGGCTGTTTGACAGCACCTCCATCGCCTACGCTATTATCTACTTCCTGCTGATACTCTTCTTTGCCTACTTCTACTCCACCATCCAGTTTAACCCCGTGGAAGTGGCAAACAACCTGAAGAAGAACGGCGGCTATATCCCCGGCTTCCGTCCGGGCAAGCCCACCAGCGAGTTTATACAGAAGGTCCTCAACAAGATCACTCTGTTCGGCGCCATCTACCTTGGCATCATCGCTGTTGTGCCTATCCTCGTCGCTCACTTCAGCCAGAGCGCTGCCCTCACAGGTGTGTCCCTGGGCGGTACCTCTATCATAATTGTTGTCGGCGTTGCTCTTGAGACTGTCCGTGCCCTCGAGGCGCAGATGCTCATGCGCAACTACAAGGGTTTCCTTGATTGATTAAGGAGTTCGATATGAGGCTTATACTTCTCGGCGCTCCGGGCGCCGGTAAAGGTACTCAGGCGGAGATTCTGAGCAAGCTGCTCAACATCCCTACGATTTCCACAGGCAACATTTTGCGCGCCGCTATGAAAAACGGCACCCCCGTTGGTCTCAAGGCCAAAGAGTATGTGGACTCCGGCAGGCTCGTTCCCGACGATGTCATCATCGGCATCATCAAGGAGCGCCTTGCTCAGGACGACTGCGCTAACGGCTACATCCTCGACGGTGTTCCCCGCACCATCCCCCAGGCTCAGGCTATGGAGGAGATGGGCGTCGCGGTGGACTGTGCCCTGTCCATTGAGATAGAGGACCAGGTCATCATCGAGCGTATGTCCGGCCGCCGCACCTGCAAGGATTGCAGCCAGACCTTCCACATTGTCTCCAATCCCCCCAAGACCGAGGGCGTGTGCGACTTCTGCGGCGGGGAGCTGACCATCCGCAAGGACGACGCTCCCGAAACCGTCAAGGCAAGGCTCGACACCTATCACAAGGAGACCGAGCCGCTCAAGGGCTTCTATGAGAAGCTCGGCAAGCTCAAGACGGTCGAAAACCAGCCCAGTATTGAGGCAACCACAGCCGTCATAAGGAAAGCTCTGGGTATATAAAATGTCAGAAGCGATTCACATTAAATCCCCAAGAGATATTGACTTT
>ULWX01034585.1_pt1 | contig 16115 bp, 14 predicted proteins | sample 1960851 | NCBI WGS metagenome assembly ULWX01 (sample SAMEA4835826, study PRJEB28245) | human gut metagenome | biome: gut microbiome; material: fecal sample | place: Denmark | collected 2008 | reverse complement strand
CGGGGGTTGGCTTTGGTGCAACCAAACCAAACCCGCCCCGGCAGAGCAGACTGCTGTGGCTGGTTGCTGTCTTATGAGTTTTTGCATATCAAATTATATCACAACGCCTGCGTCGGCGCAATCTTGATATAGAAATGGCGCTCCATGGTGAGATGGAGCGCCGGACAAGGGATGGCGACCGCCTGACACAAGCGGTCTATATCTGACACGCCAATAACATAAAATAAACGCAAAATAAATTCAAGAGCATCAAATATAAATCTGACGCTCTTGAGGCAAAATTTTTCAATTTTTATCCAAATTTTTGAAGAGATTTCCAAAAAATGGTGATTGGACTTTGGCTCATTTTAAGCTCTCGGCGCAGTCCGGGCAGATGAGGCCATTTTCGCTGTGAACCATGTGCCCCTCGCGGCATTCCTCGCCGCAGATGGCGCACTTGAAGCTATTCTGCCGGTGGAAAGAATACTCCGGCGCGTCAAAGCGGGGCTTCGTCTCGGAAAATAGCTTTTCCGCCGGGGCTGTGAGGATAAATTCAATGCTCTCCTCGCGGCTCATGCCCCCGGGCATACCAAGAAAGAGCAGGCGGAGCGCTTTGCCGTTGTCTCTGTCATAGAAGTTGAAGGCGCTCTTGCCCCTGTCCAAAACTTTAAGACAGCCGTTGCCGGCGGTCGTTCCGAACACGTACTGTATCCCGTCGATATAGCAGGCGCCGGATTCGGCAATGCAGTATAGCCCCTTGTTCTTTTCCCTTATGCCCAGCCGGTCATTTGCAATGGCCGCGGCGCGCACGCCGATGGCAAGGCCGGAGCAGTAATGCCCGTGCAGCTCCCCGGCTTTCTTATACAGCTCGTGAATCATTTTCTTCCTCCGATTTCCAGTAAATCCAGTCAACCTTTGTATAAACCGCGTCCTCAATCACGCCGTCTTTGCTGAGAGCCTTGGCGCAGTCAAGCGCCTTTTGCCGCTCGAATCCTGCGAGGGCGTCCGTGCGGCGCAGCATATAGTCCGCAAATTCCTCCGCCGTCCGCGTGTCGGACCAGTTGTAGTCCACATTCTCAAGCTCCGGCTTGAAGCCCGCGTCGGCGATGGCCTTTACTATATCCTCGCTGTCTTTACCCATGCCCTGCCTTGGCGGCTGACCGGGAAAACCCAGGCACTTTAAAAATTCATCTCGCGTGGGCTGGCGCCATGATGAAAACCTCGCGAGAAAGCACCAGCCGTGTGTCATGGCGCTCATTTTCCGCACCGTCAGGACATCATGCACCGCCGGAGACATGGTTGAGATGCTCAAATCAAAGCCCTTGGAAAAGACGCGCTCTTCCCCGCTGACCTCGTCAAAATTGCACTGATAGACGGCCCAGGGTGTGGAAAAACGGGTCATATTCTCCTGCGCGTGGCGGAGCATTTCACCGGATATATCTGTCAGCGTCACGTCACAGCCGAGCTCCGCGAGATACGCCCCGTATTTTCCCACTCCGCAGCCGATATCCAGAACCCGTGCGCCGGGAAATATCATTCCCTTCTCGCCCCAAAAGCGCAGCAGACGGCTGTTATACTCGTTCAGGCCCAGCTTCGCGACCCGCTGATAGTCTTTTGCGGCAGCGTCCCACTGCTCCATTGTCTCAGCCATAAATCTGACCTCCGTCAGTTTCTGCTCAAATTATAACATAGCGGGAAATAAAATATAAGCCCCCACGGGGGATATAAATTGCGGATTGACTTTAACAAGATAACACGATATACTGATAAAAAACGGAGGTACGCAGCATGGATATTAAGCTTATTCCCGGCTATGACCACAAAGAGACGATACGTGAGCTTTTTTCCGAGTATACGGATATGCTGATCGCCGGAGACAGCCGCTTTGAGAAGTATCTGGGCATGCAGAATTTTGATGAGGAGCTGCGCCACCTTGAGCATAAATACGGCGAGCCGGAGGGCAGGCTCTATATCGCCCTTGTGGGCGGGCGCGTGGCCGGCTGTATAGGCCTGCGGAAAATTGATGATTCGCGCTGCGAGATGAAACGGCTCTATGTCCGGCCCGAATTTCGCGGAGCACATCTCGGTGAGTTTCTGGCAAAGAAAATAATTGACGACGCGCGCGCGATTGGCTATAAGGAGCTTTTGCTTGACACCCTCCCCTTCCTGCAAAGCGCGATTCATCTATATGAAAAGCTGGGCTTCGTCCTGATTGATAAATACAATGACAGCCCGATGGACACTTCAATTTTTATGAAGCTAACTCTATAAACGAAATAATTCCCGCCGACTGGCGGGAATTTTTTATATCTCTATCGTCTGCGGCTTCAAATCCGGGTCGTGGCCGCACAGGACGGCAGCACAGTCCGGGTCAGCCGCCATGTCGGCAAGCCACCTGAGGGATTTCTGCTGCCAGACAAGGCCGAAGCCGAAGCCGGGGCTTATCATCTCTTTATAATTGCGCGGAGTAAACGCCGCGTCCGCCGCAAGAATGGCAAAGCGCTTGCCCTCACGCAGCAGCACAGCCGCCTGCCCGTCGGTATAGCCGGGGACGTTGACAAGCATCACGCTCTCATCGCCCATGAGGTCGATCGCCCACTTGTTCGGGCCGAGGTCAAAGCCATGGTAAAACTCGCGCGTGATGGGCTGGTCCATCCACAGGCCCCACACCTGCCGGGATTTGAACACTGTGCGGCTGGACCAGAAATACTCATCCTCCGGCACAACGATGCGCTTTGCTGTGCTTACATGGCGCACACCGGAAACATGCTCCGGGTCGAGGTGGGTTATCACCACGCAGTCAATATCCGCGGGCTTTATGCCCATGGAGGCAAGCTGCTCATGCACGGCCATCCCCTCCGGCACCCATGGGCGGTAGAGCTTCGCGAGATAGCCCGGCAGCAGCCTTGACACCGCCTTCGGGTCATACACCCCATCGGGGCTAATATCCCGCGTCCAGCCCGTGTCAACAAGCAGCAGGCCGCCCTTATGCTCGATAAGATAGGCGCAGACAGGCAGCGTCACGCGCCGGCTGTCAGGCTCGGCAATCATCTTCGCCAGCATCGCCGGGCCAAGGCTGTTGCCGTAAGGCATCGCCTCGGACACACGCATATATCCGCAGTGGAGCACATGAATTTTCATTGTATCCCCGTCCTCTCGATATTAAATTTACCATTTGGTCACAAAAATGTCAACTACATATTGACAGAAAAACCACAGAGCTGTATATTATCCTTACCACTTGGTAAGTTTTATTTTGGGAGGAATCAAAATGTCAAAAAAAGAAACAGCCGCTATGCTCGACAAGAAGCTTGACCCGAAGCTCTCGCACACTATTTTCGTCTGCGGGCTTGTGATGGTGGCGGCGGTGCTCGTGCATGACGGCGACCACATCCGGCAGGCGCTCAACTGGGGCTATACCATACCAATCGCCCTATGGTGCCTGAATCTGACAGTGTATGTTCTGCCCGTGCTGACTATCTTTCTTGCCAAGTCCGGCAGAATGTCGTCCTCGCTGGTCTGCGCTATCGGCGGAATCTTTACCCCGGCATCATTCCTGATTTTGCACCTCTGCGGCTCATCTACCGGGCTGTGGGGCGTGTGGAACTTCTCGTACTTTGAGCTTATAAAGGGCGTTACATATCAGGGCAACTTCTATCAGGGCGTTGACTGGTTAAGCTGGGTGCTGCTGTTTCATATGGTTCCCTGCTGCGTGCCCTGCTCGGTCATCGGCTTCAAGACCTATTTCCGCCTGAAAAAAGAGTCAAAACAGGCCCAGGCATGACCGAAGTCACATTAAAGATATCCGGCATCGACTGCGCGGCCTGCCTGCCCCGGCTCGAGCGGGCGCTGAGCGCTCTTGACGGGGTCGAAAGCGCCGCCGCGAACTACGCCTCCGGCAAGGCAGGCATCGTGTACGACGAGTCTGTGACGAATCTTGAGGAGATAGCCCGCCGCGTAAAGCGGGCGGGCTTCTCCCTGCCGGTTGACCGGGTCACGCTCAAATGCGCTGTGCCGGACGAGGCTGCGCGCTCCCGTGTGCTCGCGGCGCTCTCGGAGGTGCACGGCGTGATGAACGCTGAAGCGGTCGAGGGCGGGTTCTCGGTGAGTCTCTACCCCATCGGCATTGACAGCCGCCTGCTGTTAAAGGCCGCAAAAAGCGCGGGAGTATGCGCGGAGCTGGGCGAGACGGAAAACGGTGAGGAAAATGACGAGCTTGAGCAGCGCTTTTATCTGCTGCGCCTGCTGATAATCTCCGCCGTGCTGACTATGCCGCTGCTGTGGGACCTGCCGCCCATTGTCCAGCTCATTGACGCGACGATTTTGCAGCTCGTCTCCGGGCGGTATTTTTACAAAAAAGCGCTCCACGGGCTGTTGAACCGAACCATGAACATGGACCTGCTCGTGAGCCTTTCCACAACGGTCATATACCTGTACAGCGCCTATATCGCCCTGACCGTTACGCAGGAGATTAAGCTTTACTTTCTCTGTCAGGGTGTGCTGATAAGCCTTATATACCTCGGGCGCTATCTTGAGGTACTGGCAGTCAACAGCGCCCGGGCCTCGGTGCGCTCCCTGCTGCGCCTTCAGCCCATGACCGCCACGGTTATGCGTGACGGAACGGAGCGGGAGGTCGGCATTGAGGAGCTTCGGGAGGGCGACACGGTGCTTATCCGCGCCGGAGAGCGCGTGAGCGTTGACGGGCTGGTGCTCAATGGTGAGGCGGCGGTGGATGAATCCATGCTCACCGGCGAGAGCCTGTCGGTGCTGAAAACCACTGGAGACAAGGTCGTCACAGGTACGCTCTGCCGCTCGGGAAGTCTTGTATGCTCGGCGCAGAGCCTCGGGCGGGACACGGTTTTGCAGCAGATCGTTGACACCGTGCAGCACTGCCAGAGCGTAAAAGCCCCGGTACAGCGGCTGGCGGATAAAATCGCGGGCATCTTTGTCCCGGCGATAATCGTCATCGCTCTTGGCGTTTTCTGCATCTGGTATTTTCTTGCCGCCCCCGGAAATATGGACAAGGCCATCTATACCATGTGCGGCGTTTTGATAATCGCCTGCCCCTGCGCGCTGGGACTTGCAGCGCCGACGGCGATAATGACCGGCTCGGGCAGGGCGGCGGAGCTTGGCATACTCTTCAAGGGCGGTGAAGCCCTCGAGACAGCACACGAGTGCACCGCCGTGGTTTTTGACAAGACCGGGACACTGACCCTCGGTAATCCCGAAGTGACGGGGCTTTTTGCCATCGGCGGCGAGGCGGAGCTGCTGCGCCTTGCGGCGGGTATCGAGCGGCTTTCAAACCACCCGCTGGCGCTGGCGGTCTGCTCCTGTGCGGCGGCGCGGCTGGGAGAATCTGCTCCGCCTGTCATTGAGCATTTCGAGACAATTCCCGGCTGCGGTGTTTCCGGGTATGCAGACAAAAAGCGCCTGCTCTGCGGCAGCCGCCAATGGCTCTCCGTCCTCGGCATTGACACCGCGCCGCTCCCCCGCCCCGCCGCGGTGCAGAGTGAGATCTGCCTTGCGCTGGATGGGCAGCTTCTTGGTGGAATTTATATTGAGGACAAGCTCCGCCCGAATGCCGCTCAGGCTGTCTCAAAGCTCAGGGCCATGGGCAAGGAGCTGTGGCTCATCACGGGTGACCGCGATGAGGCCGCCACGCACATTGCGCGCAAGTGCGGGATTGACAATGTTCTCTGTCGCGTGCTGCCGCAGGAGAAGGCCGCGGCTGTGGAGAAGCTGCGCGCGCAGGGTAAAAAGGTTTGCATGGTTGGCGACGGGATAAACGACGCGCCCGCTCTCGCGGCGGCTGACATCGGCATCGCCATGGGCACGGGAACGGACATTGCCATCGAGAGCGCGGGCATCGTGCTCCCCTCGGGGGATATAAGCCGCGTACCGCTGGCGCTGGGTATCTCCGGGGCGACGATACGCACCGTGCGCCGCAGCTTTATCTGGGCGCTGATGTATAATCTGGTCTGTGTGCCGGTGGCGGCCTTTGGGATAGTCAACCCCTCCATCGCGGCCGCCGCCATGACGTTATCTTCTAACGGCGTGGTTCTCCACGCTTTGAGGCTGAATAAATATGACGACAAAAACTGACATCAATATCCGGGGGATGATCTGCCGCTCCTGCGTTGAGGAGGCGGAGGCCGCCCTAATACATACGCGCGGTGTCATCGCCGCGAAGGTGAACTACCTCAAGGCCAGCGCCCGCGTGGAGTATGACCCCGCGATAACAGACACCGGCAAAATGGCTGAGAGTTTGCGCCTTTCGGGCTATGCCTGCGGCAAAAAGAGTCGGAAGGAGTGGCTTTTTGACGGCTTTTGCGTTGCTTTAGTTCTGATTTTGACTTTATGCCTGCTTTCACTGGGCGCATCCTCCGGCGGTACAGATGAGAAGCTGAGCTATGGCGCGGCATTTTTGCTTGGCCTTGTGACAAGCCCGCACTGCATCTGCATGTGCGGCGGCATTCTGCTCGGGCAGACCGTCCGCAGGCCATCACCTATTTTGGCGGCGGCGAGCTATAATCTCGGCAGAACAGTGTCATATACGCTTATTGGCGCGATAATCGGCGCGCTCGGCAGGGCTCTCGCCTACACGCAAAGCGTAAAATCCATGGTCTTTACGATGGCGGGGCTTGCCGTGTGCCTTATAGGGCTTAATCTCTGGGGGCTGCTGCCCTCAGTCTCCGCGCTGTTCGGGACTTCTCAAAAGCCCTGCGCCCTGCCGAAAAATATCGGCAGCCGTCTTGCGGGTATGCCGCTGCTCATCGGCCTTGCCACGGGGCTTATGCCCTGCGGGGCACTCTACGCCGTATGGGCGCAAGCGGCCGCGGCAGGCAGCGCCCTGAACGGCGGGCTCATTATGCTGTGCTTTGCCCTCGGCACTGTGCCGCTGCTGCTCGTCTTCGGTGCGTGGGGCGCGCTGTTTCCTAAATCACTCAACCGATACATGACCAAATTAGGCGCGGTGCTGGTGCTGTCGATGGGGCTTAAAATGCTCATCAACGGCTTGCGCCTTATCTGAAAATCGGGTATAATCGGCTTACTGAATGAGAGGTGATTTGCTTGCCTTTGGTCGTTGATAAGGACGCTATGCGCCATGAGATACTCATGGCCTTTCAGCGCTGCATTGAAAAAAAGTCCATGATGAATATCTCCCTGCGCGATATTGCGGCAGAGGCCGGAATGTCCCACGCAAACCTGCTCAACTACTTTCCCAGCCGGGACGCACTGGTTGCAAGCTATGTCCGCTACACCAGGGATTTTATGACGGAGAAATGCCGCGAATGGTTCATGGAGCATGACCGGCGCGATTATGAGAGCAACCTTGCCTACATGAACGCTTTCATGGCCTATGTTGCTGACGGGAAGGTCGGCGAGGAGCGCCCCAACGCCACAACTCAGACCTACGTGCTGGCGCATTACAGCGATGAGATTGCGGCCCTCGTGCGCGAAGAGTTCATGGAGTGGCGCAGCGTTATGGAGCAGTGCCTTATCTCCGTTTACGGTGAGAGTGTTGGGCGGCAGGAGGCCGAGGCGATGATGATTCTGATCGCCGGGACCTTTATCTGCAACTACAACGGCGTTCTCAGCGGTGGTATAAACCACAACATCATCGGCTATATCGGCAGGCTCACAAAATTATAAATCAGGAGACAGATTAAGTGAAGGTTGAAACTCAGGGTTCTGTTTATCAAAGGCCGGCTGTTGTAGCCGGCCTCGCTTTGCTCTGCTGCGCCCTGTGGGGCAGCGCATTCCCGTGCATAAAAATTGGCTACGGGCTTTTGAATATTGAGGGCGCCGGCAGCCAGATTCTCTTCGGCGGCTATCGCTTCATGCTGGCGGGGTTTATAACCCTCGCCTTCGCCTGCGTAAAAAGGCGCAGCTTTGTGCGCGTGGAGCACTCGCTCATCCCGTATCTTATCGCCCAGGGCCTTATCCAGACAGCGGTACAGTACATTCTCTATTACATCGGCGTTGCGCACACGACCGGCTCAAAGGGCGCGGTGATAAACGCCTCCAACACCTTCTTTTCCATTTTCTTCGCGCATTTTCTGATGAAGGATGAGAAGATAACGCTGCGCAAATTTCTCGGCTGCGTTGTGGGCTTTGCCGGAATCATCATAATGAACATGGGCACCGACCCCAACGGCGGAAGGGTGACGCTTCTGGGCGAGGGCTTCGTGCTGCTCAGCTCCCTTGCCTATGGCCTGAGCTCCGTGACGCTGAAGCTTCTCTCCCGCCGGGAGGATACGACGGTTATAACCGCAATTCAGTTTATTTTCGGCAGCGCTGTCATGATAGCTCTCGGTCTCATGATGGGCGGCCGGGTCACGGGCTTCACCGTCCAGTCGGTGCTGCTGCTGTTATACCTTGCGTTTTTATCCTCGGCGGCATTTACCATCTGGGGGCTGCTGCTTAAATATAACCCTGTCGGCCGCGTCGCGATATACGGCTTCAGCATCCCGGTGTTCGGGATATCCTTCTCCGCGCTGCTGCTGCACGAAAGCGTACTGAGCTTTAAAAATCTTGCAGCGCTGCTGCTCGTCTGCGGCGGTATTGTGATAGTTAACAGCATTTCCCGTAAGCCACGGAAAATGACAGAATAATCGACGTTTTTCCCGAAAAAAGTTTTGACTTTCGAGGCTCTTTAAAGTATCATAAGAAGGTACTTTATCGAAAAGGAGCAAAACATGAACAGAGAGGGTTTTAAATCCCGGCTGGGATTTCTGCTTGTCAGCGCGGGCTGCGCGATAGGCATTGGCAACGTATGGAAGTTTCCGTATGTAACGGGTGAAAACGGCGGCGGCGTGTTCGTGCTGTTTTACCTGCTGTTTCTTATCATCATGGGCATCCCCGTGCTGACGATGGAGCTGGCCGTTGGCCGCGCCAGCCGCAAGAGCGCCATCGGCGGCTACCGCGCGCTTGAGCCCGCGGGCAGCAAGTGGCACATCCACGGGTGGTTCTGCATTGCCGGCTGCATCATGCTCATGATGTACTACACCACCGTCTCCGGCTGGATGCTGGGGTATTTCTTCAAGTTTGCCGGCGGTGCCTTTGAGGGCATGAGCTTAGAGAGCGTGGACAGCGTGTTCTTTAATATGCTCGGCAGCCCTTCCGAGATGGGAACATTTATGGCGGTCACAGTTATTGCGGGCTTTGTCGTTTGCAGCTTCAAGCTCCAGAGCGGGCTTGAGAAAATAACCAAGGTCATGATGCTGGGCCTGCTGGCGCTTATCACGGTGCTTGCGATCCACAGCCTGACCCTCCCCGGCGCGGGCGAGGGCGTGAAGTTCTACCTTCTGCCTGACTTTAAGCGCGCTTCCGAGGCAGGGCTCGGCCATGTCATCACCGCCGCGATGAATCAGGCCTTCTTTACCTTAAGCCTTGGCATAGCGGCGATGGAGGTCTTTGGAAGCTACATGAACCGCAACCACACCCTCACCGGTGAGGCCGCGCGTATCTGCGCACTGGATACCTTTGTCGCAATAGTCGCCGGTCTTATCATCTTCCCCGCCTGCTTCTCCTTCGGGGTTGAGCCCGCGCAGGGCCCGTCCCTCATTTTCATCACCCTGCCCAGAGTTTTCCTGAGCATGGCCGGCGGCAGGCTTTGGGGCTCGCTCTTCTTCCTGTTTATGACCTTTGCCAGCTTCTCCACGGTCATTGCCGTTTTTGAAAACCTTCAGGCAAACTCCATGGATAACTTCGGCTGGTCGCGTAAGAAGGCCACTATAATAAACTGCGTGTTCATCCTTATCGTGAGCCTCCCCTGCGTGCTGGGCTACAACCTCTGGAGCGATGTCCACATCATCGGCGCGAGAGACATTCTCGACTCTGAGGACTTCATCGTCAGCAACCTCCTGCTGCCGCTGGGCTCTCTGGTGTACCTGCTGTTCTGCGTCACCAAATGGGGCTGGGGCTTTGACAACTACCTTGAAGAGGCCAATGCCGGTAAGGGGCTTAAAATGTCCCGCCGCTTGAAGCCCTACTTCCAGTTTGTGCTCCCCGTGCTTATCCTGGTGATTCTGATTCAGGGGCTAATCTAATCTAAAAAATCCCGTCTCGAAAGAGACGGGATTTTTCTTGTCAAATCTTAAAATGCAACGTGCATAAACAGCGCCACACAGCAGAGGATTATCGCGCAGGGCACATAGACGTAGCGCCCGAGGCCGTACCAGAGCTTGCCGCGCTGCTTTTTCGCGCCGTGGTTGATTTCATCCAGAAGCTCGCTGCGGGGCGTTATCCAGAACCATGTCACCGCGCCGAGCGTCGCGCCGATGGGGATAATATAGATAGAGACTATGTCCATCCACGGGCCCCATTTAAAGATAGGCTCCATATTCACGCCGATGCCGAGGCAGAGAACGCACATGATGATAAGCGCAAGATTCCGGCTGAGCTTCGGGAAGCGGTGCAGCAGGCTCTCCCCCACCGCCTCAAACATGTTTTGAAGTGAGCTTACGCCGGCGAAGATCATCGCCACATAGAGAATAATCGCAAACAGCCCGCCCATAGGAACGTTCTGCAAAATCTTCGGCAGCGTTACAAACAGGAGCGACGGGCCCGCCCCGATATCGAGCCCATAGGCAAAGCAGGCGGGAATCATCACAAGCGCCGCAACAAGCGCGGCAATGGTGTCAAAAAGTGCGGTGCGCTTGGCGAGGGCGACAACGTCCTCCGCCGTGTCGAGGTACGCGCCGTAGACTATCATGCCGCTGCCGGTGACGGACAGGGAGAAAAACGCCTGTCCCATCGCCCAAATCCACACCATCGGATCTTTAAGCTGCTCCCACTGGGGTGTGAACATGAACTTATAGCCCTCCGCCGCGCCGGGCAGAAAGGCGACCCAGATTGCCAGAATGACAAAGATGATGAAAAACGCGGGCATCATTATCCGGTTGCTTTTTTCAATGCTCTTCGGCCCCAAAAGCAGAGTAAGGAGCGTCCCGACAACGACAATAATATGGAAAGGTATGACCGAGTAATCCCTGCCGGAGAAGGACTCAAACCACGCGCTGGTGTCTGCATGCATGAGCGTCCCGTCCACCGAAGAGGCAAATGCCTTGAGAACATAGGCGATTATCACCGCGTATCCCAGCGCTATGCACATGGAGCCCGCCAGCGGCAGCCAGCCCAGCGTGCCGCCCACCTTTCCAAGGGGCATTTTGCGCCGCTCCCACGCCATTTTGTATGTACCAAGCGTGCCGGTTTTGGCGCGGCGGCCCATGGCGTACTCCGCAGAGAGCCCAACCAGTCCAAAGAGCGCAATAAACAGCAGATACGCAATCAAAAAAGCGCTTCCGCCGTTGCCGCCCATCTTGGCCGGGAAGCCCCAGACATTTGCCATGCCCACAGCGGAACCCACCGATGCCAGAACAAAACCCCAGCCGCTTGAAAATCGGCCCTTGCTATGCTTTTCTTTATCCATCTCAATCTCCATTCTGCCGCGTTATTTTTGTGCGGCGCGTAAATTTTAATATACGCCGTAGTATTTTACAATAATTTCCAGTTTTCCTGTTTACAGCGTAACGGAGAATCGCAAAAAAGTCAACAATAATATTATTTTACAGGATTTTTCCCCCTGTGGACAGCACAACAGTTTCAACCGGGATATCTTTCCCGCTCAAGACGACGGCATCGCGCACGGTTCTGTCAAGCGCGCCGCAGCAGGGCACCTCCATGCGCACAACGCGCACACTCGCGATATTATTCGAGCGCAGAATCTCCGTGAGCTTTTCGGTATAATCCACAGCGTCCAGCTTTGTGCAGGCAATAAGCGTCACATGACCGAGCATGAAGCGCTCATGGAAGGAAGCATAAGAGTACGCCGTGCAGTCCGCCGCGATAAGCAAATGGCAGCCTTCAAAATAAGGCGCTTTGACCGGGGCAAGTTTGAGCTGAACCGGCCACTGGGCAAGGCAGCTGCCGGCCTCATTCTCGCTTACAGCGGCGGCCAAAATGGGCCTGAGCTTCATAACGCGCGTGCCCGGGCAGGCGGAAGGCTGGGCGGCAGTTTGCTTTTTGCGCAGATTCTCCTGCACCGCCTCATGGTCATATGCCTCAGCCTCGCGCTCAACAAAGCTGATTGCTCCGGCGGGGCAGCTGGGCAGGCAGTCCCCGAGCCCGTCACAGTAATCATCACGCGTGAGCTTTGCCTTGCCGTTGACAATGGCTATCGCCCCCTCATGGCAGGCATCGGCGCACGCGCCGCAGCCGGTGCATTTTTCCTCGTCGATATGTACAATTCTTCTGATCATTGGCGCAGCCTCCGATATGTTTTTATATATTGTATAATATTTTTCTATATATTGCAACAAGCAGGCGGGAGGAATCCCGCCTGCTCTATTTTTTTGTTAAATGTTATTTTGCGAAAATCAGAGCTTATCCGCTGTGTCCTTATTCCTCGCCGCGACAACGACCAGTGCGGAGAGCGCCAGCAGCGCGAGGGCGTTGGGGATGACCATGAGCTGGTTGAACATATCCGAAAGCTCCCAGACAAGGTCATTAGACAGGCAGGAGCCCATGAAGATGAAGATAAGCGCAATCACGGAGTACACGGGCACGGCCTTTTTGCCGAAGAGGTATTCCACATTGACCTTGCCGAAGAAATTCCAGCCCAGAATGGTGGAAAAAGCAAAGAACAGCAGGCACACGGCAACGAAGATCGCGCCCGGCTTATCACCGAAGCACAGGCCAAAGGCGAGCTGCGCCATGTTGGACTTGCTCACTCCGTCCGCAGCGCCGGCGGCAAGGATGCCGTCCCCGGCGTAGAGGGTGCTGATGACAACAAGCGCAGTCATGGTCAGCACGACAAAGGTGTCAATAAAGAGGCCGACCATAGCCACAACGCCCTGGTCGTGGGGCTTTTTGACATTCGCCATGGCGTGGGCGTGAGGGGTGGAGCCCATACCGGCTTCATTGGAGAACAGGCCCCTCTTGACGCCCTGACTGATAGCCGTCTTGATTGCATAACCGATGCTGCCGCCAATGATTGCGTTGGGGACAAAGGCGTACTTGAAAATCATGCCGATAGCCTCGGGCAAGTACTTGATGCGCATGACAATGATGACAAGGCCGCCGAGGATATAGAGAACCGCCATAACGGGGACGAGCTTTTCAGTGACAGAGGCGATACGCTGAATACCGCCGAGGAAGATGAGCGCCGCAAGCGCCGTCACCGCTATGCCGACAGTCCACGCGGGGATGCCGAAGGCAGTGGCGCAGGTCTCGCCGATGGAGTTGGACTGAACCATGCTGCCCATGAAGCCAAGGGCCAGAATCGTGGCAATGGCGAAGAAACCGGCCAGGAACTTGCCAAAACCGTTGGGGAAGGCGCGCATTATGTAATAAACCGGGCCGCCGTGGACATTGCCGTCCTTATCAACGCTGCGGGTCTCCTGCGCGAGCACAGCCTCGGCGTAGATAGTCGCCATGCCGAAGAAGGCGATGATCCACATCCAGAAAATAGCGCCGGGGCCGCCGATTAAAATTGCGCCGCAGGCACCGACAATATTACCCGTGCCGACCTGGGCGGCGATAGCGGTTGCAAGCGCCTGGAAGGAGCTCAGGCCGCCCTCCTGCTTGCCGCCGTGGAGAGAGATGTTGCCGAACACGCTGCGCATACCCTCGCCAAAGCAGCGCACCTGAACAAAGCGGGTTTTGATGCTGAAAAACAGGCCCACGCCGATAAGCAGCAGGATGAGCACATAGTCCGACAGATAGAAATTGATCTTCTGTACCACATTAAGAATTGCCTGCATAACCGTTCCTCCCAAAGCTGCTCCGGAAAAACGCAATACAGGCAAGAATAAAAGAGTTACTGGGAAAACAGCAACTCCGGAAATAAACACGGCAGGCCAAAGCCCTATGTGTTTCTCTGTCCTTTTGCCTGAGAGATTCGGCATTTCTGCCTTGCACCTTCGGCACTCAAAATTGAGCTTCTCCAGAGTCCCTCCGCCTCCGGTTTCATGTCGATTCCGAAAGCCTCTTAGGGTTATTTAATTTACTCTGTCAGTATAGCACTGTAAAGCGTTGATTGCAACAGTTTTTTGCAAAAAGCGAAAAATATTTTAACACTTCTTCTATATTATGCGCCGCCGGGTATGTTATAATGAAAAAAACTATGCGAAGGAGGCGGTTGCCGGTGGTTCAGAAAAACGCGATAATTGAAAAGCTGCGGGAGGCCGCCGCCTCGGTGCTGCCCGTGACGGGGATAGTGTTCGTGCTGTGCCTGTTCTTCGTGCCGATGGACGCGGGGCTGCTGCTGTCGTTTCTTATCGGCTCCGCGATGCTGATTCTCGGCATGGGGCTGTTTACCATGGGCGCCGAAATGTCCATGACGCGGATTGGCAACCACGTCGGCGCCGCAATGACCCGCTCGCGAAAGCTCTGGGTCATTCTTCCGCTGAGCTTTCTGCTCGGCGCGGCGGTGACAGTGGCGGAGCCTGATTTGCAGGTGCTGGCCGCCAATGTCCCGGATATAAACAGCACCGTGCTTATACTCACGGTGTCCGCCGGGGTGGGGCTGTTTTTGATGCTCTGCATGGTGAGGATAATTTTCTCCCTCTCCCTGCGCACGATGCTGATTATTTTTTACGGCATAGTATTTGCCCTTTGCATTTTTATTGAGCCTGCCGGGCTGCCGATTGCGTTTGACTCCGGCGGCGTTACCACGGGACCGATGACCGTGCCCTTTATCATGGCGCTGGGCGTCGGCGTCTCCTCCATCCGAAGCGATGAAAACGCCAAGGCGGACAGCTTCGGCCTTGTGGCGCTGTGCTCCATTGGGCCGGTGCTCTCGGTCATGCTGCTAAACGCCATTTACGGGGTCGGCTCGTCCTCCTCTGAGACAATGACAGCCTCCGCGGCCGCAAACACAGTGGAGCTGGGCGTGGGCTATCTCAAAGCCCTGCCGGAGTATCTTGCGGAGGTCGCCATTGCCCTGCTGCCCATTTTTGTTATATTTCTCCTGTTCCAGCTTATCTCTCTGCGGCTTCGCAGGCTTCCCCTGCTGCGGATCCTTGTGGGCATAGTCTATACATATCTGGGGCTGGTGCTGTTTTTGACGGGCGTGAACGTGGGCTTCTCCCCTCTCGGCTACATGCTGGGCGGGGCCATGGCGCACGGGGCAATGCTCTACGCGCTTGTGCCGCTTTCCATGCTTATGGGCTGGTTTATCATCAATGCCGAGCCCGCCGTTCACGTGCTGACAAAGCAGGTGGAGGAGCTGAGCGCCGGGGCCATATCCGAAAAGGCAATGGGGCTGAGCCTTTCCATAGCGGTGGCCTGCTCATGCGGGCTGTCAATGCTGCGCATTATTCTCGGACTACCGCTAATGTATTTTATTCTGCCGGGCTATCTTCTGGCGCTGGGGCTGAGCTTCTTTGTGCCGAAAACATTTACAGCCATCGCCTTTGACTCGGGCGGTGTGGCCTCCGGCCCGCTGACGGCGGCGTTCATGCTGCCCTTTGCCATCGGCGTATGCTCGGCGGTGGGCGGCAACGTGATGACGGATGCTTTCGGGCTTGTCGCTCTGGTGGCGATGATGCCGCTTATAACCGTGCAGGTGATGGGGCTTATCTCCGTTCTGCGCGCTGGGCGAGAGAGCCAGCCGGTAGAGCTGCTCCCCTATGGCGAAAGCGAGATTATCGAGCTTTGGGAGGTGTAGACGATGCAGCTATACTATCTTATATCCGTGACTGACCGCGACCGGGGCGAAAAAATGGCGGCGCTGTATGAAAGCTGCGGCCTGCATATGATACTCACGACACTCGGCATGGGCACGGCCACCCATGAGCAGCTATCGGTGCTGGGCCTTGAGAGCACGGAAAAATCCATCGTCAGCGCGGTTGCGAATGATGAGGAGCTGAACAAAGCCTTCACCGCCGCAAAGCGCAGGCTGTTTATTGATATTCCCGGCAACGGCGTGATGCTTGCCGTGCCGATAAAGAGCGTCGCCGGCGGCAGAACGCTGAGCTATCTGACCGGCGGGAGCCTGAAAGGAGGCAAACCCCAGATGAATTTTGAAAATGAGCTTATAATCGTCATACTCAACGAGGGCTATTCCGACACCGTGATGGACGCGGCGCGCGCAGCCGGCGCTGGCGGCGGCACGGTGCTGCACGCCAAGG
>ULWX01023877.1_pt1 | contig 16116 bp, 12 predicted proteins | sample 1960851 | NCBI WGS metagenome assembly ULWX01 (sample SAMEA4835826, study PRJEB28245) | human gut metagenome | biome: gut microbiome; material: fecal sample | place: Denmark | collected 2008 | reverse complement strand
ATCCGCGAAGGCGGCCGTACCGTTGGCGCTGGTGTTGTTACTGCTATCGAAGAAAAATAATTAAACGCTGTTAGTGGTACATATATCTAAGGCCGGACTTTTCAGCCCGGTCTTAGATTATTTTTTTAAACATTGTTGACATAACCCGTTAACTGTGGTACTCTATATTAGTGAAATTTTCAGACCAGCAATTTTGACAGCAAGAGAGGTGTAACGAATGCGTACTTTGATTACTTTGGCATGCACTGAATGCAAACAGCGCAACTACCAGACTAACAAAAACAAAAAGAATGATCCGGACCGTATTGAGATCAACAAGTACTGCAAATTTTGCAAAAAACACACTTTACATAAAGAAACCAAATAATCTTTGTGTTTGAGTTTATCTAGGTATTTTAGCAAGGATGTGAAAAGATGGCCGTTCCAGAATTACCGGGTGTGAAAGACACCAACGGCATTATGCGCTTTCTGCGGGAAGCAAAATCTGAACTAAAAAAAGTGACCTGGCCTACCAGACGAGAACTTATTGCCCATACAATCGTTGTATTTATTGCCGTTGTCCTTTCAGCAATTCTGATTTGGGTAATTGACAGTATTTTTGCTGGGCTTTTCCAGTTGATTTTACAATAAGTTTGAGTAAGGAGGAAGGGAATTAATATTCCCGGTACCGCTATGGAATCAGAAAAACGTTGGTATGTCATACATACTTATTCCGGTTACGAAAATAAAGTAAAAGCTAATCTGGAACGCAAAGTTCATTCCCTGGGTATGGAAAACGAAGTTTTCAATATTGTAATACCTATGGAAAATGAAATAGAAGTCAAAGATGGCAAAAAACGCAGCGTGCAGCGCAAAGTTTTCCCGGGCTATGTACTGGTAGAAATGATTGTTAATGACCGCAGCTGGTATGCCGTCCGCAACACTCCAGGCGTAACCGGTTTTGTTGGCTCCGGCACCAAGCCCATTCCTCTTACAGATGAGGAAGTAAAACAAATTATGCGTTCTATGGGCGTGGAAGAAAGCCGTCCTAAAATTGATTTACAATTACAGCAGATTGTACGCCTTAAAAGCGGCCCGTTTGCCGGATGCCTTGGCAGCGTTTCCGAAATTAATGAAGAACGCGGCAAGCTGAAGGTTCTTGTGGACATGTTTGGGCGCGAAACACCTGTTGAAGTTGATTTTACTCAAGTTGAAGAAGCTGAATAAGGAGGTGTAATAAATGCCGAAAAAAGTCGTTAAGATGGTAAAATTACAGGTACCGGCTGGTAAAGCTACTCCGGCTCCTCCTGTAGGCCCTGCACTCGGCCAGGCCGGTGTAAACATCATGGCTTTCGTTAAGGAGTTCAATGAACGTACTGCACAGCAGGCCGGTCTTATTATCCCGGTAGAAATCACCGTATTTGAAGACCGTTCCTTTACTTTCATTACCAAAACTCCTCCGGCTCCGGTTCTCTTGAAAAAAGCAGCCGGTCTGGAAAAAGCATCTGGCGAACCTAACAAGAAAAAAGTAGCCACCCTCGGCCGCGACAAAATCCGCGAAATCGCCGAAACCAAAATGGCTGACCTCAACGCAGCAGACATTGAAGCTGCAATGAGAATGGTTGAAGGTACTGCCCGCAGCATGGGTATTACCGTAGTTGACTGATAATATTAGTTAACTTAATTAAGTGGGAGGCCAAAAACCGTTATTACCACATAGGAGGAAAAGTTAATGGCAAAAAGAAGCAAAAAGTACCAGGAAGCTTTGAAACTTATCGAAGCTGACAAATTCTATTCTCCGAAAGAAGCAATAGAATTAGTAAAGAAAACTAACGTTACCAAATTTGACAGCACCGTTGAAGTTTCTTTCAAACTCGGTGTTAATCCTAAATACGCTGACCAGCAGGTTCGCGGCGCTATGGTTCTTCCGCACGGTACCGGCAAAAGCAAAACTGTTCTTGTTTTTGCTAAAGGCCCCAAAGTTGCAGAAGCTGAAGCAGCAGGCGCAGATTATGTTGGCGGTGAAGAATATGTCGCTAAAATTCAGGGCGGCTGGACAGATTTCGATGTCTGCGTAGCAACCCCTGACATGATGGGCATGGTTGGCCGTCTTGGTAAAATCCTCGGTCCTAAAGGTTTAATGCCTAACCCGAAGGTTGGTACCGTAACTATGGACGTAACCCGTGCAGTAAACGAAATTAAAGCTGGTAAAATTGAATACCGCACCGATAAAGCTGGTAATGTACAGGCTCCTATCGGCAAAGTTTCCTTTACCGACGAACAGCTTTTGGCTAACTACATTGCACTTGCCGATACTCTGGTAAAAGTTAAACCTTCCGGAGCAAAAGGCCAGTACATGAAAACCATCACTCTTTCTACTACCATGGGCCCTGGCGTTAAAGTTGACGTTCTGAAGGCTAACAGCGACAAATAATTTTATAAATCAGAAGATAATCGGGCCATAGACAGCAGGTGCGGCACAGCCGCGTAAGCATAGCGCCAGCCGAGGTTGGAGACGTTGAAGATAGACCTTCGCGACCTCCGGCTGCGGCCGAGAGGTCTTTTTGATTTAATAAAAAATATCAAAATAAAGAAGGGGGTGCAGATGTATGGCAATTAGACCTGAAAAAGCAGCTAAAGTTGCAGAGATTAAAGAACTTCTTACCAGCTCTAAATGCACTGTTCTGGTAGACTTCTGCGGTTTGACTGTTGCACAGGATACTGCATTGCGCCGTAAAATGCGCGAAGCCGGTGTTACCTACATTGTAGTTAAAAACACTCTGCTCCGTATTGCAGCACAAGAAGCAGGCATTGAAGGCCTGGAGCCGGTTCTCGAAAAGAACACCGCTATTGCGGTTGCTCCGGAAGACCCTGTTGCCGTAGCAAAAATCATTTGCGATTTTGCTAAAGAAAACAAAGCACTTGTTGTTAAAGCAGGTGTTCTTGACGGTAAAGTTATTGACGATGCAGCTATCAAAGCTCTGGCAGAACTGCCGCCGAAAGAAGTACTCGTTGCCAAAATGCTTGGCAGCATGAATGCTCCGATTTCCGGTTTCGTCAATGTACTTCAAGGTACTATCCGCAAAGTGGTATATGCGCTTGACGCTATCCGCGAACAAAAAGAATCCGCATAAGCTGAGGCTTATCGCATAAAATTTTAACAATAAAATTAAAACATCTAATTTATGGAGGTAACTATAATGAATAAAGAACAAATCATTGAAGCTATTGAATCTATGACCGTCCTCGAACTTTCCGAACTCGTTAAAGCTCTGGAAGAAAAATTCGGCGTATCCGCTGCTGCTCCTGTTGCTGTAGCTGCTGCTCCGGCTGCTGGTGGCGCTGCTGCTGCTGAAGAAAAAACTGAATTCGACGTAATCCTGACCGCTGCTGGCGCCGGCAAAATCAACGTAATCAAAGTTGTTCGCGAAGTAACCGGCCTGGGCCTGAAAGAAGCTAAAGCTATCGTTGACGAAGCTCCGAAAGCTGTTAAAGAAAAAATCTCCAAAGCTGACGCTGAAGCTCTCAAAGCTAAACTCGAAGAAGCTGGCGCTTCCGTAGAAATTAAATAATTTTGCTTAACGGCAATAAAAATTCCGCTGCAATGCAGCGGAATTTTTTTATGCCTGCATGATTGACAAATTGCAAAATATATGATAACATATCATACTACAACATTAGTAGATTGCAGGTATTGACAACCGGTACCGGGGGTTCAGTGGTTGAGCACCGTACCGTGCTTATATGGATTTAGATGAGGTGCGTTCATCGAAGACAACATGCAAGGTCCTGAATATTGTTTGGAGCCTTGCTTTTTTTGTCATGGTAAAAACGCGCTTGTTTAAGTCTGCCTGACAACATATACATTAAGGGGTGAGGGATTACATGTTTAAACCGGTTCCCGTAGGTAATAGGACTCGGTACAGTTATGCCAGAATCAATGAAGTATTGCCAATGCCTCATTTGATTGACATCCAAAGAAAATCGTATGAGTGGTTCATGCGAGAAGGTCTTTGCGAAATTTTCCATGACATTTCTCCTATTAAAGATTTTACAGGTAATTTAGAACTTTCCTTTGAAGGCTTTACTCTCGGTGAGCCTAAATATACAGTAGAAGAATGCAAGGAACGCGATGCTTCCTATTCTGCGCCGTTAAATGTAAACGTGCGCCTTCTGTATAAAGATACCGGCGAGATTAAAGAATCTAAAGTATTCATGGGCGATTTTCCGCTGATGACGGAAACCGGTACTTTTGTAATCAACGGTGCCGAACGTGTAATCGTCAGCCAGCTGGTACGTTCTCCGGGCGTTTATTACGCTGTTACGATGGACCCCAGCGGCAAAAAAATGTATGGTACAACAGTCATTCCTAACCGTGGTGCATGGATTGAATATGAAACCGACTTAAATGACGTTATTTACGCACGTGTTGACCGTACCAGAAAGCTGCCGGCAACTGTTTTGCTGCGAGCCATGGGTTTAACCCAGAATGAAGATATTTTAGCGCTCTTTAATAATCATCCTTCCGTTGCTGCAACGCTTGAAAGGGATACGACAACTACCCGCGAAGAAGCTTTAATTGAAATTTATAAAAAGCTGCGTCCGGGCGAACCACCTACTCTGGAAAACGCCTCCGCACTTATTGAAGCAACCTTCTTTGACAACAAACGTTATGATCTTGCCAGCGTAGGCCGCTATAAGCTGAACAAAAAACTCGGCTGGCGCCGCCGCCTGCTGGATAAAGTGCTGGATCAGCCGCTGGTTGATGTATCTACCGGTGAAATTATTGCTGAAGCAGGCACCAAGATTGACCTTGATGTTATTGATAAAATTGAAGAAAGCGGTATTTTTGCAGGCCCCGGCCTGAAAGAAGTTTTCATCCGCCTGAAAGAACAGCCGATGAAAATAATCTGCACTTCCGATATTCCGGAAGACCACCGCACCATTACCGTTGAAGATGTAATGGCTTCATTCGGTTATCTGCTGAACCTGATGGACGGCCTTGGCACCGGCGATGATATCGACCATTTGGGCAACCGCCGTGTACGCCGTGTCGGCGAACTTTTGCAGAACCAGTTCCGCATCGGCCTTGCCCGTATGGAACGCGTTGTAAAAGAACGTATGACCATTCAGGATGTTGATGTTATCACGCCGCAGGCGCTTATTAATATCCGCCCTGTTGTTGCTGCAATTAAAGAATTCTTCGGCAGTAGCCAGCTTTCCCAGTTTATGGACCAGAACAACCCGCTGGCCGAGCTGACCCATAAACGCCGTCTTTCCGCACTGGGCCCCGGTGGCTTGAGCCGTGAACGTGCAGGCTATGAAGTCCGCGACGTACACCATTCCCACTATGGCCGTATGTGCCCGATTGAAACCCCTGAAGGTCCGAACATCGGCCTTATCGGTTCTCTTTCTACCTTTGCTGTTATTAACAAATATGGCTTTATGGAAACCCCGTACCGCCGTGTTGATAAAGAAAACAAGCGCGTAACCGATGAAATTATTTATCTTACCGCTGATGAAGAAGATAATTACATTATCGCTCAGGCGAACGAACCTTTGGATGACGAAGGCTACTTTGAAGGCGAACGTGTAACCGCACGTTACCAGAACGAAGTGCTTTCCCTGCCTCCTGACCAGGTAGACTTCATGGACGTTTCGCCGAAACAGGTTGTATCTATCGCTACCGCGCTTATTCCGTTCCTTGAAAACGATGACGCGAACCGTGCTCTTATGGGTGCCAACATGCAGCGTCAGGCAGTGCCGCTTCTGTGCACTCAGGCTCCTATCATCGGTACCGGTATGGAATATAAAGTTGCCGTTGACTCCGGTGTATGCATTCTGGCTAAAAATGCCGGCGTTGTAGAACGTGTTACCGGCGATGAAATCGTTATCCGCAAAGATGATGGCGGCGTAGATAAATACAGTGTATTGAAATTTAAACGTTCCAACCAGGGCACCTGCGTTAACCAGCGCCCGATTGTTTACAAAGGCGACAAGGTTGTTAAAGGACAGGTACTGGCAGACGGCCCTGCAACCGACCATGGCGAACTTGCACTTGGCTACAACGTAATTGTTGCCTACATGCCTTGGGAAGGTTACAACTACGAAGATGCTATTCTTCTTAGCGAAGATTTGGTAAAGGCCGACGTATTTACTTCCATTCATATTGAAGAATACGACTGCGATGCCCGCGACACCAAACTTGGCGAAGAAGAAATTACCCGCGATATTCCGAACGTATCGGAAGAAGCATTGAAAGACCTTGACGAACGCGGTATTATCCGCATTGGTGCGGAAGTACGCCCTGGCGATATCCTCGTCGGCAAGGTAACTCCGAAAGGCGAAACCGAGCTTACCGCCGAAGAACGCCTGTTGCGCGCCATCTTCGGCGAAAAAGCACGCGAAGTACGCGACAGCTCGCTGCGTGTTCCGCACGGCGAAGCAGGTAAAATTGTCAGCGTAAAAGTATTTACCCGCGAAAACGGCGACGAACTTCCTCCGGGAGTTAACGAACAGGTTCGCGTACATATCGCACAGAAACGTAAAATTTCCGTCGGCGATAAAATGGCAGGCCGCCACGGCAACAAGGGCGTTATTTCCCGTATTCTGCCGCGCGAAGACATGCCGTTCCTGCCGAGCGGCGAACCGGTACAGATTGTGCTGAATCCGTTGGGCGTACCTTCCCGTATGAACATCGGACAAATTCTGGAAAACCATCTGGGCTGGGCAGCACGCGCACTCGGCATGCAGATTGAAAACAATGCCGAAGGCCTTGTAGAACGCCTGACCGGTGTTGGCTATGACGTTGAAAAATACGGCATCCCCGAAACCGTTGAAATTGGCAAATTTGGCGATAAGAGCATTAAAGCCGTACAGATTTCCGTACCGGTATTTGACGGCGCTCATGAAAAAGACATTAATGATGCGCTTGACCTTGCAGGTATCGACCGCAGCGCCAAAACCACGCTGTATGACGGCCGTACCGGCGAACCGTTCGATAACAAAGTTACCGTCGGCTTAACTTACATGCTCAAACTGCATCACCTTGTTGATGATAAAATCCATGCCCGCAGCACCGGCCCGTACTCCCTTGTTACCCAGCAGCCTCTCGGCGGCAAGGCGCAGTTTGGCGGCCAGCGTTTCGGCGAAATGGAAGTTTGGGCGCTGGAAGCATACGGCGCAGCTTACACTTTGCAGGAAATTTTAACCGTAAAATCCGACGATGTTGTCGGCCGTGTTAAAACCTACGAAGCCATTGTTAAAGGCGAAAACGTTCCTGAACCTGGTGTTCCGGAATCCTTTAAAGTACTTATTAAAGAACTTCAGTCCATCGGCCTTGACATTAAAGTGCTCAACGAGGACGAAGAAGAAATTTCCCTGCGTGATACTGATGACGATATCAACGAAACAGCACGCAAGCTGGACCTTGACATCGACGGTGCCATCCCCGAAGCTCCTAACACGGAGATTGTGCAGGATGACTACACCACCGACAGTGATGACAGCGCAGCGGAAGACCCCGATTTTGATTTGATTGCCGATATTGGCAACATGAATATGGAAGCAAAAGATGCGGATGACGCCGCCAGTGAAGATATGGAATAGAAGGGAGCGATCGGTTCTTGTTAGACGTAAATAATTTTGAATCTATGCGTATCGGCCTGGCTTCACCGGAGCAAATCAGGGCTTGGTCCTATGGCGAAGTAAAAAAACCGGAAACCATCAATTACAGAACTTTAAAACCGGAACGTGACGGTTTGTTCTGCGAAAGAATTTTCGGGCCTACCAAAGACTGGGAATGCCATTGCGGCAAATATAAAAGAATCCGCTATAAAGGCATTATCTGCGACAAGTGCGGCGTTGAAGTAACCCGTGCCAAAGTACGCCGTGAGCGTATGGGCCATATTGAACTGGCTGCACCTGTATCCCATATCTGGTATTTCAAAGGTATTCCGAGCCGCATGGGGTTAATTCTTGATATTTCCCCGCGTTCTCTGGAAAAAGTACTGTACTTTGCCAACTACATTGTATTAGACCCGGGCAGCACTCCGCTGACTAAAAAACAGCTGCTGACCGAAAGCGAATATATTGAAAACCGTGATAAATACGGCAGCGCATTTAAAGTAGGTATGGGCGCTCAGGCAATTAAAACCTTATTACAGGAAATTGACCTGCCCAAACTTACCGCAGAACTGCGCGCAGAACTGAAAGAAGTAAGCGGCCAGCGCAAAATCCGCGCTGTACGCCGTCTGGAAGTTTGCGAAGCCTTCTTAAAATCCGGCAACCGCCCGGAATGGATGATTCTGGACGTTGTACCGGTTATTCCGCCTGAACTGCGCCCGATGGTTCAGCTGGACGGCGGACGCTTTGCAACGAGCGACCTTAACGATTTGTACCGCCGCGTTATTAACCGCAACAACCGCTTAAAACGTTTGCTTGAACTTAACGCGCCGGATATTATCGTACGCAACGAAAAACGCATGCTGCAGGAAGCAGTTGACGCCCTTATCGACAACGGCCGCCGCGGCCGTCCGGTAACAGGCCCGGGCAATCGCCCGCTGAAATCCCTTTCCGATATGCTGAAGGGCAAACAGGGCCGTTTCCGTCAGAACCTTTTGGGTAAACGTGTTGACTACTCCGGCCGTTCTGTTATCGTTGTAGGCCCGGAACTTAAAATGCACCAGTGCGGCCTGCCGAAGGAAATGGCACTGGAACTGTTTAAACCTTTTGTAATGAAACGCCTTGTTCAGAGCGGACAGGCTACCAATATCAAAAATGCCAAACGTATGGTAGAACGCGCCAACAATGTTGTTTGGGATGTTTTGGAAGAAGTAATTAAAGAACATCCTGTATTCCTTAACCGTGCACCGACGCTGCACAGACTTGGTATTCAGGCATTCGAGCCTATCCTTACCGAAGGCCGTGCAATCAAGCTGCATCCTTTGGTATGTACAGCATTCAATGCCGACTTCGACGGTGACCAAATGGCAGTGCATCTGCCGCTTTCCGCGGAAGCACAGGCAGAAGCAAGAATTTTGATGCTTTCTGTTAACAACATTCTGGCGCCGAAAGACGGCAAACCTGTTGCCGTACCTACCCAGGATATGGTTTTGGGCTCTTATTACATCACCATGGTGAAAGAAGGAGCCAAAGGCGAAGGCATGCGCTTCAGCAGCATTAACGAAGCTATGCTGGCATACTTCCATAAGGTTGTTGATTTGCAGGCACGCATTCAGGTTTATGTACCTAACAAAGATATTTACGGCGAAGAAAAGAACGAAGGCGTAAGCCTTGTTACCACTACGCCGGGCAATATCATGTTTAACGAAGACCTGCCGAAAGAACTGCAGTACTTCCATCAGGAAACCGAAAAGAATGCTGCCGGCGAAGAAGTTAAGGTTTGGCATTTAAGCAAACTTATCAACAAAAAAGAACTGGGCAACCTTGTTGCCAAAGCACACAAGCTGTTTGGCAACCTGCGTACTGCCGAAATTCTTGATATTGTTAAAAAGAACGGTTATGACAACGCCTGCAAGGCAGGTATTTCCATTGCCGTATCCGATATTAAAATCCCGAAAGAAAAACAGCAGATTTTGGCTGACGCCGAAAAACAGATTGATAAAACCGAGCGTATGTTCCGCCGCGGCTTAATGAGCGAGGACGAACGTTACCGCAAGGTTATTGAAATCTGGAGCCAGGCAACTGATGATGTTACCGCAAAACTGATGAGCGCTACCATGGATAAGTTCAATTCCCTGAACATGATGGCAGACTCCGGTGCCCGCGGCAACACCCAGCAGATCCGTCAGCTGGCAGGTATGCGCGGCCTTATGGCTGACCCGTCCGGCCGTATTATCGACCGTCCTATCAAGGCAAACTTCCGCGAAGGCTTAACCGTATTGGAATACTTTATTTCCACCCACGGTGCCCGCAAAGGCCTGGCAGATACCGCACTGCGTACGGCAGACTCCGGTTACCTTACCCGCCGCCTTGTAGACGTTGCGCAGGATGTTATTGTACGCGAGGATGACTGCGATGTTGTAACCTTTAACCTTGTTAAAGAACGCAGCCGCCTGTGCAAACAAACCCTTGGCGCAAGCCAGAACAAACTGCGCGAAACCGTTATTGGGCGCAACCTTGCTTCCGGCGTTGAAAGCCCTGTAACCGGCGAACTGATTGCCGAAGCAGATACCGTTATTACGGAAGATATTTACAATAAACTTATTGCAGGCCACGTGCTTGAAGTTAACCTCTATGCAACCGATGATATGGACGGCGAAGCAACTGAAACCGTTCAGATTAATATCAGCAGCGAAGATGCCAACAAGGTAATGAAAGAACACCTGATGCATCACTTTAACGGCAAAGAAGTTGCCGAAGACGTTGTTAACGCAGAAGGTGAAGTACTGGCACATGCAAAAGATACTTACACCGAAGCAATGATTGACGCAATTTTGGCAGACGGTACTGTCCGCGAAATGAAAGTGCGCAACAATGCTATCGAAGGTATCGAAATCGGCGCTATTACCGAAGGCAAGAACAAACAGACGGTTATCGAATCTCTGCGTGACCGTATTGTCGGCCGTAACCTTGCCGAAGATATTCTGGATGAAAACGGTGAAGTGCTCTATCATATCAACGATTATGTTACCGAAGATATGGCAGACAGAATTGCAACCCTGCGCGAAACCGTTAAAATCCGCAGCGTGCTCAACTGCAAATCTAAAGTTGGCGTTTGCCGCAAATGCTATGGCCGCAACCTTGCAACCGACAGAAATGTTGATGTTGGCGAAGCAGTTGGTACCATTGCAGCTCAGGCAATCGGCGAACCTGGTACCCAACTTACCATGCGTACGTTCCATACAGGCGGCGTAGCAGGCGGCGACGATATTACCCAGGGCTTGCCGCGTGTTGAAGAATTGTTTGAAGCACGCAAACCGAAACACCCGGGTATTTTGGCAGAAACTACCGGCGTTGTGCATATTGCCGAAGAAGGCGGCCAGCGTAAAATTACCATTACCGATAAAGACGGCATGGAAGAAGTTTATGCTATTCCGTACGGCGCAAAACTTGCTGTTACCGAAGGCCAGGAAATCGAAAAAGGCGACCGCCTTACCGAAGGTTCCCTCAATCCGCACGATATTATCCGCATCAGCGGCGTGCGCGCAACTCAGCGTTACTTGGTACAGCAGGTACTCGGCGTTTACAAATCTCAGGGCGTAGAAATTAACGACAAGCACATTGAAGTTATGGTACGCCAGATGATGCGTAAAGTACGTATCGACGAAGCCGGCGATACAACAATGCTGCCGGGCGAATACGTTGATATCGGTGAATTTGAAGAACAGAACAGCGAGATGCTTGACCGCGGCTTGCAGCCGGCAGAAGGTCATCCGATTCTTCTGGGTATTACCAAAGCATCTTTGGCAACCGATTCCTTCCTGTCTGCGGCTTCCTTCCAGGAAACTACCCGTGTACTTACGGATGCAGCCATTAAAGGCAAGGTTGACCCGCTGCTCGGCCTTAAAGAAAACGTTATTATCGGTAAACTCATCCCGGCAGGTACTGGCATGAGCAGATACCGTGACGTAAAAGTAAAATACAATAACGTGCCTACTAATAACTGATTTTACTGCGTAACAGCAGAAAAACTTAATAAGTTGTAATAGGTAAAGTAAACCACCCTGTTTATTCCGTTTGGAGTAATCAGGGTGGTTTTGTTTTTAGCTGAGTCGCCGGTTAGCAATGAGCTGGAAGCGAAGTTGATAACTGTGACAGCGAAGCTACGCAAATTTCATGACTGAATAGGGAGTGAAATTTGTGAACCTTAATATAATAAAAAAGATAAACTTCTAATGTCAGCATCAAATTTGTTGTGACGTTATTTTTTTAGATGAGTCATTGATATCCCGCATTACCGGCAGTGCGGTTTACCGTAAAACTACGTTGCCGCGCTAACCTACCGGCAGGGATAAAGTTTCACCAAGACCAGTAAAAGTTAGACTTACTCTAACGGAAATGTCTTGCAGGGGGGTAAAGGTATGGTAAAATAACATTATAAAATAATGTAAAATAAAATTATAAATTTTATTACAATCAATAAAACGTGAGAGGGATAAACGTGGCAGAAAATCTGCAAAAAATAAATAAGTATACCAATATTATTTTACCGTTTGTATTAATTTGTGTTGATTACATAGCTATAGTATGTGCAGAAGAACTTGCTTTTAATTTTCGTAACTTTTATACCGGCAATCACAGCCTGCATATATCCTGGCTTAACTTCTGGGTAGTATTCCCGCTGCTTTATTTAATCTTTTTAAATATTGAACAGCTCTATAACCGCCGCGCTCAGTTCTGGCAGATAATCCAAAAACTCTTTATCACCAGCTGCTACGCTGTTACAAGCATAATCATATTACTCTATATAGCGCGCATTGCAGGCTCAACATCAAGAATGTTTATCGCAGTTTTCTGGATATTGAGCTTTATACTGCTTGTCATCTTCCGCTACATAGTAAAAAAGATACTTGAAAAATACCAGTTATTGCAAATACCGGTACTCATTATCGGCGCAGGCAAAACAGCAGAACTACTTGTACAAGGCATTAAAAACGATGCCGGTATGGGCTATAAAATAATAGGCTTACTTGAGGACAACAAAGTAGAAAAAGGCATATTAGAAAACTACCCTGTACTTGGCAAATTCAGCGATGCTGAACAGGTAATAACTAAGTATAACATTCAGCATGTCTTTATAGCAGCACCCGGTTTGGAACAGGGCAAACTTACCAAGCTAATCTATAAAGTACAGCCTTTGGTAAAAAGCATGGGTGTAATACCAAACCTTGTAGGCGTACCGATGGGCGGCATAGAAGCAGAAAGCCTCTTTAACGAAAAGCTTATGCTGTTAAGGTTACGTAACAATCTTGCACGTCCTGTCAACCGCTGGATAAAAACAATTTTTGACTATGTGCTTACCATTACCGGCACAATCGCCATAAGCCCAATACTTATAGTAATAGCTTTATGGATATATAAAGACTCACCTGGGCCTGTAATATTTAAACACAGGCGTATAGGCAAAGGCGGCAAAGAATTTAACTGCTACAAATTTCGCAGCATGTGCGTAGACGCCAAAGAAAAGCTGGAACAGCTTTTAGCAAATGACCCGGAAGCCAGAGCCGAATGGGAAAAAGACTTTAAACTGAAAAACGACCCGCGCATAACCAAAAGCGGTGCGTTTTTACGCAAAACAAGCTTAGATGAACTGCCGCAGATATTCAACGTACTGAAAGGAGAAATGAGCCTTGTAGGACCGCGTCCGATAATCAAGGACGAAATGAAAAGGTACGGGGAATACATCGATGACTACCTTATGGTAAAACCGGGCATAACCGGTATGTGGCAGGTAAGCGGCAGAAGCGATATTGATTATGCAGAACGCGTGCTGTTGGATAGCTGGTACACCCGCAACTGGAGCGTATGGCTTGATATAACGCTGCTGTTTAAAACATTTAAAGTAGTATTACTCAGAAAAGGTGCGTATTGATTTTGGAAAAGTTTTCTGTACTAATGTCGATATATAAAAATGAAAAGCCTGAATATTTAAAAAAGGCTTTAGATAGTATTTTAAATCAAACTCTTTTACCTGATGAGATTTTGATTGTGAAAGATGGGTTATTGACACCAGAATTAGAAAAAACATTAGATGAATACGCAGTAAAAAATAAAAGTGTTAAATTTTTAGAGTTTAAAAAAAATAGAGGGCTTGGATTAGCTTTACATGATGGAGTAGTAGCTTGTAAAAATGAAATAATTGCAAGAATGGATACTGATGATATTGCCAAACCAGATAGGTTTGAAAAGCAGATACAGTATTTAAAAGATAATCCTCAAATTGCATTATTAGGCTCATGGGTAACAGAATTTAGTGATAACGAAAATAAACCGGATACTGTAACTGAATTACCTTGTAGTTATGAAGAAATAAAAAAATTTGCAAAAAAACGTAATCCATTCAGGCATATGACCGTACTATTCAAAAAATCAGCTGTTATTAATAGTGGAAACTACAGAGATTTTTTATGGTTTGAAGATTATGATTTGTGGGTAAGAATGTTGCGGAAAGGGTACTTTGCTGAAAACCTACCTGAATTTCTTGTTAATGTACGGGCTGATAAAAATATGTTTGCACGTAGAAGCGGCATTAAATATATACAACAAGAAGTAAAGTTTGAAAAATTTCTACTAGATATAAATTATATTAATTTAATAGAATTTTTTAGGAATATCTTAATTAGAAGTATAGTTAGATTACTACCTAAGAACTTGATTGTTTTTGTTTATAAGCAAATATTGAGAAATTAAGGATAATTATGAGAATTTTATTAATAACTAGCTACAAAAGAAATATGTTGCCATATTTAGAAAAATATGAAAATCTTTTAAAGAAAACTGATATTGATTATGATATTTTATTTTGGGATCGAGATAAGAATCATAAGCTTGTAAATGTTGATAATGAATATATTTTTGGTGAAAAATGTTCTTTTGGTGGGGATAAGATAAGTAAGTTAAGAAAAATACTTTCTTATTTTACTTTTAGAAAGAATGTAAAAAGACTTTTAGAAATTAATTCATATGATAAAGTTATAGTTTTTAATACTTTACCAGCATTATTTTTGATTGATGTATTACTTATTAAATATAAAAATAATTATATCTTTGATTATAGAGATTATACATATGAGAATTTATATATGTATAAAAAAGCGGTGAATGCTATTGTAAATAATTCATATTTTACAGCAATATCATCAAAAGGTTTCTTAAAATTTTTGAAAAATGAAAAAAAGCTTATACCAAATCATAATATAAGCAACTTAGAATTGAAAGAATCGATTGTTAAACTAAAATGCAATTTGCCTAAAATAACAATTGGTTTTTTAGGATTGGTTCGATATGAAAATGAAAATAGAATTATAATTGAGTCGTTAAAGAACTCCGATAAATATCTTCTTAAGTATGTTGGAAGAATTTATGACGGTTGTAAATTGCAGCAGTATTGTGAGCAAGAAAATATAGCTAACGTATCATTTGATGGAGAATTTAAAAATGAGGATAAAGGTCGGCTATATAATAATATAGATATTATAAATGCCGTATATGGGAATAAAACCAATGAAGTAAAAACTGCATTACCCAATAAATTATATGATTGTTTATTGTTTAAAAAACCAATGATAGTTTCAAATAATACTTATTTGGCTGATGTTATAGAAAAATATAATTTAGGGATAGCTATTGACTTAGAGAAGGATAGTATTTTAGAAAAATTAGAACATTATATAGACGAATTTGATCAAAAATTATTCATTAAAAAGACTGAATTTCTTTTAAAATCAGTATTAGAAGATGAAAGACGTTTTACCGATAATGTTTTAAAATTTTTAAGTAAGGATAAGATATGAATATTCTAAATATTAAAAACTGCACGGGTTGTATGTTATGTGAAAAATTATGCCCACATAATTGCATATATGGAAGCGTAAATGAGGAAGGTTTTATTTATCCAAAAGTTGATATTTTGCAATGTATTGATTGTGGGATATGTTATAAAAAATGCCCAGCTAATAATGATGTAGAACTAGAGAAAGTAAAAAGAGTCTATGCAGCTCAACGAAAAAATAAAGAAAGTTTAAAACAAAGTTCATCAGGAGGCATAGCTGCACTTCTTTCAGAATATGTAATAGAAAATGGTGGCGTTGTTTATGGTTGTGCTTTTGATAAAAATTTAAAAGCTTTACATATTAGATGTACTGATAAAAAAGAATTAGAAGAATTAAAAGGCTCAAAATATGTACAAAGCGATTTTAGTTCTGTTTATGAAACTTTAGTTGAAGATTGTAAAAGTGGCAAAATAGTTTTAATTATAGGTACACCTTGCCAATGTGCTGCTGTAAAAAAACTGCTTGGGAATAAATATAATAATTTTATTTTGGTAGACCTAATTTGCCATGGTGTTCCTAGTCCCGATTTATTTAAAAAGTATTTATTTTGGAAATCTGATAAAATGGGCGGCGGTCCCATACTAAAATATAATTTTAGAGATAAAGAAAAATATGATTGGGG
>ULWX01038994.1_pt1 | contig 16125 bp, 9 predicted proteins | sample 1960851 | NCBI WGS metagenome assembly ULWX01 (sample SAMEA4835826, study PRJEB28245) | human gut metagenome | biome: gut microbiome; material: fecal sample | place: Denmark | collected 2008 | reverse complement strand
GAAAACCATCTATGAACTTCAACTGGTAGAAGAGATGGATAGGCAAACAATCCAGTATTTACTACCTTTTGTCTGTATAAAAGCTATTAACAATGAACCTGCTTTTCGGTGGAAAAGTCTGTTGAAAAGCGCAGCGAAATATGGAAAAAATGAGCTGTTAACTCGCTTTGATATACCATTTTATAGGCGAAAAGGTTATGAACATACCTATTTAGGACCTTCTGTTTATAACTCTGTGAAATACAGTTTCCGATACAGTGACCGACTCTATGCAGGAGTCGTTGCTGAAAAAGATGCTGGAGAACCTTTTGGAGCTTTACACAATCGCTACGGCTATGATTATTATTCCTTTTATCTGTTATTAAAAGATTGTGGACGATTAAAAGCATTAGCTATTGGTAACTATCGGCTTAGTTTCGGACAAGGATTAGTGATTAGCACTGATTATCTGATGGGAAAAACAATTTATGCCTCTTCTTTCAACAATCGCAGTGGCGGAATAAAGAAACACTCTTCCAGCGATGAATACAATTATTTTCGGGGAGTGGCCGCCACTGTTGCTTTATCTAAAGATTGGGATCTTTCCGGTTTCTATTCACACCGTTCATTAGATGGAGTAATCACTGACGGAGAAATCACCTCTATCTATAAAACCGGACTGCACCGAAGTCAAAAAGAAGCGGATAAAAAGAACCTATTCACCATGCAATTAACAGGTGGACACGTGAGTTATCAACACAACCGTATTCGACTGGGTATCACCGGTATTTACTACCTTTTCAACCGACCATACGAACCGGAATTAACAGGCTATTCCAAATACAATCTTCATGGAAACAACTTCTATAATCTGGGGATTGATTATGCTTACCGCTGGCATCGTTTTTCTTTTCAAGGAGAGACGGCCATCGGAAAACAAGGTTGGGCCTCTTTGAACCGTTTGCAATATTCACCGGTTCAAAACACTCAAATCATGTTGATACACCGGTTTTATTCTTATAACTATTGGGCCATGTTTGCCCATTCTTTTGGTGAAGGAAGTACGACACAAAATGAACAGGGATATTATATCGGCATGGAGACTTCTCCTTTTGCCTATTGGAAATTCTTCGCCTCATTCGATTTATTTTCTTTTCCGTGGAAAAAATACAGAGTAAATAAACCCTCTCGCGGAACAGACGGATTGCTTCAAGCCACTTTCACTCCACGCAGCTATCTATCCATGTATCTGAAGTACCGCTATAAACGCAAAGAACGGGATTGGACAGGTAGTAAAGGATCACTAACACTTCCTATTTTTCACCATCAACTTCGTTATCGTTTGAACTATTCTTTAGGAGATGTGTTAAGCAGTCGTACAACTTTAGATTATAATCATTTTCATTCTCAGGACAGAGCTGCTAATATAGGATATCAGGTTACACAAATGATATCCTCCCAACTGCCTTGGGCCAGGCTGTTTGCTGACGTTCAGGGCAGTTACTTTTTTACAGAGGATTATGATTCGCGCGTATATGCTTCGGAAAGCGGATTGCTTTATACGTTCTACACACCGTCCTTCCAAGGTCGTGGATTTCGCTGTAGCGTCCGTCTCAGATATGAACTGAATAAGCACTGGTTGTTCATAACCAAGTTTGGCGAAACAGTCTATTTAGATCGGAATGAGATCGGTTCGGGCAATGATTTGATCTGTGGAAATAAAAAAGCAGATGTGCAAATGCAACTGCGTATTAAGTTTTAATGTATATTTGTCTGCCAAAAATAATAGAAGAATACGATATTAAATGGATGACAGGGCTACTTTTGACAAAATGTTTAATGAATGGTATGCACAGTTTGTATATTTTGCATATTATTTTATAAATGACGCTGAGGTATGCAGAGATATCGTAAGTGATGCTTTTGAGTATTTGTGGCGTAATTATGAAAAGATAGAAGAGGCGACGGCTAAAACTTATCTTTATACAATCATTCGTACACGTTGCATTGACTATCTTCGCAAGCAAAATATCCATGAAGAATATGTAGAGTTTACTTCGCAATTAACTGATAAAATGATAGAAAGCGATTCGCAACATTCTGATTCTCGTGTTTTGCGTATTCGTAAAGCTATGGAAAAGTTGACTCCTTATAATTATCATATATTGGAAGCATGCTATATTCATAATAAGAAATATAAAGAAGTGGCCGAAGAATTGAATGTAAGTGTTGCGGCTATTCATAAGAATATAGTAAAGGCTTTGCGTATTCTTCGCGAAGAATTGGGTCAAGAGGGTAACCGGAATAGACTTTAAAACGTAAATATATATATTGAATACATTATTTATGGATGAAAAGAATATAAATATAAGTAAGTCGGAAGAAGAACTCCTGGAAATTATGGAGAATCGTTCTCATATAACTACTGATCAATTGCATAATTTGAAAGAAGATGAGGAGTGCTTGCAGGCATATTCTGATTTGGCAGAAATTGTGATAGAAATGCAGAAAAAACAAAATATGCTGGCAATTGATGTCCGGAATGAATTGGCAGATTTTCATAATAAACATTCTAAAAACGATCGAAGAAAAAATACGCGGATACTGTTGTGGGCCAGTGCCACGGGTGTAGCGGCGACTGTTGTCATAATTTTAGTTTTGCGTGCAATGATGATTTCGTCGCAACCGGAAATCATTCAAGTGTTTCAAGCCAATCATGTTGCCCAAGAAGTCACTTTACAAGTGAATGATGAGAAGGAAATAAAACCACTAAAAGAAGTGGTAGAATCTCTTTCGTCTTCCTCTACTGCACAGTTGTCTTCTAAAGAAATAGATTATAGTCGTGCTCTTCTTCAAGACAGAAACCAAGGAAGTAGGAAAGCAGAAAGTACAGATACATAGATTAAGTATTCCTAGGGGAGAGACATTCAAAGTCGTTTTATCTGATGGGACTGAAGTTTTCTTGAATTCGGATAGTCGTCTGGCTTACCCTACGGTTTTTAAAGGAAAAGAAAGAGTCGTCTCTTTGGAAGGTGAAGCTTATTTTAAAGTTACTAAAGATGCAAAACATCCTTTTATTGTGAAAAGTGGAAATCTACAGGTTCGCGTATTAGGAACGGAATTTAATGTGCGTAGCTACTCTCCTATTGATGTCCGTGTTACGCTCATTACAGGAAAAGTGGCTGTTAGCGATACTTGTGGAATTCATAGTGTTGAAATGATGCCGGGACAAAGTGCACAGCTTTCTTCTGACGGAACGTTTGCTGTGAACGAGGTGGACATTGAATCATTTTTATATTGGAAGGAAGGATTTTTCTATTTTGACGATGTTGCCCTGGTTGACATGATGAAAGAAATAGGGCGTTGGTATAATATAGATATTGAGTTCCGCAATAGCAAAATTATGGATCTTCGTATGCATTTCTTTGCAAATCGTCACCAAGACATCTTTCACTTGATTGAATTATTGAATCGAATGGAGAGGATACATGCTCATTTTGAAACAGGAAAACTAATTATTGAATAAAAAACGAGCAAAAAGTCATAAATCTGAATAGAAATATATATTTCTGAAAAATAAATTCTTTTAAGGGTAACCATTCTTTTTTAAACTTCGTATATAATTAAAAGAATGAAATATTATTTAACTATTCGGGCTTATGAAAAAGAATCAAGCACAAAAGTTCATTGTCTTGTTCTTGTTTTTCCTTTTTGCCTATTCATGGCGTGTTGAAGCGCAAACAGGTAAGGAAAAGCAAATAACAATGGAGTTTAAAAATGAAGGATTACCCTCTATTTTTAAACGTTTTGAAAAAGTATCGGGATATAAAGTTCTTTTTATCTACGATGAAATCAGTTCTTATACTTCTACCGGAAAAGTAGAAAAAGCTACAGTCGATGAAGCATTGAAAGTGATTATCGGGAAAAATCCGTTGAAATACCACATTGACGGACAATTCATCAATATCACAAAAGAGGATTCTAAAAAGTTTTTTTCACAAGTAAAAGGAAAAGTTTTTTCCGAGGAAGACGGACTTCCTGTTATCGGTGCCACTATTATCGTAGAAGATGCCAATAATATTAGGGCTATCACGGACAATAATGGTAATTTTCAGCTTTCTAATGTTTCGAAAGATAGTCGGGTTAGAATATCGTATGTAGGTTTGGAGACTCAGTTCTTGAATCCTTCATCCTATATGTCGGTAGTGATGAAGTCTGATACAAAAGCACTCGATGAAGTGGTGGTGACAGGTATGTTTAATAGAAAGAAAGAGGGATTCACTGGTTCTGCTGTTACTATCAAGGGTGAAGAACTGAAAAAGTATAGTACGAATAATGTGGCTAAAGCGATAGCTGCTGTCGCTCCCGGGCTTCGTATCATGGATAATATCAATATGGGGTCTAATCCGAATAATCTGCCTGATATGCGTATGCGTGGCGGTGCAAATATGGATTTGAATGCACAGGCTACGGTAGATTTAAATTCTGCCAGTAATGATGTGCTGGCAGTTCAGGGCGAATATGAGACCTATGCCAATCAACCGCTGCTTATCATGGACGGATTTGAAATCAGTATACAGACACTTGCTGATATGGATCCCGACCGTGTTGCTTCCATCGTTGTGTTGAAAGATGCGGCAGCTACGGCTATTTATGGTTCGCGTGCGGCAAATGGAGTAATTGTTATCGAAAGCAAGACTCCCAAACCGGGACGGATTTGGGTGACTTATGGTGGGGAACTTCGTATTGAAGCTCCGGATATGACCGGGTATAACTTGATGAATGCAAGAGAGAAGATAGATGCAGAGTTGCAAAGCGGACTTTATACATACGGCGGCGAAACAGTTGAAAAATGGCAGCTCTATCAATCTAAATTGCGTGAAGTGCTGGCAGGAGTAAATACTTATTGGCTGGACAAGCCTTTGCAAACAGCTTTCCAACAACGACATACGGTTACGCTGGAAGGTGGTGATGAAGCCTTACGCTATCGGATGTATGTCGGATATAATAGTTCTCCGGGTGTGATGAAAGACAGCAAACGTGATGTACTGACCGGTTCACTTGATTTTCAGTATCGTCTGAAAAAGGTGTTGTTAAAGAATAGCATTACGTTGGATAATTCGGTGGCTAATGAGTCTCCGTGGGGAAGTTTTAGTGAATATACCCGCTTGAATCCTTATCTGCGTCCGTATGGAGAGAACGGAGAAATACAAAAACGGCTTGATAATTTTGAAGGAGTGGGTGGTGAGTCGAGCTACCTGAATCCGATGTATAATACGACATTCAACAGCAAAGATCAGAGTAAGAACTTCACAGTACGTGAACTTTTCAGGGTAGAATATAATCCTACTAATGAATTACGGTTTGAAGGAGCTTTTAATTTGTCCAAAAGTGTAGGACATCGTGATATTTTCCGTCCTGCACAACATACGCTTTTTGATAATGTGACCGATCCTACCTTAAGAGGTGATTACCGCAGAAGCCAGAGTGAAGCTGTCAGTTGGGGAATCGATTTGACAGGAAGCTGGAACAAGCAATTGAAAGACCATTATCTGACTGCTAATGCACGCATGAGTGTATTGGAGAATAATTCGGAGACTTATGGAAACTATGTGACCGGTTTCCCGAATGATAATATGGATAACTTGTTGTTTGGTAAGAAATATAACGAGAAAGTGACGGGCGATGAGAGGACAACACGCTCTATCGGTTGGGTGGCTGCCGGAGGTTATTCTTATAAATATAAGTATTCGTTCGACTTTAATATACGTTTGGACGGTTCTTCACAGTTTGGAAAAAATAACCGTTGGGCTCCTTTCTGGTCAACAGGATTGCGCTGGGATTTGAAAAAAGAGAACTTCATGAAAGATGTATCTTTTATTTCCGATTTCATTTTGAGGGGTACATACGGTACGACCGGTTCGCAAGGTTTTGATCCTTATCAGGCACATGGTTATTATACATACTCTAATTTGCTGCTTCCTTATTACTCATCTGATGCAACAGGTTCGGAAATCTTGGCTATGCATAATGAGAGTTTAAAATGGCAGACAACGAAAAGTACTAATCTTGCCTTGGAACTCGGGTTTTTCGATCAGCGTTTTACTGCACGTGTGGAATATTATCGGAAAATAACAGATAATATGGTTGCCAATATAAGTCTTGCTCCTTCTCTTGGTTTCAGCAGTTATCCGGAAAATCTGGGAAAGATAGAGAATAAGGGTTGGGAAATTTCTCTCTCGGCTATTCCTTATAAAAACACTGCTAAACAAGCTTATTGGACAATTACAGTAAACGGTTCTCATAATACTGACAAACTATTGAAAATATCGGAAGCGATGAAATACAGAAATGATAAAAGTGCATCAGATTTAAAAGATACGCCGTTGCCACGTTATGAAGAAGGTGAATCTCTTTCCCGTATCTGGGTAGTACGTTCATTAGGTATTGATCCGGCTTCCGGAGATGAAATATTATTGAAACGTAACGGGGAGATGACGAGTGCCGTTAACTGGAGTGCGAATGATGTAGTACCTATTGGTAATACAGAACCTAAATGGCAAGGATATATTAATTCTTCCTTTACATACAGAGGTTGGGGAGCAGATGTCAGCTTCAGGTATCAGTTTGGCGGTCAGGTATATAATCAGACCTTGCTTGACAAGGTGGAAAATGCTAATTTGAAATATAATGTAGATCGACGGGTAACTCAGCTACGTTGGGCGAAACCGGGTGATAAGGCACAGTTCCGTATTCTTAATCCTAACGGTTTGGAAACGAAAGCCACTTCCCGGTTTATAATGGATGAAAATATATTCCAGGGAAGTTCGTTGTCTGTTTACTATCGTATGGATCGTACTAATACAAAATTTATTAGTCATTGGGGATTGAGTTCCGCTAAAGTGACGTTTAATATGGAAGACTTTTTCTATTGGTCTACAGTGAAACGCGAAAGAGGTTTGTACTATCCGTATTCCCGTCAGTTTACATTTGCTCTGAATGTTGCTTTCTAATTAAAAACCTATTTGTATGAAACAGATAATATATATACTATTAACAACAACAATGCTGGGACTTATGTCTTGCAGCGACTGGTTGGATGTATCTCCGAAGACTTCTATTCCTACCGACAAGCAATTTGAGTCGGAATCAGGATTTAAGGATGCGCTTACAGGTATTTATTTGAAGTTGGGAACCACGACATTATATGCCGGAGACTTGACTTATGCTTATTTGGATGAGTTGGCAGGATTATATTCCGATTATCCGGGGTATAATACAAATGCTGTTTTCGACCAAAGTATCGTGTTCGATTATGAGAACATGTTTTTGAGTAAGAAGAATGGGATTTACTCAACGATGTATAACATCATAGCCAATATTAATAACTTCTTGGAGTACGTAGACAAAAATAAAGATGTTTTAGTTACCGAACGCTATTATGAAACTATGAAGGGAGAGGCACTCGGGCTTCGCGCTTTTCTTCACTTTGATTTGTTGCGTATGTTCGGTCCTGTTTATAAAGAACATCCTGCATCCAAAGCTATACCCTACCGTATTGCTTTTGATAAGGATGCCACTCCTGTTTTACCAGCCAGCGAAGTGGTTGACGCTATTCTCAAAGATTTGAATGACGCTGAAAAATTACTGAAAGAGAGTGATCCTCTTGATTTCTTTACCGATCAGACGGATGAAGATTTTATAGATAAAAATCATTTTCTTGTCAATCGTGAGTTTCGTATGAATCTATATGCGGTTAAAGCTATGCTGGCTCGTGTATATTGTTACAAAGGTGATGCGGAAAGTAAAGGATTGGCCACAGAGTACGCTAAACAAGTGATTGCTGCCTCTAAGTATTTTACATTGTATAAATCGCAGACTGCTTCCAATTACAATTCCATACGCTACGCAGAGCAAATCTTTGGAATAACAGTCAATGAATTCTCCAATTTGCTTATTGGAAATTATATGGATATGGAGAATACCAATACTCAGCAACATTTCTATCTGGATGGAGATAAATTTAAATTCTTCTATGAAACTGCCGATGCAGGGAATACTGACTGGAGAAAAAATACGGAAATGTTTGAGGTTATTAATGGGGCAAGTCGGACAGATGTTTTTTGTAGAAAATATAATCAGAAACCTTTGAATGGCGGATATGCTTATTCCGGTGCTGACGCTATCCCTTTGATACGCTTACCCGAAATGTATTATATTGTAGCAGAATGTGTTCCTTCTGCATCGGAAAGTGCTGACGCGTTAAATACCGTACGTTTTGCACGTGGTATCTCTTATAGTGATGAAATACCGACTACCGGATATGATGACCTTGATAATACTTCGGAAGAAGACAAAAACCAGACTAAACGTATTAATGAGATAATGAAAGAATATAGAAAAGAATATTTCGCGGAAGGTCAACTTTTCTATTTCTTGAAAGCGCATAATTATAGCACTTATTATGGTTGTGGGATTGAAACGATGACTGAAGCCCATTATCAGATGACGTTGCCGGATGACGAGTATATTTTTGGAAACAACTCTAAATGATGAAGCATTATGAAACGTATTATATATTTTGTTTTAGCTATTCTTGTTTGCGGCATTTATGTAGGATGCAGTGAAAACGAGATAGACTTATATGACCAGACACCTCGTATCAATTTCTATGGTAGCACTACGCATGTCCGTACTTTGGTTGATACGGATTATGTGAAGAAAGAACCTTATGCTGTAGACAGTTTCGAGGTAAGAATACAAGGAGATTTTTTGAAAGAGAATCGTGATTTCTGTGTGAAAGTAACTCCGAATAATGATTATCAGAATTCAGTGGATGTATTATTGGAAAGCAAGTATACATATACTGACCTTGATACAGTTTGCCAGATATTCTATTATAAAATAAATCGTCCGAAAGTAGAGGCAGGGAGAAATGTTTATGGTTGTTATCTGGAGTTTGATTTGAATAACCCTCTTCATCAGTTTGATAAAGGTCTGGTAGAAAAGAATCAAATCGTTTTAAATGTCAGATGGGAGTTGAAACCGACCGAATGGAGTGATTATGTGGGATTTGGCAGTTATAGCGATGCTAAATATATGTTTATTATGGATGTATGTCAACGTGTATGGGATGATTTGGAAGATGAAGATATTGATGTAATCAAGCAAGCTTATAGAGAATATAAGGAGGAGGGAAATCCACCGATTTTAGGTGAAGAGGGTGATGAAATAGAATATGAATAAGATTAAAAAGAAACGTTATGAGGAAATATATCATCTGTATAGTAAGTTTTATCGGAGCGGCTTTATTGCAAACAGGCTGTTACGATGACAAGGGAGATTACGATTATCATGATGTAAATACGATGGATATCGTAATACCTGAAACGAAGGTACGTATGCCTAAAGAGGAAGCAGTCGAAGTTTCAATTATACCCGAGATTTCTCAGACTTTGGAGCAAAATGAGAAAAACCTTGTATTTCAATGGAAGAAAACAATCGAAGGAAAGAAAGCGGGGTCGGACAGACTTAGTGATTATAAAGATTATTCCGTAGGCAAAGAATGTAAAGTAACAGTCGAGCCTTATGAATCCGAAAATATAGGTTTGATGTTGGTCATTACGGATAAAAAGAATGGAACAACCTGGTATCAGATAGGTGAAGTTGCAATTATTCGTCCTTTAAATCCTTGCTGGTTTGTATTGCAGGAAAAAGAAGGAAAGGGAGTATTAGGAGCGATAGAGGGTACTCCGGAAGGATATTATGTTTATCTGGATGTCTTTAAATCAGAACTGAATCAGTCATTTCCGTTAGAAGGAAAACCTTTGGCGGTAAGTGCAAGAAAAAACTATGGGGATTCGTTTTTAAGTAGTATGCTGGGTTTTTTTGGTTTTAAAGTAAGTCCGGCGTTAATGGTGGTAACCGATCGGGACTTGGCCTTGTTGACTCCAAGTACTTTAATAACGAGATATCCATCGAATAAAATACTTTTTGAACCGACTGGAAAAGGGGAACCGTTGAATATCGAGCTCTATAAGATGAGTACTCATGGTGAATTGTTTGTGAATAGTGGAAAAGCATATTGTGCTCCTATGGATGGATTTTGTGTACCATTCTCAGTAAAAAAGGAAAGTGAGTTTCCCGCCATTTCCGCTTATGGTTCGTATGGAGGAGGCTATTTGTTTTTTGATTCTGAAAATCATCGTTTTCTTGCTTCCTCTATTCTGGGTTTTAGCGATTATATGGTACCGAATTCGGCTACTCAAGATATACGTAATTATGGAACTAAATGGACTGATCAGAAACCTGTCAGGACATATTTAATGTCGTCTGATGAATCAAATGTCTTTGATCCAAATAAGATTGATCCGTCTTTAGAAGTGCATGACATTGTTACGGGAGGAAACGGGGGAAATTTTGCTTATGCGATTGCTTCTCCCCGGAACGGAAAAGAGCTGACTGTGTTTAAATTCAGTGCGCAAGATGAAGATCCTATTTGTGCTGCCCGGTATACGATTGCTTTACCGTCCGAAGTAAATGTAGAAACAGCAAAATTTGCAGCTTCTTACGCGTATACGGCAAACCTTATATTTATGACATCGGGTAATAAATTATATCGCATTGATCTTGATCGCGGAAGGGCAATTGAACTTTATACTTATGAAACTGATCCGTCAGCACAGATAGTTAGTTTAAAATTTAAGGACCCTGAAAGTGTGAGAGAGGAAGATGACGATGAGGAAATAGGCGAATATAAGGAGAAACTAGGTATGTCTCTCGGGTTGGGTATCAATACTGCTGACAAAGGTGTAGTTGTCGAATTGCAATTGACAGTGGCGGGCGATGTAGCTCGTGAAGAAAACAGCATTTGTGTTTACGAAGATCCCGATCAGCCTATTGGGAAGATTGTTGATATTAGCTATAATTATGAATAGTATAAACCGGTCTTTATGCTAAAAGGAATTATCGGTGCAGTATTTCTTGCTGTTGTCTGTACTTGTCTGTACGGGCAACAGCAAAGTATTACAACTTTTATTAAAGAAGAAGCACCAGTGGAAGTTATTCCCGGTATGTTTACTACCTACCGAAGTGATAAACATATCTATTGGGAAATCCCGGATTCATTGATTGAACGTGAGTTTGCCGTAACGACAACTATCCTGACAGCTCCTGCCCGTCCGGACCGGGATATGGAAAAGAAATTCGGATATGCGGGTGACATGATAGGTCCGGTATTTTTCAGTTTCCGTAAACAGGGTGACGAGTTGTGGATGATGGATCCACAATATGAGAGGGTGATAGAAAATCCTGAAGGAACGTATGCAAAAATCGCCGCCCAACGTGGGAACGAAAGGCTTTATAAGATATTACCGATTAAAGCTAGGAATCAGGGAAGCAGCTTGATAGAGATTGGTGAAGTATTAAAAGATTTTCCTTTGTTTACTCTTGATATTGTATCTTTTGATTTATTGATAGGTACGCGTTTAAGAGAGAAAGATTATATCAAGGAAATTAAAGGATATGACAACCGCTTGTTGATACACGCATCACGAGTTTATCGAAGTTCGTCAATGAAAATACCAGGTAAGCCTGTTGCACCTCCTTATATTGGAGACTGGGATACAGGTATCTGCATAAAATTACTGTCAAAAAGACCGTTGGAGGCAGTTGCTGCAAATACCGGAGCTTATTTTTCTATCAGCAAGGAGTGTTTTCAAGGGAATCAGCCTGCTATTCGGAAATCTGTTGTCAAACGATGGCGGCTGGAAATAAGGGCGGAAGATGAAGAAAGATACATGAGGGGGGAACTGGTAGAACCCATACAACCTATTATTTTTTATATAGATCGTAATACACCGGAAAAGTACATCGACTGTATCATTGAAGCGGTGCGTGACTGGCGTCCGGCTTTCGAGAAAGCTGGATTTAAGAACGCCATTGATGCGCGACTGGCTCCTACCGTTGAGGAAGATCCTGATTTTAGTATTTATGACAGTACTTATCCGTTCATCTCATGGAAGATATCAGGACAAAATAACGCTTATGGACCGACTCCATGCGAACCCCGGTCCGGTGAGATTATAGCTTGCCACATCGGTATTTTTTGCAGTGTCTTGAATTTGGAACAGAAATGGTATTTTGCTCAATGTGGAGCGAATGATCCGCAGGCATGGAATATAGAGTTGCCGGACTCTTTGCAATACGAACAGATAAAACAAGTATTGACACATGAAGTGGGTCATACATTAGGGTTGGAACATAACTTTCTGGGTAGTTCTCATTACTCCATCGATCAATTACGTGATAATGACTTTTTAAGTCAATATAGTATTGGTAGTTCCATAATGGATTATGTGCGGTGTAATTATGCTTTGCGTCCTCAAGATAAAGTTGATTTGAGAAACAGGCGGGTACGTGTCGGCGAATATGATAAGTGGGCTATTGAATGGGGCTACCGTATATTTCCGGGTAAAGATGCTTCTGAAAGAGAAAAGAACAGGAGCCTTTGGAATCAGGAAAAACAGAAAGATCCCTCGTTACATTTTTCGGGCAGAATGGATGTAAGGGCTCAGGCAGAAGATTTGGGTAATGACCATGTTATGGTTAATACACAGGGAATAGAGAACTTGAAATATTTGTGTGAACATCCGGATGTCTGGAATGTGACGGATAAAACGTCTTTGCGTGTATTACAGGGGCGTTATGAAGCGGTATTGGAGCATTATAAACAGTGGGTACAGCACGTTTTGTCTCATTTGGGCGGGAAACGTCTTGCTGAGCCGGATGATGAGAATATTTACATACCTGAAAAAGCCGATTACAATAAGAAGGTTATGAGCTTTATACAGGCTTATATATTACAACCGCCTGTGTGGATGTTTGATGAAAAACTTACCGCTAAATTAGAAATAAATGGTAGTCGGGAGTTCGATCGCTTTTATGAAGAGCTGATGTCGGAAATGATTCGTTCTCTCCGGGAAGTGGAAAGAACGGAGAATGTTTGTGAGGATATGTTGTCTGTAGATGAGTTTTTGGAAAGCATACATAAAGAATTATTTACCGAATGGGCTGACAATATTCCTGTAAGTGACGCCAAGTATAAAGTGCAGCTGCTTTATGTGAGTAAACTTGTTAAATTGTTGGATAGATCAGAAAAGATAACTTCGTCGAGATTATTGGTTTCCATCATGCAGGCTTTGAATAGAATAAAGGAGGAAAGTCTTGATTATAGCCATAAGATTACGGATCCGGTTGCCAAAAAACGGGCAATGTTTCTTGTAGATAGTATTTTGTTTTAATGATGAAAAGTAAATAAAGAAATTCATGAAGAGAAGAAGATATGTGATTGGTATATTGTTGTGTGTCACAGCTTTGCTTCAGGCACAGGATTCCGTCAAGTCATTTGACGAGTTTTTTGTTGCCGGGATGGATAAGATCGACGGTGTGTTTCCTGTGTATGTAGCGGAAAAAGAAATCTATTTGGAAATACCCGAAAAATATATCGGGCGGGAAATTGAAGTCAGTGGACAGATAGACCGAGGGTTTGATTTGTTGAATCGTCCGGTTGACGGACTGGGAGTAGTGCGTATTATATCTCCGGATAAAGCTACAATTTGCTTTCAAAAACCGTTTTATACAGAGCGTATTTTAGATGAAAAAAGCACGTATCAGCAATCTTTCTCGTTGTCAAATATGCAACCTGCCGGTAAAAGTTATCCAGTGGTGGCCTATTCAAAAGAGCAGGGAGCTATTATTCGGATAACAGAGTATCTGATGACTGGCGATGACTGGTTCAGCTATAATGATAATTTTATTCGTTCCTTGGTTCCGGAACTGTCGGAAATAATGAAAATACATCCTTTTAAGGAAGGTGTGTCGTTTACGGTCAGGCGCTATCATGGAGTTGAAGCAGAAAGATATATGCTGTCCAGTTCTGCCGTTCTATTGCCTGAAGGTAGTATGCCTTTGGAAGTCACTTGTGCAGTACGCTTGCTACCTCTGAAAAAAGATCAGATCCGCCTGGCAGATTACAGAATACCTTACCGGACATTGAGTTTCAAAGATTACTCGCAAAATCCTTATTGTATGGTAGAAGATTCATTGATTCTTCGTTGGGATATGTCACAACCGCTTACTTTCTATGTAGACACCCTTTTTCCGAAGGAATATTTCCAGGCAGTAAAGGAAGGAGTGGAAGCATGGAATACCGCCTTCCATAAAGCTGGTATTCATGATGCTTTACAAGTAAGGTATGCAGACCGAAAGATAATTCCGGCGGAACAACGTGCTTTTATATCTTATGATTTGAGAATACCGGGGATTAAAAGTGACTTTATCTGTCATCCTCGTACCGGAGAAATACTTTCATGTCGTCTGAATATCGGACATGGATTCCTAAAAGGAAAATTAGACGACTATCTGTTAAGTTGCGGTGCCTCGGATTCGCGTATTTTGGCTGACCGTTATTCTAAAGAAGTGGAAAAAGAATTGTTGCAAAATGAAATAACGGAAGAAATTGGATATCTTTTAGGTTTGCGCAGAAGTTTATCGAAAAGTTCGTGTGGAAAGACTTTAAAAGTTGGAGATGATGATTGCCGGACTATTTATTTTGGTTATCATCCTTTCAAAGGAGACCAAAATTGTTATGATGAACGGGAGAAGCTCCGCCAATGGATAGATCATAATTTACCAGATCACATTCGTTTATTCCAACCATCAGGGGAGGAGAATTCTGATTCTTCATTTCCAGAAGATTATACGGTCAAAATATCGGATTTACAGACTGTAGTGAGTCGGTTGGACAAGATTGTGTATAAGGGGAAGAAATACGATAAAGGGAGTTCGCTCACTGATATATACAGAAAGGCTATTCGTCTGTATGGGAGTTATCTGATGGAAATGGCAAAGGTGGTGGGTAGTTCTCAACCGGCAGATGCGCAGCGTCAGGCAATGCTTGATTTGGACAACTATTTATTTCATTCTGTTAAAAAGATGGAATGTACCTATGTAAAAGAGAATTTGTTGGAAACAAGAAACAATCTTCTGTATCCGGAACTGACGAGGTTGTTCAAACAATTGTTGAGTGTAAAGACAATTTCAGCTCTTCGATTGCAGGCGTTGCAGAGTGACCGGAAGGGGTATGACGATATTGATTTTTTCCGGGATCTTTATAAGGGGTTGTTTAATGGTTTTGATCCGCAGTCTGCCGTTAGTTATGAACAGATGGATATTCAGCTGATATGTTTGGAAGCATGGCTGGATATTATGCAGGAAGCTACTGAACATAATAGTATAAAGAAACGTTTAACGAACGAATTGCATAGTCTGCACGATAGACTGGAGGAGCTTAGCACGACACATTCCCAAAGGGAAGTACGTGATATGTATATTCTGCTTTTGAGAAGAATGGATCAATATTTCCGTGTGGTTTCTTGAGTGGCGTTAGAGTAATAATTTGTTTGGGATGATGAAAAAATGGTCGTACAGATAGAATAACCTATAAGTTTTGGGTTATCTTTGCTATGATTTATGAATAAATAATTAGAATAAGATGACTATTATTTTTCCTTCACCCATCTTCGGCCCTATTCATTCCCGCCGTTTGGGCGTTTCTTTGGGAATCAATTTATTGCCGGACGACGGTAAGGTTTGTTCATTCGACTGCATTTATTGTGAGTGTGGTTTCAATGCCGAACATCGTACGAAGAAACTTCTTCCTACCCGTGAAGAAGTCCGCACGGCTCTCGAAGAGAAACTGAAAGACATGCAGGCAAACGGCCCTGCTCCCGATGTACTGACATTTGCCGGAAACGGTGAACCGACTGCGCATCCCCATTTCCCGGAAATCATAGAAGATACACTTGCGCTTCGCGACAAGTATTTCCCAAAAGCGAAAGTAAGCGTATTGAGTAACTCTACATTTATTGATCGCCCTGCTGTATTCGAAGCACTGAACAAGATAGATAATAATATCCTGAAACTGGATACGGTGGATGAAGAATACATTCATCTGTTGGACCGTCCTAACGGAAAATATTCTGTTAAGAAGATCATCGAAAGAATGAAAGAGTTCAAAGGAAACTGCATCGTACAGACGATGTTTCTGAAAGGAGGTTATCAGGGAAAAGACATGGATAATACATC
>ULWX01034744.1_pt1 | contig 16175 bp, 16 predicted proteins | sample 1960851 | NCBI WGS metagenome assembly ULWX01 (sample SAMEA4835826, study PRJEB28245) | human gut metagenome | biome: gut microbiome; material: fecal sample | place: Denmark | collected 2008 | reverse complement strand
GGCGCAGACCGCTTCCACGCTGGGCAGCAGCGGGCGGCGCATGGCGCACAGCACGCCGCGCGTCAGCCGGAAGCCGGTCAGCTCCGTGAGCACCTCGGTCTCGGCAGTAAAGACCGGCACGTCCCCACAGCGGGCGATCACGCCGCTGGCCTGTCCCGCAATGTGCTTTCGCTCCAGCAGGAGCGAGACCGGCACATATCCGGCGTCGAGCGCGCGGTCGATGACCTTGGGACTTTCGGCAATGAACAGCCCCTGCTCCGGCTCCTGCCGGTTGAGAAGCTGCGCCTCCGTGAGCCGGGCGTAGACGTCCAGCTCCGGCGCGGCAAAATCGGTGATTTCGATGATGTTGGGCATGGCGTTCTCCTTGTCTCTCAGCGGCCTTTGTGCCGGGTCAGGGGTTTTCCTGCACCACTTTGCACGGCACGCCGCAGGCAATCACGTGGTCGGGAATGTCGCGCGTCACGACGCTGCCCGCGCCGATCACGACATGGTCGCCGATCGTCACGCCGGGCATAATGATCGCGCCGCCGCCGATCCAGACGTTGTTTCCGATTACGACCGGAGCCGTCTGCGTTTTGCAGAAGGGAAACGCGCCGTCTGTCCGGGGTGCGCCGAACCGCTCGCCCGCGCTGGTGGGGTGAAACGCGGTATAGATCTGCACGTTCGGCGCAATCAGCGCATTGTCGCCGATGATGATCCGGTTGTCGTCCAAAAACGTGCAGTTCATGTTCACTTCGCAGTTGTTGCCGAAGTAAATGTTGTTCCCATAATCCACATAGAAGGGCGCCGTGATCCACAGGTTTGCGCCGCGCCCGCCCAGCAGCTCCGCCAAAATGCGGTCCTTTTCCGCAAAATTGTCCGAATCCGTCAGATTGTAATCGCGCATCAGCTTTTTCGCCTTGTGCCATTGCGCCAGCAGCTCCGGGTCGCCGCAGTCATAAACCGCGCCTGCCAGCATTTTTTCGCGTTCCGTCATTGCATCGACCTCCGAAATTCCGAGTGTTTGCGGTGCGCTGCCTGCTTCATGATAGCATACGGCGCGGCATTTATCCATCGGTTTCGTTCATAAAAAGAGCACCGGTTCATCGAACCGGTGCTCTTTTTGCAAATCGAATTACTGCTTTGCTGCGATCTTGACGCCGGGACCCATGGTGGACGCGGTGACGCAGGACTTGATATACTGGCCCTTGGCCGCTGCCGGCTTCGCCTTGATGATGGCGCCGATCAGCGCGTTGTAGTTCTCGGTGAGCTTTTCCGCACCGAAGCTGACCTTGCCGATGGGGCAGTGGATGATGTTGGTCTTGTCGAGACGGTACTCGATCTTACCGGCCTTGGCTTCCTTCACGGCGTTGGTAATGTTCGGCGTGACGGTGCCGGCCTTCGGGGACGGCATCAGGCCCTTGGGGCCGAGGAGCTTACCGAGACGGCCCACGACGCCCATCATGTCGGGCGTGGCGATGACGGTGTCGAACTCAAACCAGTTCTCGCCCTGAATCTTCTGGACCATGTCCATGCCGCCCGCGTAATCCGCACCGGCGGCCTTGGCTTCCTCAACGCGCTCTTCCTTGCAGAACACGAGCACGCGGACGGTCTTGCCGGTGCCGTGCGGCAGAACGATCGCGCCGCGGACCTGCTGGTCGGCGTGACGGGAGTCAACGCCCAGCTTGACGTGCAACTCGACGGTCTCGTCGAACTTGGCCTTGGCGGCCTTGGTCACGAGCTCGAAGGCTTCCTGCGGCTCGTACTGCGCCTGTTTATCAATGAGCTTTGCGCTCTCTTTATAATTTTTACCTCTGAACAATTTGGTTTCCTCCTAATAATGTGGTTCGTCGGATGGATGATCCTCCCACGATAAGGGAAAGCGTATGGACGCGATTACTCGCCGACCACGACGCCCATGCTGCGGCAGGTGCCGGCGATCATGCTCATGGCAGACTCAATGTCGGTGCAGTTGAGGTCGGGCATCTTCTGCTCGGCGATCTTGCGCACGTCTTCCTTGCTGATGGTGGCGACCTTGTCTCTCTGCGGCACGCCGGAAGCGGTCTCGATGCCGCACGCCTTCTTGATGAGCAGCGCGGCGGGCGGGGTCTTGGTGATGAAGGTGAAGCTGCGGTCAGAGTACACGGTGATGACGACCGGGATCATCATGCCCATGTCGCCCTTGGTGCGCTCGTTGAAGTCCTTGGTGAACTGACCGATATTAATGCCGTACTGACCCAGAGCCGGGCCAACCGGGGGCGCCGGCGTCGCTTTGCCGGCGGGAACCTGGAATCTGACGTATCCAACTATTTTCTGTGCCAATTGAAAGCACCTCTTTCTTGATTATTCTGTGATTGCTTCGACCTGATCGAGTTCAAGGTCAACCGGAGTCTCTCTGCCGAACATGGAGACGACCACACGCACGCGGTCTTTGTCCGGCTCCAGCTCGTCCACGGTGCCGAGGAAGCCCTCCAGCGGCCCGTCCGTGACCTTCACGGTGTCGCCGACGGCGAATCCGACCACGATTTCGTGGCGCTCGACGCCGAGATCGTAGATCTCCTGCTCCGTCAGGGGGATCGCCTTTCCGTCCGACCCGACAAAGCCCGCGGCGCCGCGCACATTGTGCACCAGATGCCAGCTTTCGTCGGTCAGCACCATTTTCACCAGCACGTAGCCGGGGAAAACCTTGCGCTCCACGGTCTTTTCACCGGCGTCGGTGAATTCGGTGACCGTTTCCATCGGGATGTTGACTTCCTGGATCAGATCCTGCATTTTGCGGTTTTCCGCCGCTTTGAGGATTGCTGCGGCCACGCTGTTTTCGTAGCCGGAGTACGTGTGGACCACGTACCATTTAGCAAGTTCTGCCATGCTTAACCACCCAGTTTAAGAAGGAGCTGCACGCCCTGATCTGCCAGCGTGTCGAATGCCCAGAGGACCACGGCGGAACCCGCCATGACGACCAGAGAAACGCCGGTATTCTTCGCAAGCTGTGCGGGCGTCGGCCATACGACCTTCTTCAGCTCGCTCTTCATGTCGCGGAACCACTTTCCGACGCGCTTGAAGAACGGGAGTTTGGTGTCGACTTTCTTAACGGCAGCAGTGGTGACTTCTTTTTTCTCAGCCATTTGTTCTACGTCCTTTCGAAAGTCTTATTTGGTTTCGGTGTGCTTGGTGTGCTTGCGGCAGAAGGGGCAATACTTGCTCATTTCCAGCTTTTCCGTGGTGTTCTTCTTGTTCTTCACGGTGTTGTAGTTCCTCTGCTTGCACTCCGAGCATCTGAGCGTGATTTTCACGCGGGATCCAGCTTTCGCCATGTTTCGGCACCTCCTTATAGATTTCGCGCTCCTGTTGCAGAGCTGCGATTGCCTCCCTGTATGGGCCAAAAAGCGCATGAAAAAGAAACCTCTCAGCCGACAGGTAGAGATACTATACCATATCAAGCCGGAAAGGTCAACCGTTATTTTGCGCGTTTGTGTGCGAATTTACATTGGAGCGGCAGGAAAATTTGCGAATTATGCTTGGGAAAAGCGCAGAAAAACCGGCTCCGCGGACACGGCGCCGGTTTCCTGCCTCTCCGGCAGGGCCTGGGGTCGTCCGGCGGCAGGTGGAAGACTGCTCCGGACATCAGAGAAAAATACAGGAATTGGAGAGTTGGTAAGTTCAAACGACCGAAAGCCCGCCCAGGCGGACGGCCGGAAAACAAAACCTGCCCGCCTGACGCAGACCCTTCCGCGCCAGGGGGCAGATTGCTGTATTGAGATTTGGGGGCATGCGATGCGCGCATCCTTGCACGGCAGATATGCTTACGCAGCCTTGGCGCCCTTCTTGCGCACGATGGAGCGGATGACGAACAGGGTACCAAGAACCAGCGCCACGCCGATGGCCAGGCAGACGATCGCGTTCTGCACAAAGCCGGCGATGATGTAGTTGACGAAGCAAATGATGCCGACGGTGCCTGCGTACGGAAGCTGCGTGGACACGTGGTTCACATGATTGCACATCGCGCCGGCGGAGGCCATGATGGTCGTGTCGGAGATCGGGGAGCAGTGGTCGCCGAAGACCGCGCCTGCGAGGCAGGCGGACACGCCGATGATGAACAGCGTGCTGTCCGCGGGGAACACATAGGTGACGATCGGGATCAGGATGCCGAAGGTGCCCCAGCTCGTGCCGGTGGAGAAGCTCAGCACACAGGCGACGAGGAAGATAATGGCGGGCAGGAAGCTGAAGAGCGTTCCGGCGGCAGAACTCATCACGGCGGCGACGAAGTACTTTGCGCCGAGCAGGCCGGTCATGTTCTTCAAAGCGGTTGCAAAGGTGAGAATGGTGATGGCGGGCACCATGTTGATAAAGCCCTGCGGTACGCAGGCCATGGAGTCCTTGAAGCGGATGAGCCGCCGGCACCAGAAGTAGATCAGAGTGAAGATCAGGGCGATGAGAGAGCCCCACGGCAGCGCGACGAAGGCGTCCGTGTTGCCGAAAGCGCCGATGAAGTCGCCGCAGTAGTCGCCGCCGACTTCCCAGTAGCCGCCGACGTACACGAGACCGATGAAGCAGGAGACGATCAGGACGATGACGGGGAGGATCAGGTCGATCACGCGGCCCTTCGGGTTGAAGGAGCCGGTCTCCAGACCCTCGTCCACGCGGTCGCCGGTGGTGTACAGGTCGCCGTTGAGCTTGGCGTTCATCTCATGCAGGCTCATCGGGCCGTAGTCAAACTTCATGAGGACCAGCGCGATGATGAACACGAACGTCAGCAGGGAGTAGAAGTTGAACGGAATGGCGCGCACGAACAGCTCGATGCCGTTGTAGTTTTCCACCACGCCGGAGACGGCGGCTGCCCACGAGGAGATCGGGGCGATCATGCATACCGGCGCGGCGGTGGCGTCGATCAGGTAGGCCAGCTTGGCGCGGGAGATCTTGTGCCGGTCGCTGATCGGCTGCATCACGGAGCCGACGGTCAGACAGTTGAAATAGTCGTCCACGAAGATCAGCACGCCGAGCACGAATGTGGCGAGCATGGCGCCTGCGCGGGACTTGATGTGGGTCTCGGCCCAGCGGCCGAACGCGGCGGAGCCGCCCGCGCGGTTGATGAGCGCGACCATGATGCCGAGAATGACGAGGAACAGGAAGATGCCGGCGCTGTCCGCAATGGCGGGAACGACGCCGTCGTTGATGACCGCGTTGAGCGCGCCGATCGGCTTGAAGTTCGTATAGAACAGTCCGCCGAGCACGATGCCGATGAACAGAGAGGAGTAGACCTCCTTGGTGATGAGCGCGAGCGCGATGGCGACGATCGGCGGGACGAGCGCCCAGAACGTAAAGGCCATCCGGCTGTCCGAAGTCAGCACACCGGCGCCTTCGCACTCGCCGCATTCCTCGCCGTTGACCAGACCGGTGCCCTCGCAGGTGGAGCAGACGATGCTGCTTGCGGGCGCGTCTTCGTCATTGGCGGCGAACGCGAACACGGTGAGCATGGATACGACCATGACGACCAGCGTCAAAATGGCCAGAATTCTGCGTCTTGTGTTCATGCTAAAGTCCTCCAAAAATGAAAAATGTCGTGAACAAAGTGCTGTTCACGACATTGCAAAAACACAAAACCAGATTCGTCAATGACAGCGCTCCGCTTACGCGACAGTCCGCCGGATGTTCTCCGACGGCCCAGGAACCCAACAGCCAGGAAACTGCAAGACCCTTCGGCGGTGATCCCTTTCCCTTCCCCGGTTCCTGCCGGCTTTGCGAAGGTACTGATGATGACCGCGCCTCTATCATGCTTATGAAATTAAACACAGTATAGAGTGTATGGCACCAGATTGTCAACCATTTTTTAATTTTTCGTAAATTTTGATGTGAAATCCGAAAACAAGCTAGGGAAAACCAGCAAAATCGACCGAAAATTTACAGAAATACGCATAAAAAACAACTCCGAAATATCCATTTCGGAGTTGTAAGGAAGACCGGGGAAGCGGATACGGAACTTTCGCGTTTGCGCGAAAGTGGAGTGGAGCGCGCCCGCTCTGACGCTATCGGCTGCCCTTATCGTAGGGGATGCCCTCCGCTTTCGGCGCTCTGGACTTCTTGGAGGTGAACGCCAGCACGATCAGAGAGATGATGTACGGCAGCATGTTGTACACAGAACCGGGGATGTGCAGGCTCACGAGGAAGTCGAAGCCGAAGTACACGTTCGACAGCGCGCGGAATAGGCCGAACAGCAGCGCGGCAAGCGCGATACGGGAGGGCTTCCACTGGCCGAAGATCATAACGGCCAGCGCGAGAAAGCCGAAGCCGGCGACGCCGTTTTCAAACTTCCATTCGGAGACGCCCGCGAGAATGTAGCAGATGCCGCCGAGACCGCCGAGCACGCCGGAGATTAAAACGCCTGCCCAGCGCATTTTGTAGACATTGATGCCGACGGAGTCCGCCGCCTGGGGGTGCTCGCCGCAGGCCATCAGACGCAGACCGAACTTGGTCTTGTACAGCGTGACGTAGGCGATGACGAGCGCGATGAGCGCGATCAGCATGAACCAGTTGAACTCGAAGCCTCCGATGTTCACAAGGAAGGCCTTCTTTGCGCTCGCATATTGGATGGTGGAGGAGACGTCGTCCGGATTGGCGGCGGTGTTGATTGCCTTGACGATGACCGTCGCGGCGGCAACGCCGAGCATGTTCAGCGCCGTGCCGACGATGGTTTGATCCGCCTTGAAGTTGATGCAGGCCACGGCCAGCAGCGCGGAATACAGCACGCCGAGCAGGACGCTGCCGAGCACGGTGCCGAGAATCATAACGAAGGGAGAGACGGCGGGCATGTACTTCATGACGAGTGCGCCGCCCAGCGCGCCGAGCACCATGATGCCCTCCAGACCGAGGTTGATCACGCCGGAGTGCTCCGAGAAGCAGCCGCCCAGTGCGACGAGAATCAGAACAGAGGCGAAAATCAGCGTATATTGCAGCAGCAATGTCATGATGCATCGCCCCCTTTCTCATCGTCTTCGTCTGCGGCGGCAGCCTGCGCGGCCTGATGCTGCTTTTCCTCGCGCTTGGAGATGGCGTTGTTCATGGCGTGCTTCAAAAACAGCACGAACCCGCACAGGTAGATGATCAGCGAGGAGATTAGGTCGGAGATCTGCGAGCAGTACATGGATTTATCCACGTATGCGCCGCCCGCGGTGATGTGCTGGATAAAGAACGAGGAGAAGATCGTGCCGATCGGATTCAGGCCGCCGAGGAAGGTGGCCGCGATGCCGTTAAAGCCCATGTTGGGCACGGAGGAGTGCGTGCACTGCCACTGTTCGTAGCCCGTCTGATACAGCAGCGAGCCGCCGAGACCGGCCAGTGCGCCTGCGATCACAAGCGTGAGAATGATGTTGCGCCGCTCCGCCATGCCGCAGTATTTTGCGGCGTTTTTGTTGAAGCCGGTCGCTTTGAGCTCATAGCCGAATTTGGTCTTTTCCAGAACGACCCAGACGAGAACGGCGATGATGATCGCCAGCGGAATGGCGATGGTGACGTATTCGTTGTTGCTGAAGAGCTTGTCCAGCCCCAGCGACGGCAGGATCGCGTCCGGCCCGGCGCTCTTCATCTGGTAGGTGTAGGGACTTGCGACTTCCTTGACGTTCGTGAGGATCATGTTGGTGGTGTACAATGCGATCCAGTTGAGCATGATACCCGAAATGACCTCGTTGACGTTGCAGTAGGACTTCAGCAGACCGACGATCGCGCCGAACGCTGCGCCGGCCAGAATGGCGAAGAGCATGCACGGCAGCCAGCTCCAGCCCCAGCCGAGCGCTGCGTACAGGCAGGCGCACGCACCGGCGACATACTGGCCGGCAGCGCCGATGTTGAACAGGCCGACCTTGTAGGCAAACAGCACCGACAGCGCGCACATCAGCAGCGGCGCGGTCTTGACCAGTGTGCTGCCGAGGTATTTCAACTGCGTTTCCGAACGGTTGTAGGTGAAGAAGTTCTTGATGACGGTCATGATCGCGTCGCCCGCACCGGCGGGATTGATGAACAGCAGCACGATATAGCCGATGAGCAGGCCGAGCACAATGCAGATGAGCGAGGCGATCAGCGACTGCACCGCGCTGCTTTTGAGCAGATTTTTCTTCATGCTTTCACCTCGTCTCTCTTTGCGCCGGCCATGTACAGACCCAGCTCTTCCTCCGTGGTCTGCTTCGGGTCGAGCTCGCCGACGATCTCACCCTCGTACATGACGAGGATGCGGTCCGGCACATCCATCACCTCGTCCAGCTCCAGCGACACGAGCAGCACCGCCTTGCCCGCGTCACGCTGGGCGACGAGCTGCTTGTGGATATACTCGATCGCGCCGACATCCAGACCGCGGGTCGGCTGCACGGCGACGAGCAGCTGCGGATCTTTGTCGATCTCGCGGGCGACGATCGCCTTCTGCTGGTTGCCGCCGGACATGCTGCGCGCGATCGTGACCGCGCCCTGGCCGGAGCGTACGTCGTATTGCTCAATAAGCTGGTTTGCGTATTCGCGGATCTCCTTGCGCTTGAGGAAGCCCGCCTTGTTGGTGAACTGCGGCTCAAAATAGCGCTGGAGGATCATGTTGTATTCCAGCGAGTAATCCAGCACGAGGCCGTGCTTATGGCGATCCTCCGGAATGTGGCTCATGCCGCTGACAGAACGCTTGCGGATAGAGGCGTGCGTGATATCTTCGCCGAGCAGCTCGATCTTGCCTTCCTTGAGCGGCTCCAGCCCCGTGAGGCCGTAGACCAGCTCGGTCTGGCCGTTGCCGTCAATGCCGGCGATGCAGACGATCTCACCCGCACGCACCCGGAAAGAGACGTCGCGCACGGCGTTGTTTTTGTGTACCTTGGAGGCGACCGCCATGTGCTCGACGTTCAGCACGACCTCGCCGGGCTTTGCGGCGCCCTTTTCCACGTGGAAATTGACGTTGCGCCCGACCATCATGGCGGAAAGCTCCTCCATTGTCGTGCTTTTGGTATCGACCGTACCGATGTATTTACCCTTGCGCAGCACGGTGCAGCGGTCGGCCACCGCCATGATCTCATTGAGCTTGTGCGAGATGAAGAGAATGGATTTTCCCTCCGCCGCGAGATTTTTCATGATCTGCATCAGCTCTTCGATCTCCTGCGGGGTCAAAACCGCAGTCGGTTCGTCGAAGATCAGGATCTCGTTATCGCGGTAGAGCATCTTGAGGATCTCCGTGCGCTGCTGCATACCCACGGTGATGTCTTCGATCAGTGCGTCCGGATCAATCTGCAGGCCGTACTTCTCCGACAGCGCCAGAACCTTTTCGCGCGCCTCCTTCTTCTGAAGAAAGCCGTGCTTGTTCGGCTCCACGCCGAGGATGATGTTGTCCAGCACCGAGAAGCACTCTACCAGCTTGAAGTGCTGGTGTACCATGCCGATGCCGAGATCGTTGGCGTCGTTCGGATCCTTGATGGATACGACCTTGCCGTCTTTTTTAATGGTACCCTCCTCCGGCTGGTACAGGCCGAACAGCACCGACATGAGCGTGGATTTACCGGCGCCGTTTTCACCCAGCAGCGCGTGGATTTCACCCTTTTTGAGCTGCAGCGTGATATTGTCGTTGGCGACGATGCCTGGGAACCGTTTGGTGATGTTCAGCATTTCAATGGCATACTGAGCCTCCAAGTGAAACGCCCTCCTTCCGTTTTTATGGCCCGCGCGCGACGTTTCGCGGGGACGGAAACCATACTGCGTATCGCATGTCAATAGGATACCAGTAGTATACTATACGCGGCGGCGCAAAGTAAAGGGAAATCGTCGGAAATGCTCTGATTTTTGAAGCATTTGCACAGAAAAAAGACGCAGCCGAAGCTGCGTCTTTTTTAAAAATTTGACTTGGATTACTTAATGTTGCCGAGATCCTCAACGTGCGCGGCCGTGGTGGCAGGCATCGCGGAGATGTCAGAGGAAACCTTGACGGTGCCGTCAAACATTGCCTTGACGAGCGCCTTGTAGTCGTCCTGAGTGAACTTGCCGTCCGCCCACTGGGTGGACTCCATCGGGATCTGCACGTAGTTGGCTTCCGGATCGTCGCCGGAGACGAGACCCAGCGTTTCGACCTTGCCAGCGTACTTATCCCAGTTGTTGTTCAGGATGGTCTCGGTCAGCATGGTCTTAACAGTGGGAGCCAGACCCTTCATCGCGGAGGTGACGGTCATGCCTTCGGTTTCGGAGTAGTCGGCAATGACGCCGGCCTGATCGACGTCAACGCCGATGACCTTGGCGCCTTCGACCTTCTTGGCAGCGTCAACAGCGGAGGTGTAGATACCACCACCGCAGGCGAACACGACCTCAGTGCCAGAACCGTACCAGGTATCCATAGCGGCGGTGATGTCCGCATCGCCGAAGAACTGGTTGCCGTAAGCATACTTCACATCGACCGTGGTGTTCAGCTCAGCAGCAGCCGCGTCGCAGCCCTGCACGAAGCCGTAGCCGTAGCGCTGGACAGCCGGAACAGCCATGCCGCCGAGGAAGCCGAGCTTGGTGTAGCCGAGCTTCACAGCCGCGTAGCCGGCCATGTAGCCGCACAGCTCTTCCTGATAAACGGCGCTGTAAACGTTGCTGGCGATGTGGGGCTCGTTGTTGGGATCAAGCAGCTCGTCCGTGACGTTGCCGTTGGCGTCGGTCTTATAGAAGGAGCTGGTGATGTCGTATTCAGAGACGTCCAGAGCGATGAACTTCACATCCGGATACTGATCCTGGGTGCCGGAGATGGTGCCGGCGAACGCAAAGCCGGGCATCACGATGACGTTGTAGCCCTCGTCAACGGCCTTCTCGACCATGGCGATACGGTCGGGGGTATTGTCGCCGGCGGGCTTGTAGTACGTAAAGTCAATGCTGTTTTCTTCGCAGAATGCCTTGCAGGCCTCGTAGGTGGTCTGGTTGAAAGACTGGTCGGTGATGTCGCCGTAGTCGGTGATCATTGCGACTCTGTACTCGGATTCGGCAGCGTTGTCAGAGGGCTTGCCCTCTTCCTTGTTACCGCAGGCGCACAGAGCGAAAACCATCACGAGAGCGAGAAGCAGAGCAATCGTTCTTTTCATGCAATTTTCCTCCATTTTAAATTTATCCGTTGTTCGGACATTCCTTTACAGCATGGCGGTTTCCATGCTGCGTACAGTATACCACGCGGATTTTTGACAGGCAACAAGAAATATTACAGAAATGTAAATTATTCATGAAATTCGCGCGCCCGTCCGCGCTGCGCGGACATACTTCCCTGAATCAGGGATTACAGCTGCATTTTCTCAAAGCGTTGCCATCTTCACGGCAGTGTCCAGCGCGATGGTAATCATCTGGACGAAGGAATTCTGCCGCTGTTCGCTGGTCAGCTCCTCGGCGCGGTAGATGTGGTCGGAGATCGTGAACAGGCCGAGCGCGCGCTTGCCGGCGCGGGCGGCGTTCATGTACAGGCCGGCGGCCTCCATCTCAACGGCGAGGACGCCCATCTTCTTCCACTGGTCGGGCCCGTCGGAGCCGTCGTTGTAGAAATTGTCGGAGGAGAGGACGTTGCCGACGTGCAGCTCCACGCCGTTGTCGCGCGCGGCTTCGGCTGCATTGGAGAGCAGCGTGAAATCCGCGATCGGGGCGAACGTACCGTTCAGGCCGAACTGGTGGGCAAAGTTCGAGTCGGTGCACGCGCCGGCGCCCGCGACGACGTCCATGAGCTGAAGCTCGTCCGCCAGCGCGCCCGCGCTGCCGACGCGGATGATGTTGTCCACATCGTAGAAGTTGAACAGCTCCCAGCTGTAGATGCCGATGGACGGGATGCCCATGCCGGACGCCATCACCGTGACGGGCACGCCCTTCCACGTGCCGGTATAGCCCTGCACGCCGCGGACGTTGTTGACGAGGACGGGATTTTCCAGAAACGTTTCCGCAATGAACTTCGAGCGCAGCGGATCGCCCGGCATCAGCACGGTCTTGGCGATCTCGCCCGCCTTCGCGGCAATATGAGGAGTGGGAACAGGCATAAAAAAACCTCCGTTTTTCGAATTTTTTCGTATGGAATCAATGAACAAAATTATAGTATGAAAAAATGTAAAAGTCAAATTGCAACAGCCTCATGCCTGTGGTAAAATAACGTCGAATGAACTGAGACTTTGGAGGCGACACTATGGGCGACGTGATCACGATCGGCATTGCCGGCGGCACCGGCAGCGGCAAGACGACCATTACCAGACGCATCATGCAGGAATTCGGCGGCGACGTGAGCGTCGTTTACCATGACAATTACTACAAGCGGCACGACGACCTGACGTATGAGGAACGCACGAAGCTCAACTACGACCACCCCAATGCGTTCGACACGCCGCTGCTCATCGAGCATCTGGAGGCGCTCAAGGCGGGAGAGCCGGTGGAGTGCCCGGTGTATGATTACACGGTGCACAACCGCTCGGAAAAAACGGTCACCATTCGCCCGGCCAAGGTGATCGTCGTCGAGGGCATCCTCATTTTCGCCGAGCCGGAGCTGTGCCGGCGCATGGACATTAAAATTTTCGTGGATACCGATGCGGATGTGCGCATTCTGCGCCGCATTCTGCGCGACACGCGCGACCGCGGCCGCGATCTGGAATCCATAGTGACACAGTACCTTACCACGGTCAAGCCCATGCACGAGCTGTTTGTCGAGCCGTCGAAGCGCAACGCGGACATCATCATTCCGGAGGGCGGGCACAATCAGGTCGCCGTGGATTTCGTCATGGAGCGCATCCGCGCCCACGTGGAGGGCAGAGCATAATGGCTAAACTCTATTTTAAATACGGCGCTATGGGCTCGTCGAAGTCCGCACAGGCGCTCATCACGCAGTTTAACTATGAGGAGCTGGGCATGACCGTCTGGCTCATCAAGCCGTCCATAGACGACCGGGACGGGGCGAATATCATCCGCTCGCGCATCGGCCTGTACCGCGAAGCGCAGGTCATCACGCCGGACGAGAATATCTGCGAGACGTATGACAAAACGCCGGGCGCGGACGTCATCATTGCGGACGAGGCGCAGTTTTTCACACCGGAGCAGATCGACCAGCTCCGCGCGCTGGTGGACGAGCGCGATCTGCCCGTACTGTGCTTCGGGCTGCGCACGGACTTTTTGACGCATATGTTCCCCGGCTCGCGGCGGCTCATGGAGCTGGCGGACTCCATCACGGAGATCAAGACCGTCTGCGCCTGCGGCCGCAAGGCCACTGTCAACGCCCGCATCGACGCCGACGGCCGCGTCGTCACTGAGGGCGGCCAGATCTTCCTCGGCGGCAACGACAGCTATATCGCCATGTGCCACAAGTGCTGGAAGGACAAGATCCGCCGGCAGAGCGAAGGGTGACGGAATGAAGCAGGTCTCCAACGGCGGCGCATCCGTGCGCCGCCGTGTTTTTACCGTGCTGGCGGTCGTGTGGCTGCTGGTGATTTGGGGGCAGTCGCTGCTGCCCGCGGCGCAGAGCAAGGGAGAGAGCGGCGCGCTGCTGCTGTTTGTGCAGAATCTGCTGCCGTGGATGACCGAGCACCTGCTGCGCAAGGCGGCGCACTTCACGGAATACGCCGTGCTCGGCGCGCTGTGCTTTTGCGCGTTTCGGTTTTCACGCCGGTTTCATTTTCCGGCCGTGCTGCTGTGCGGACTGACGGCGGCGCTGACGGATGAGACGATTCAGCTCTTTGTCCCCGGCCGCAGCGGGCAGATCAGCGACGTGTGGCTTGATTTTGCCGGGTATCTGTGCGCGGCGCTGGTGTGTCTGGCGATCTTCCGAGTGAAAAGGAAGCAATCGCGACGCGACCAAAAAGCTGCTGACCAATAACAAACCGCGCCCCGCTGCCATTGGCAGCGGGGCGCGGTTTTTGTCAAACATGGGTTACGGATTCTCAATCCCGAAGATTTTGCGCAGGGTTTCGACCGGGAGCTTCACCTTCCGCCGGTCGTAGGTGATGAGGCCGTTCAGCTCCGTCTCCACGTCGGAGAGCTGCGTATACACGGCGGCGGCCAGACCCTGCTCCTTCGCGGGGCGGATCTGCTCGTCGTACAGCTCCTGCAGGGAGAACTCCAGCGAATGCGGCGCGGCGCAGTTTTTGTAGCCGAAGCTCTTGCTGCTGCGTGTGTGGCCGTGGACGCGGTGCGTATAGCCTCCGAATTCCGAGAGCAGCACGGCGCGGCCGAGCTTGTCGGGCTTGAACTTATATTTACGGAAATAGACGTGCAGGCTCTGCACGCCGCCGAAGCCCTGATCGTGCCAGCCGCTGGCGGGGTCGATCGTGCGCGTGCGGTCCACCTCCTCGATCGTCTGCACGGCGGTGAGACTGTCGAACTGGCCCCAGCCTTCGTTGAACGGCACCCACAGGACGATGCTGGGGTGGTTATAGAGCGCGGAGACCATCTCGCGCAGATCACTGAGAAACTCCCGCCGTCCGGCGGCGTTGGCGCGGCCGAACAGGGGATACCAGCTGTCGTCCAGATGCCAGTGCGTTACGAGCGGCGCGGAGATGATGAGCGGATCGTACCGCCCGCCGCCGCAGGGCATATCCTGCCAGACGAGCATGCCGAGCCGGTCGCAGTGATAGTACCAGCGGTCCGGTTCGACCTTCATGTGCTTGCGCAGCATGTTGAAGCCCATGGCCTTGGCCGTCTGAATGTCATAGAGCAGCGCTTCGTCGCTCGGCGCGGTGTACAGTCCGTCGCTCCAGTAGCCCTGATCGAGCAGACCGTTGTGGAAATACGGTCTGTTGTTGAGGTACAGGCGCCTGACGCCGGTCTCGTCCGTCTCCACGCTGCACTTGCGCATGGCGAAGTAGCTGTAGACCGTGTCCTGCCCCATCTGAATGCTGAACGGGTACAGCACGGGGCGCTCCGGCGTCCACGGCTCGAAACGCTGTACCGGCACGCGCGCGGGCACGCCCGCGGGGAAGGAGAACTTTTTGCCGTCCAGCTCCATCACGCATTTGCCGCTGCCGTCCACGAGCACCTCCACGAGCCGCTCGTCAAAGTGCGGCGTGACCTTCAGGCTGCGGATGTATTCGTTCGGCACGCTCTCGAGCCACACGGTCTGCCAGATGCCGCTCTGCGGCGGATACCAGATGCCGCCCGCGCGCAGCTTCTGCTTGCCGCGCGTGTGCAGCGAGCGGTCCGTGAGATCGCGCACGCACACCAGAATTGTGTTCACGGGGCCGAGCACCTCGGTGAGATCCACCGTGAACGGGAGATATCCGCCGGTGTGCGTGGCAAGCTCCACGCCGTTGCACCAGACGGTGGCGGTCTGATCCACCGCGCCGAAGTGCAGCAGCACGCGCCCGATGTTGAAGCCCGCCGGCAGCTCGACGGAGCGGATGTACCAGAGATATTCGTCCGGCTGCAGCGTACGCCCGACGCCGGACAGCTCACTCTCCGGCGAGAAGGGCACGATGATCGTGCCGTCGGCCTGCTGCGGCTTCTGCGCGCTTTTCGTGATGGCATAGCTCCACGGGCCGTTCAGATTCAGATAGCTGTCGCGCACCAGCTGCGGGCGCGGATATTCCGGCAGCGGATGCTCCCGGTCGAGGGTTTCGCCCCATTCGGTCAGCATTTGTGTTCCCTCCTTCGGAGAATGATGACGGGGATGATCACCAGCAGCAGAACGGCTGCGGCAGCGAGGAAGATCGACGGCGTCGGCACGGTCTTCACCACGCCAAGCTCCACATATGTGCTGTCGCTGCCGCGGATGACGGCAGAGCCGATGGCCGGGCCGATGATCATCGGCAGCAGCACGGCGAAGATCATGCGGATGCCCTGAAAATGGCCGGCTTTGTCCGGCGGCGTCCAGTCGCGGACGTTCGCGCTCAGCGCGGCGGTGACGAGCATGTAGCCCGACATCATAACGATCCCGGCAATGGTCACCGCAAGCATCCCGCGCGCGTAAAACATGCCGACAAGTCCCGCGAGCATGACGCCGGCGGCCGGCAGCACGAAGCGCAGCTTGCCCACGCGGTCGATGACCCGGCCGAACAGCACGCTCACGAGCGAGGCCGTGAGCAGTACGATACCGAGTACGACGGCATAATTGTCGATGCCGAGGAAGTTTTGGATATAAATGATGAGGTACGGGAAAAAGACCTGCACCGCAACGGAAAACAGGGAAAACGCGCACAGCGACCAGTACAGCTCCGGGTGCGCCCGCGCGACCGACGGCCGCAGCCCGTAGACCAGCGCGCGCAGGC
>ULWX01030747.1_pt1 | contig 16204 bp, 14 predicted proteins | sample 1960851 | NCBI WGS metagenome assembly ULWX01 (sample SAMEA4835826, study PRJEB28245) | human gut metagenome | biome: gut microbiome; material: fecal sample | place: Denmark | collected 2008 | reverse complement strand
CTTTGCCGATACTGATTTATGATACCTCTGAACAGTAACGGCAAGACAATACACCAAGCCACAGATTTCCAGGTAACCGTCCTGGAAGATTTCTGTAACAGCCAAGGCGGCCTCTATATTTTCGTCTAACTCAGCTTTTGTCTCAAATTCTTCCTGGGTGACTAAAACCTTCTCTTTGGTTTCCGGATTCCATCGGTATATCTCTTCCTGGCTGATATCAATAAGTGCGGGCTGCTCCGTGACGTACTTTTGAAACTGCTGCATAAATTTAAGTAGCTGCTCCTCAACTGACAGGTTTCCGGCAATTCCGTGTATTTTGGCAGTATCCAGTTGGGTGGCCAGCATTTTTTCCTTATCCGGATATAGATGCGCATATGTCCGCCAGGTGGTTTCCACTTTATCGTGGCCCAAACGCTGTGATACCATCAAAATATTGAATCCCATTTCGATAAGCAATGAGGCGTGGGAATGGCTAGGTCGTGGAAACTAATATAGTATTTATATTTCATTATTATCTATTATTCTGAATTAAAATAGGAGATTATTCTTTCTGTATCTCAAAATATATGATATACTTAATTAAATACTTCATATAGACATATAGAGGTAAGCACAATAATCCCATACACAGGAGAATATATCGGTCATAAAGAAAATGCTCAGTCTGGATTTACCTATTATTCGTTTACTCCATCCCCGTAGATGTCAGGCGATTTTTATACAATGGATGATGAATTAATCGCCTTATTAAATGATACCCACCAAAATCTTGGATTCCTGGAGGGAATAATTCAATATGCTCCCAATAATGACTCATTTAGAGAATTGATGCTATTTAAAGAATGCGTGTATTCTAAAATGATAGACTATGCCTTAATATTAAATATGGCACTTGCTTTCAAATCTTTTTCATAAGCGTAAACAACCTACTTTTCCTGATGAAAATGGTTCGCGACCTATGACGCAAGAAGAAATTATACAGGCAGAAACGAGTATTAATCTGAATTTTTATATTGTTTTTACAGGATTAAACCATATTTTATTTAATGAATTTTCATCTGGGTTATATTACCAATTCTATCAAATTATTTTCAGAATCAATTACACAGCAACCATAATATCCGTTGCATGTATCATGTGGGGAGCTGATTAAGTCATATCCATCGGCCTGTAATTGGTCCGAAATATCCCATAACTTTTTTTGGGAGCCGACATTTATCACAAGACGGTTAAAGCCAGTTCTACGAAAAAATTTTTCCGTATCCTTCCTATGGGGATGGGTCATTATTTCAAGCATACAGCCTTCATCGAATGATAAAATATATGCTTTTGCATCAAATGCAACATTTAAAGTTTTTTCAATACTGGCGCCAAAATATTTGATAAAAAATTCCTTAATGAATTCCAGATTGTTCACATACAGTGTCACATATTCGATTTTCATAGAATCCTCCCGGTTCTATATTGCCCGGTTCTAAATTGCCCGGTTCCAAATCGCCCAGTTCCAAATAGCTCATTCCCAAATAGCTCATCCCCAAATAGCCCAGTTATTTACGCTCACGCTTCATTAGGTAGAATACGCATATGAGCAGTACAATAGGAAAACAGACTCCGGCTAAAATGCCGGTTTTCAAATTATTACCAGCATTTTGTGAAATCATCCCGATAAAGCCTGGTCCTAATGAACCGCCTAAATCACCGGATAATGCAAGAAGGGCAAACAGGGCTGTGCCTCCAAGAGGCATTGTCTTTGATGAAATGCTGATGGAACCTGGCCACATGATTCCCACGGAAAAACCACAGATAGCACAGCCGGCCAGGCCAAGAGCAGGGGAATTTGATAATCCGGCTAATAAATAGCAGAATAGACACAGTGCTCCTGATATAACCATAAATTTCTTTAATTCTATTTTCTCTCCGTATTTTCCATAGAAAACCCTGCTGGTACCCATTAAAACTGCGAAGCACCCCGGGCCGGCTATGTCGCCCATGCTTTTTGAAACACCCAGTGCGCTTTCTGCGAAGGCTGATGCCCACTGGGCCATGGCAATCTCTGAAGCGCCGGCACAGACCATAAGAAGTGAGAGTATCCAGAAAAGCTTGTTTTGAAACAGTTCTTTCATTGTCATGCTTTTACCCTCTTCTACCAGTGTTTCGATTGGGCAGGTTGCAAAATTGTATATATTGTAAAGCGGTACTAAAGCCCAAATGCAGGCAAGAATTTTCCAGTTGTCCAGTCCAAATACGGCAAAGAAAATGGTTGATACTAAAATCACACATACGGCTCCCCAACAATAGAAGGAGTGCAGTAAACTCATAGTTCCTTCTTTGTTCTCAAAAGGACAAGCTTCAACAATGGGACTGACTAAAACTTCAATAAGACCGCTTCCTATCGCATAAACAATCGTACACAGAATGATGCCAATGAATGGATTTGACAGGACAGAAGGCAGGACCGCAAGGCCTGCGAGGCCCGCTGCAGAAGCTATCTCCGATAAAACGACGCTGGTCCTATATCCTATTTTGTCTACGAACTTGGCGCATGCCAAATCCACCACCAACTGTGTAAAATAAAAGAAAGTAGAGATAAGTGCAATTTTTCCCAGAGGGATATGATAGGTCTTATGAAAGGTAATAAAAAGAAGCGGAGCAAAATTAGCGGCAATGGCCTGAGTAATAAAACCCAGGTAACATGCAATAAGTGTTTTTTGATAGCGTTTTTTCACGACAGTTCTCCTTGACAGTATAATATTAATTGCTGTACTATGATTATATAAGCATTTTTACAATCCTGTTAGTTTGTTATAGTCAAATAATATGACAAAATGACCAATATAGTTAAAAGGTGGAGATTCTATGGCATTATCTGCCTGTAATACAGAGGCGGTATTAGACAAAAATGGAAAAGAAATTATGCAAACAGGCTCTTCTTTATTTCCAATAGCCTGCTTTTTGGATAATGTGAGCAGAATGCCGGTACCGTTGCATTGGCATGATGAAATTGAGGCATTTGCTGTTGTTTCTGGCGATATAAAGGTCATGGTTGGTGTTGAGTCAGTAACGTTGTCAGAACATGAAAGTATTATAATCAATTCCGGAATCCTCCATGGCATATCGGCAAACTCAAATAAAGAATGCAGATTAAAATGTATTTGCTGGGAACCCTCTGTCACGGGAGGCAGGGAGAACAGTGTTTTTTGGCAGAACTACACAAGGCCATTTATATCCGATAAACAGAATTTGTGTTATGTAAAAATCGGTATGGAATCGGAAACAGATAGGGAAATGAATGCATTGATATTAAAAGCATGGCAGCAGTGCGCAGATGAACCAAAAGGATATGAGATAGATGTCCGATATGAACTGTCAAAGCTTATTAGTATCATCATCGCGAACAAACCAAAGCATGTAAATGCGCGTGAAAAGAACTCTATAAGGCAGGAAGAACGTTTGAAAATGATGCTGGCATATATACATCTTCATTATGCAGATAAAATCACAATCAGGCAGATAGCTGATTATGCCATGGTCAGCACAAGTGAAGTGCTGCGATGCTTTAGAATGACGCTTGGTATAAGTCCCATAAAGTATACAAAAAACTACAGACTGGAGAAAGCGGCATTAGCATTAGAACATAATTCTTCCGTATCCGAGGTGGCCTATAGCTGTGGATTCAACGATATGAGTTACTTTGCAAAGGAATTTAAAAAGAAATACGGCAAAGCTCCGAATCAGTTTAAGGTACAGTGATTTCCGGAAGTATTTTATTAATTCAGGCCGCCGAGATGCTGCTACATAATGGAACTATGAAACTTTTAATCATAAACGGAGGACGACCCAATGAACATACAAATCTTCGGAACCAAAAAATGTTTTGGCACAAAGAAAGCCGAACGCTACTTCAAGGAGCGGAACATCAAATACCAACTAATAGATTTAAAGGAAAAAGGCATGAGCAAAGGAGAGTACACCAGTGTGAAACAGGCCGTGGGCGGTCTGGACGCTATGCTGAATGCTGACTGCAAAGATAAGGATGCGCTGGCACTCATCAGGTACATTGCTGCTGAGGACCGGGATGAAAAGGTTCTGGAAAACCAGAAGGTGCTCAAGACACCTATTGTCAGAAACGGCAAAAAGGCCACAATCGGATATCAGCCGGAGATATGGAGAACATGGGATTAAGACGGGCTGCATCAGCCGCAACCATTGTCCTGCCCCATGGACACAACAATAAGGGGGATTCATCCCATGGATAGACTGCAGGTGGCTGTCTGTGATGATGACCAGATGTATCTGGAGCAGATTGGAGAGGAAATAAAGACGTATACTCCCCAGATGGAAAGACAGGATGCTGTCCTTAAAAACAGGGCGGTAATCCATTACAGCTGCAGGGAAGAACACCGGGAGGCCCGGATGACGGGGCCGTTATTTCCCGGTGTTTGTTTATTATCTCCCGGTGTTTGCTTTTTGTCCGCCCTGTCAAAACCGCTGGCGCATGCGCATCATCGGTCCGTATACCTTTTTCGCCCCACTTCAGTCTGAAATGATAAGTGGAGAGAACGTACGTCATTTTTTAATTATACCAAACAAACAGCCAAAATAACATTGATACCAATCAAATAAAGTTATCAAACGCCGAAAAATGTAAATAATGCATAAAAATATACCGATATATTCTAAAATATGTACATATTTACAAAGCCTAAAAAGTATGCTATATTGACATTGTGATAGAAACAATAGTAACAATAGAAACAAACAATCAAACATTATATATGTTGCCCAACAGGAAGAAAGGACAATTGGAATATCTATGATTCAATATGCCGAAGTGTGGAAAATCAACAAGGACTCTAAAATCCCATACACGGACCAGTTGGTGAGGAATATCAGATGGAGCATTTTTACCGGCGAGGTGCGGTGGACGGAAAAGCTTCCTCCCATCCGCGTACTGGCTGATGAGCTGGGAATCAGCATTAATACGGTGCGCAATGCTTATAAGCGTCTGGAGCAGCAGGAGCTGGTGGTTACCAGACCGCATATAGGAACCATTGTGCAGACCGAGTCCATGGATAAGAAAAAGCTGGAGGAGGAGCTGGTCACATCCATTAAGAATGCCATCTACTACCAGCTGTCTGTGGAAGAGGTCCGCAGCATTGTGGACAAGGTCCTGAAGGAGATTGAGGAGAGCAAGAAAAAAAGTGTGATTTTTGTTTATGAGGATAAGAATATCGGCCACCGTTTCGCCATGCAGATTGCCAGGGAGGCGGATGTGCAGGTTGAGGAGGTCCACCTGGACCAGCTGCGGGATTACCTGGAGGAGCACCGGGACCAGATAGAGCACCTGGATGCAATCATTACCACCTACTTTCAGTATGCCCAGGTGAGAAGCATAGCCAGGAGCTACCAGCCTATTATTTACGGTATGACGGTGGAGGTTGCCCCGGATGTGATGGATGCGCTGCAATCCCTGGAAGCAGGTTCTGTGGCAGCGGTTATCTGTAAAAAGGAGGAGTCCGCGGACGGCTTTGTGAACCTGATTCACAGAATGTGCCCTGACCTGGATGTGGAAGTCTATTACGAGGATAAAAGGAGCGAGTGGAAGAAAATCGCCCAAAAGGCATCGGTTATCTGTGCAAGCCCTCATTTGACGGAGAAGGTCCGGCAGTGTGACTGGAAGATTCCGGTGTATGAGATGTGGGACAGAATCAATGCGCAGTCCATGAACATGTTAAAGGATTATCTTCACTAGTACAGCGTTGTGCTAGGGCTTTAATTAAGATAAAAACAGAATGGAGCTGGATTATGGAAGAAAAGCTGTTGGAAATTAAGGACCTGAGCGTGGAGTACACGACGGACGAGGACATTGTCAAAGCAGTCAATCACGTATCCCTTACCCTGAATAAGGGGGAGACGATTGGCCTGGTGGGGGAGACCGGTGCAGGTAAGACCACCCTGGCGCTGTCCCTTATGCGCCTTCTGCCAAAGGTGTCGGGGAGAATTACCGGCGGGGAAATCATGTTTAACGGGGAGGATTTGGTCAAAGCAGCCGAGGAGGACATGCGGAAGGTCCGGGGAGAAAAGATATCCATGATTTTCCAGGACCCCATGACCAGCCTGAATCCGGTGCTTACAGTGGGAAACCAGATTGGGGAGGCCCTGGAACTCCACATGGATTTGACGCCTGAGGAAAAGCAGGAACGGATTGAGGAAATGCTTAAGCTGGTGGGAATTGTGGAGAGCCGTAAAAAGGATTATCCCCATCAGTTTTCCGGGGGCATGAAGCAGCGCGTGGTCATAGCCATGGCCCTTGCCTGTAAGCCTGAGCTTTTGCTGGCCGATGAGCCTACCACGGCGCTGGATGTGACGATTCAGGCGCAGATACTGGACATGATGCAGGAATTGAAGGAGAAAATCAATACTTCCATCATCCTGATTACTCATGACCTGGGAATCGTGGCTGAGATATGCGACAAGGTGGCAATCATGTATGCCGGGGAAATCATTGAGTACGGCACAGCGGCAGATATATATGAAGGAAAGAACAGACATCCTTATACGGAGGGACTTTTTGGTTCCATACCGGATTTGGAGGTGGAGAGCAGGAGACTCAACCCCATTGAAGGGCTGATGCCTGACCCCACGGATTTGCCCCGGGGCTGCAAGTTTCATCCACGGTGCCCCAAATGCATGGATATATGTAAGAGTGCCCAGCCGCCTGAATGCGTGGAGGGAACCCATATGATTCGGTGCCACCTGTACCAGGATGGCCAGGAACGCGTTTGATAATTCATTCCCGCCGTCTGTCCGCCGTATTCCGGCATCAAACCAGGATGGCAGGACAAGGTATAAGGAGAAATTGGCATGTCTGATAATAAAATTTTACTTGAGACGAAATCTTTGAAAAAGTATTTCCATACGCCTGCCGGTGAACTCCACGCAGTGGATGATGTGAACATGCAGATTCTGCAGGGACAAACCCTGGGAGTGGTGGGGGAGTCAGGGTGCGGCAAGTCTACCCTGGGCAGGACCATTCTGAGGCTGTCGGAGCCGAATTCAGGGCAGATACTCTTTGACGGAAAGGATATATTAAAGTGCGGCAGAAAGGATATGCAGAACCTGCGCACGGATATGCAGATTATTTTCCAGGACCCGTATGCGTCCCTGAATCCGCGTATGACGGTCAGCGAGACCATAGGGCAGCCCATGATGGTAAATAAAATCTGCCGGAAGAAATCCGAAGTGGAAAAGCGGGTGGCGGAGCTGATGGACACGGTGGGACTGGCTTCCCGCCTGTACAATGCATATCCCCATGAGCTGGACGGGGGGAGGCGCCAGCGTATCGGGATTGCCAGGGCTTTGTCCCTGAATCCCAAGTTCATTGTCTGTGACGAGCCGGTATCGGCCCTGGACGTTTCCATCCAGGCGCAGATACTGAATCTGCTGATGGATTTACAGGAGCAGAGGGGGCTTACATATATGTTCATTACCCATAACCTGTCTGTGGTAAAGCATATTTCCAATGAAATCATGGTCATGTACCTGGGCCAGTGCATTGAGAAGGCTTCCAGCAGGGAATTGTTCAAGAACCCGCTTCACCCCTATACCCAGGCGCTTTTGGATTCCATACCGGTACCCAGGCTTCAGGGCAGGAACAGGAAAAGACAGAGCATAAAAGGAGAAATCGTGAGTCCCATTGACCCGGCTCCGGGCTGCCGTTTTGCGCCGAGATGTCCAAGGGCAACGGAAAAATGCATGGGTCATGATATTCCTTTGAAAAATGTTTCAGAGAACCACCAGGTTGCATGTGTATTATTTAATTAAAATAAGGGAGGTAAACAGATGAAGAAGAAACTAATCAGCATGCTTTTAGTGTGCGCAATGGCAGCCGGTACCATAGCCGGATGCGGAGGAGGTTCAGGGAGCAGTTCAGGGGGAGGTGCAGGCGCAGGAACCGAGAAAGCGGCGGATGCAGGCACCCAGGAAAGCGGAAAGGACACCATCAAGATTGCCGTCTATTCCGACTTTGCGGGATTTGACCCCTATAACAGCGGCATGGACCTGGACAAGGTGGTGTACAGCAACATCTTTGACTGCCTGCTGCGCTATTATGACGGCAATTATGAAAATGTATTGTGTAAGGATTACAGCATCAGCGAGGACGGCACAGAGTATACCTTCAATCTGAAGGAAGGCGTAAAATTCCACAATGGGGAAACCCTGACAGCAGGCGACGTGGTTTTCTCCATGATGCGGGCAAAGGATTCCAGCGAGATGTCCAATTTCACAAAGAACATCGTCAAGGCTGAAGCAGTGGATGACCTGACAGTGAAAATCGTTCTGGACCAGCCATATGTGCCGTTCCTGACAGCAGTGGCCTCCACGGTCTGTATCATGAATGAGAAGGCGGTAAATGAGGCCGGCGACAACATCAGGCAGATGCCGGTAGGCACAGGGCCTTATAAATTCAAACAGTGGGATTCAGGCTCCCAGGTTGTCCTGGAGCGTTTTGACGAGTACCACGATGCCCTGCCCCAGATTAAGGAAGCCAACTTTGTAGTGCTGACCAATCCGGAGACAGCCCTTACAGCACTTCAGACAGGCGAGATTGATATGACATACACCATTCCTCCAATCGCTGTGCAGGAACTGCAGAGCAGCCAGGACCTGGTCCTTGACTTGAATCCAACCATGGGAAGCGGGTATATTGTCATGAATCTGGAAGCTCCTTTCTTAAATGACCCCAACTTCCGTATGGCCCTGGCCTATGCCACCAACAGGGAACACATCGTGGAAGTGGGTATGGACGGCGTTGCCAAGGTGTCCAGCCTGTTATGGGATGAGAGGACAGCGGGTTACTCCGGCAAGTACACAACGCCTGAGTTCAATCTGGACAAGGCAAAAGAGTATCTGGCAAAGACAGATTACAATGGAGAGGAAATCCCCTTTGTGGTTGGCTATGAAAACTATAAGAAGATTGGCGTTGTCTACCAGGAAGAGTTGAAACAGATAGGCGTGAATATTTCCGTGGAGCAGCTGGAGGCCAATACATGGGTTTCCGACATGAAGTCCGGTAATTTCGCCATGTCCACCATCGTACAGACCATGGACCCGGATGTGGACTTCTGGAGCACTGTATTTATGTCCAGCGCCATTGGCGGATATAATTTCTCCAGGCTCAATGAGGCGGAGGTTGACAAGGCATTTGAGGACGGTTCCGTATGTCAGGACCCGGAGCAGAGAAAGGATATATACTCTGTTATAGAGAAGAAGCTGTACGAAGATACAATTATTATCCCGATTTATGACCGTGTGGTTACATGTGCATACAATAAGGGAGTCACGGTAGACAGGTCCTATGATTCCGGTTTCTCAACCCTTCGCGATATGCATTGGAATTAAGGCCGGTGGGTTTTAAGCCGGGTGTCTGAACTACCGATATCTGAAAGGAAGCATATCTATGATTAAATATGTTTTGAAAAGGTTGCTGCTGATGATTCCGGTATTGCTGGGCGTGTCGTTCATCGTATATGGTATCATGTCCTTTACGCCAGGTGACCCTGCGTCTGCTATCCTGGGAACATCGGCAACAAAAGAGCAGATTGATAAGTTAAATGAAGAATTGGGGATGAACGACCCGTTTGTGGTGAGGTATGTACACTATCTGGAGGATGCCCTTCACGGGGACTTTGGTACCTCCTACAGAACCCGTCAGCCTGTATTTGATGAAATCTTTTCCCGTTTTGGCGTGACATTCCGCATAGGTGTGCTTTCTATCTGCCTGGCAGTGATGATAGGTGTTCCCATCGGCGTCATATCGGCGGTGCGGCAATATTCGGGCCTGGATTTTATCAGTACCATATCCGCCATGTTTTTTGCCGCGGTGCCCCAGTTCTGGCTGGCAATGATGTTTGTCATGCTGTTTTCACTGAAGCTGGGCCTTCTGCCCTCTACCTTTACAGGCGTGGTCACCATGAAGCATTTCATCATGCCCGTGGTGACCCTGGCCATGGCCACGGCAGCCAGCATACTGAGGCTGACCCGTTCCAACATGCTGGAGACCATACGCCAGGACTATGTAAGGACTGGGCGGGCAAAGGGCGCATCGGAACACACTGTTATCTACAAGCACGCGCTCAGAAATGCGCTGCTGCCGGTTATCACGGTCATTGGTAATGAATTCGGCTACCTGCTGGGAGGCACCGTGCTGGTGGAATCCATATTCGGAATACCGGGACTGGGCTCCCTTACCATCACGTCCATCCGGTCCAAGGACATACCCCAGACAACGGCCTGCATCCTGTTCCTGGCAGCCCTCAATGTGGTAATCATCCTGATTGTGGATATTTTATATGCATACATTGACCCCAGAATCAAAGCCAAATATGTAGGAGGTGTTAGACGTGCCAAACGACAACCTGCAGCCTGATGCAGTTAAGAAAGACAGGAAGAAACAGAGCCGTGTGGCTGAAATATGGAAACGCTTCCGCAGAAGCAAGCTGGCCATGGTTGGCTTTGTCATCATCGTAACCGTGGTTCTGCTGGCAGCCTTTGCGTCGGTTATCTGCGACTATGAGGCGGATGCCATTACACAGAATTACGATGCCAGGTTCCTGGGACCTTCCCTGCACCATTTATTTGGAACAGATGATTACGGCCGCGATATCTTTGCCCGCGTGCTTTTCGGAGCCAGGGTGTCCCTGACCGTGGGCATTGTATCCACAGCAGTGGCCTGCCTGATTGCCTGCCTTCTGGGCTCCATAGTGGCTTATTACGGCGGCAAGGTGGACACGGTGCTGATGCGTATACTGGACGTGTTCATGGGCATTCCCACACTGCTTCTGGCCATTGCCATAGCAGCGTCCCTGGGAGCCGGTATCCGCAACCTGATTCTGGCGCTGATTATTTCCCAGGTGCCGGGGTTTACAAGGGTGGTCCGTTCCGCGGTATTTAATATCGTGGACATGGAGTACATAGAGGCTGCCAAGGCATACGGCTGTTCCCCGGTATTCATTATAGTAAGGCACATATTACCCAACGCAGTGGGAACAATTATAGTACAGGCCACCATGGCTGTGGCGGCGCAGATTCTGAATACGGCGGCCCTCAGCTATCTGGGGCTGGGCCAGCAGCCTCCGGCTCCGGAACTGGGCTCCATGCTTTCGGATGCAAAGGAGTACATGCGCTATTCCGTGTGGGGCGTCCTGTTCCCGGGACTGACCATTGCAACCATTGCCCTGTCCCTGAATCTGGTGGGCGACGGCCTGAGGGACGCTCTGGACCCAAGACTGAAGAACTAGGGCGTGCATTGGCTGGAATGAATGTTCAGACAGGCTCCAGGCCATAATGAATATTCAGACAGGCCCCAGAATATAAGGGGGAGCATTCCTTCCCTGCGGCCGGCCGGCACGGGCGGTCCGGGAGGGGGCTCCCCCTGGCCATTTCAGCAGGTGTGAATTGTAAAAAAGGAGGATGAACCAATTGAAATATAATTTTGATGAACCCGTGGACCGCAGCCGTAATTTCTCTGCAAAATACGATGAGTGCGCCAGGAAATTCGGCAGGGACGGCCTGATTCCCATGTGGATTGCGGATATGGACCTGAAGACGGCGCAGCCCATCATGGACGCCATGGAGGAGAGGAACAGGCAGGGCATATTCGGTTATACCACCCGTCCTGCTTCCTATTATGAAGCGGTGTGCCAGTGGCAGGAGGAACGCAACGGCCATGTATTTGACAAGAGCCTGGCAGCCTTTGCGCTGGGCGTTATCCCGGCCATCTGTACCATTGTCCGTGAATTCACGGAGCCGGGCCAGGAGGTGCTGTATTTTACCCCGGTTTACTCTGAGTTCCATGATTCCGTTGTGAACAGCGGCAGAACGCCGCTGACGGTTTCCTTAAAGGAGCAGGACGGGTATTATGAAATTGATTACGAAGCCTTTGAGGAAGCTGCAAAGCGCAGGCCCGGCCTTTTAATCATGTGCAATCCCCACAACCCGGTGGGACGCTCCTGGACAAAGGAGGAGCTGGAGAAGGTGGGGGACATATGCCTCAGATACAAGATTCCGATTATCTCGGATGAGATTCATTCGGACCTGATGCTGTACGGCCACTGCCACACGGTTATGGCGGGGATTTCCAGGGAGATTGCCGGCATCACCATCACCTGCACCTCGGCCACCAAGACCTTTAACCTGGCGGGGCTTCAGGCAGCCACCCTGTTTTTCCCGAACCATGAGATGAAGGACAGGTATGAGAAATTCTGGTTTGGCATGGACGTGCACCGCAACAACTGCTTCAGCCTGGTGGCAGTGGAAACCGCATTCAGGAAAGGCGGGGAATGGCTGGAGCAGCTTCTGGATTACCTGGAGGGAAATATTGATTATACATGGAGCTACCTGAAGGAGAACATACCGGAGATTCATTTCCGGAAGCCGGAGAGCACGTATCTGCTGTGGCTGGACTGCCGGGGACTGGGCCTTACAGGGGATGAGCTTCAGGCATTTATGGTGGAGGAAGCAGGACTTGCCTTAAACGACGGACGGGGATTCGGACCGGAGGGAGACGGCTATATGCGCATGAATATCGCGTGTCCGAGGGCGACCATCGAAAGGGCATTGGGACAGTTAAAGGCAGCTGTGGACAGGAAAATGGGCCGGTAGCTTAACCAGCATCCACCTGCAGTTAGGAGCGCAGAAGAATGAAATTTGAGAAGGTAGTCATAAAACCAAAGGAGCGCCGGATTAAGGCAATGCTCCGGGAAAGGGGCCTGGACGGCGCGATTGTGTCATCTCCGGAAAATTTCCACTATGTGACAGGGTTTGCAGGACACCAGCACACGGTTTCCCGGCAGCCCGGCTTTGCACTGGCAGTCATGTCTGCGGATGACGGGGCGGCAACCCAGCTCACTACCATGGATTATGAAGAACTTACATTTGAAAAGCGTGTAAGGGAACAGAAGGAAAGCCTGGGGAAGGACGCCCCGGAGTTTGTGGTGCGCCCCTATGATACCTGGGTGGGAGTAAAGACATGGGATGAAATCACAGGTGCCGGAAAGACTGTTGATAAACCGGTGATGGAATCCTCCTTTGATATGCTGAAGAAGATGGTAAAGGACATGGACCTGGCTGACAAAACGCTGGGCGTGGAGCTTGAGTATCTGAATGTGCCCTATTTCAGGCAGCTTAAAGAGGCATTTCCGGAAGTACGGTTTGTGGATATATCGTCTATGTTCGTGCTGGCCAGAAGCGTGAAGGCGGAGGATGAGATACAGATGTTCCGTACCCTGTGCGGGATTGCGGACCAGGGCTTTTACCAGGTGAGCCGCATGGTGCAGCCGGGGGTAAGGGAGAAGGAAATGTCGGACTGCTTCAGGCAGTCGGTCATCTCCTCCGGTATCTGCGTACCCAGCCCATGGTCCATGTTCTCCACCGGGCCCTCGGGAGCCAGGCTTACGCTTCCGGAGGATGGGGTCATAGAGAGCACCCATGTGGTCAAGTATGACGCCGGGGTCAATGCGGAGTTTGATTTTTATACCACAGATACATCCAGGGCCTGGGTCATGAAGGATGCTGCCCCGGAGCTGTTCCGGCTGAAGGACCGTCTGTATGAGGGGCAGAGAAGGATGATTGCGGCTGCAAAGCCCGGACTTCCCATCTGTGAATTGTTCCGGACTGCCTATGAGTATGTAAAAGAACAGTATCCCTGTTACAGAAGGGGCCACTGCGGCCACAGCATCAGCCTGGGGCCTGCCACGGCAGAGGAACCATATATCAATGCCTCCACAAAGCGGCTTCTGGAGCCGGGCATGGTCCTGGCCATGGAGGTTCCCTGTTATATACGGGGAGTCAACGGATTTAATATTGAGGACATGGTGCTGATAACAGAGGACGGCTGTGAGGTGCTGACGCCAAAGACGCCTCATTATCTGTAGGGAAACAAAAAAGTGGTTTTAGGTCCGGAAAATGGCGGACATCAGCATGGGAATCAAACATAGAATTAAAATTTTGTTAAGATTCAGAGTATAACATTGACAATCCATTGCCTATTTCGTATAATGCTGCATAATGTAGAGGCATCTGCATTCAGACTATTTTTTATACGGCTGTTTTATAAAGCTGTATCAGGGATTGGCAAAAGGAGCTTGGAATAGGGATGGACGACGCTGACAGCGACGGAAACCAGGATTGCAACCATAATAAAATAGGATTATGCACCGGCAGATTTAGGGCATAACCTGCATCTTATACAAGATTGCAGGCTATGTCTTTTTGCGTTGCAGCAATACCCCATCCGGCCCATGGTTTAAAAATAGCAATGACGCAAAGCGGAGGGACACACATGTATTACGGAAAAGATGGATACTGGAAGAAAGTGCAGGAATACCTGCCGGAGGAAAACCGCCTGACAGAGGCCTGTCTGCCGGATGAATATTTTGTGGGTATTGGCAGGTTTGGCATACATATAGACCATTACAGGGTAAAGGAACCAAAGGCGCGAATCATACTGTTTCACGGCGTGGGAGGGAACGGAAGGCTTCTGTCGTTCATAGCGGTGCCTCTCATGAAGCAGGGATACGAGGTAATATGCCCGGACCTTCCCCTCTATGGGATGACGGAGTACTATGGAACGGTGGTGTACCAGGACTGGGTGGACTGCGCGGCCGAGATAGTCATGTATTATCAGACCAGGGAGATAAGCCCCACCTTTTTGTTTGGTCTGAGCGCAGGGGGAATCCTGGCATATCAGACTGCATCCGGTCTGCCCGGGATTCAGGGCGTCATAGCCACCTGTCTTCTGGACCAGAGAAATCCGACGGTCCGTAAAAGCACGGCCGGTTCCAGATGGATGGCAGACCACGGCCTGAGAGCCATAACAAAAGCATCCGCAAGATTGGGCTTTGTAAAAGTGCCTATGAAGTGGGTGGGGAATATGAAGGCAATTGTAAATCATGAGGAACTGGCGGAGGTGCTGATGAAAGACAGGCGGGCTTCCGGAGCAAGAGTGCCGGTAGCATTTCTGCACACGCTTTTGAATCCCGACATCCACCCGGAGCCGGAGCGTTTCCGCAGGTGTCCGGTGCTTCTGGTGCACCCGGAAAATGACAGATGGACGGATGCCGGTCTCAGCAGGCTGTTTTTTGACCGGCTGAATTGCAGTAAGGAGATGAAGCTGTTAAAGGGAGCCGGCCATTTTCCCATAGAAAAGGAAGGGCTGAAGCATCTGGAGCAGTATTGTGTGGAATTTTTGGAGGAATGTCTGGCCCGGCACTGTGTAAGCGGCTTTCGGTAGCGGGCGCTGCAATGCAGGAACGGATAGGGGATGCAGGGGTGTTGTACCAATTGGATTGCCATGTGGTAAATCATATCAAAAGATGGTATGATAATAACCATTGGCATAGGCCACACGATTGTATAGGGGAGTGCGCGCATGGAAGAACAGATATTGCAAATCATAAAAGATGAGGACAGTAAGAATCCCCTGACAGACGAGGAAATAGCGTCCCGCCTGCAGGTATTCAGGGAGGATGTGACCACAGTACGCCGGGAACACCATATCCCTGATTCCAGGAAGCGGAGGAAACCGGTCATATTTGAAGATATGAAGCGGATTCTCACGGAACATCCGGACCTGTCGGACCGGGGGCTTACCAGGATGCTGGAGGATGCTGGCTATAAGATAGGAAAATACGCCGCGGGTAAGCTGCGGGAAGAACTTTTGGGGATATGGACTCCTTCCGGTGTCTGCCGGGACAAGGAAAACACAGACCCGTCGCCGGAATATGGGGAACATGCGGAATCCGCATGGGAGGATGACCGGGCAACTGCATTCAGCGCCTTTGTGGGATTTGACGGAAGCATGAAGACACAGATTACCCGCGCCCAGGCAGCAGTGCTGTACCCTCCCAGAGGGCTCCACTGCCTGATATACGGTCCTTCCGGCGTGGGAAAGAGCTTTCTGGCCGAACTCATGCATGAGTATGCCTGCGGCACTGAGAATTTCGGAAAGGATGCCCCGTATTTTGAATTTAACTGTGCGGATTATGCGGATAATCCCCAGCTTCTTCTGGCCCAGCTCTTCGGATACAGCAAGGGAGCCTTCACAGGGGCTGCCGACAATAAAAAGGGAGTGGTGGAGCTGTGCAACGGGGGAATCCTGTTTCTGGACGAGGTGCACAGGCTTCCGCCGGAGGGCCAGGAAATC